>ERZ794946.786-NODE-786-length-11728-cov-2.964020_pt1 | contig 11728 bp, 11 predicted proteins | sample MGYA00433072_ERZ794946 | MGnify/ENA primary metagenome ERZ794946 (study PRJEB30137, sample SAMN04331413) | food metagenome | isolation source: Y3 must sample point D1 replicate A | place: Australia: South Australia | collected 2014 ...
AGATTGCCATTGGCTCCGGCGAAGGGAATATTCTTTTCAGGTTTTATGGAAGACCCGATTTTTCCTAAAAACGACCCGTGTCTGCTTATTATTAAGTATCATTTCATTCCCGGGGTAAAATGTGTCTTTCATTATGGGATTGATAATATCAATAGTCCGTAAACCATAGGTATTAAGAGAAAATTATCATTTCATAACCTGAGTGGTTATTTTAGTCAGTGCTGTCCGGCATCGGTGGGGTTTTTATAGGAGGGTATTCCCTGATCCCGCTATCAGGCGGTTATAAAATCAGGGAATAAAAAAATCAACATCCCGGCAGTGACCGGGATGTATCAAATCAGAACCGATAGCCTACGCCAATATTGAAACCATTAGTCGTGAATTTTTTATCGGTAACATTAACGGAGGAAGCTTCGTAGCCAATATCAATGGCAATATTGTCAATCGGGTTTATTTGCACACCAGCACCATACATGAGGGACTTTTTGGTTGACTGTATATTTTGATTGGTACTGCGATTCGAGCCGGTAATACTTTCCCAGGTAGAAGTTGCGTGGGATTTATTATAATTAATCCCGAGCAGACCATAGACACTCAGCCAGGAGTTTAACCGGTATGCGGGGCCGGCAGACAGAGAAAAATATTTAACATCCATATTTATATTAACAATATCGCCCATATCAAAAGATTTTTTAGTATTGCTGTTCAGGTACGTGAATGAACTTATCACACTCAGTGGTGAATCCCAGTCATAACGGTATTTTACATTCACTCCGTTAAGGTTTTTTGTACCCTCCATGCCCATGTCCATGCCCATGTTAATGTTACTGTACGCATAACCCAAAGAAACCGTCTGATCACTTGCCAGTACTTGCGTACTCATTCCCAGACAGGCGGTTAATACAGAAGCCATGAACAATACTTTCATAGATAAGTCCTTTTATTTTTTGTGGGTTAATATTGGGTTCATACCGTTTCAGGTTGAAACCCGTGGGTGAAGCATTCCCGTATCCCCTCCGGGGTATTCAGGAAGAAAAACCATTAATCAGGGTCTGATTTGCATCTCTGCCTTAGTCTTACAGGTTGAAGTCAGCACTGAGTGACATAGGGTTAGTTTCGAAACCCTCAGGTCCGTAGAATGGCACCGCGGAAAAAAGGTCATCGCCTTTTTTAAATGCCGAACCGTGAATACCAATCGCGCCACCGGCCAGGGGATTACCTGCCAGATATTGTGTGCCATTATTACCCATTTCGCCGTAATCAACGCTCAGATAGCGTTGCTGTGCAGCAACCGGCATAGCCCGGAGGATATCATTATGTATCCACCCGCTTCGATCGGCGTTCAGCGTGCGCTCACCGTTAAAACTGCGTACCGCCCGGCGTGGGCTGATAGCAAACGGATCCTGAGAGAAAATCATATGGCTAACTCTGCCGGGAGGCGGAGAAAGGCGAATGTCGGGTGCATTCGGAGTCAGGGACTGCTCAGATGGAGGCAGCACCTGCTGATGAGTCAATGACTTGTCACCCGCATTCAGGGCTTGCAGAGAGCCGGGAACGGGTGTCTTCAAAGACACAGGGTGTACCGGGGCTGCAAACACAAACAGCGGTAGTAATGTCAGCAGAGTAAGATATGCGCGGTATCGCGCCAGATTCGCACCAAAAATCATGACATATCCTTGTCAATGAAGCGTAAATATCCATTTTATGCTTTAAATGCATTTATAAAATGACACTTTTTTTATAATTTAGCAATATGTTGTTTGCTAACTGAGCATGCGATGCCGGCTGCCTGACAACATGGCGCAGAGCCAGTAACGGTTTTCCCGTGGAGTCAGAAAAGGTAATTTTTTCACAGAACCGTGCGTAGCGGTTGCCTGGCGCCGGGCCTATCGTCTGAATAATACTTTTCTCTAAGGGGTCTGATGAGGTCACTCATACTCACTGGCGGGGAAAGCGATGCCGCCGACCTGTCTCCGGGAAGCTGCCCTTAAAATCCGGGGAAGGGGATCTGAAAGGCTACGTCAGAACAATCATTCATTGGCCTTAAAATGACGCAAACATCAGTGAATTCGGCGGATAATTGTCGTGTGCGGAGTCAAGGTCCGGATTAAATCATATCTGTTCCAATGCCGGGTCTGTATATCATTCCTCGCAGCAGGGACAGCCACCTGGCAGGCCATCGAGCTTCGCCGTATTTTTAAAAAGTGTCACCGAAATTGTCATGATGGCGACTTAAAAAGACGTTTAACATATCGGTTTATATTGCTTAATACCGGCTATTTCTTATCGGGGGATCATCTGCTCCATGGATAAGATGTGAGAATATAATAAGGCTTCCGGATATTAGTTTTCCCAGCTATTTCATAGAGATAATGTAACAGGTACCTTTTACCGCTTTTCTCTGTCTGAATCCATCATCTGTCGTGGGGTTGTTTAAACGCCGTAAGCCAGCCTCTTTGCCGGGACAGAGAGCAATCTCCCGGTTCAGGGATAGCGCAGGGACAGGATGGGAGGGGATTGCTACAGTACCGTTTTTGCGGTCAGCGGGTAAAATATGGCTTCACTGAAAGATGTTTGCGCGTCTTGCGGGCGTCTCAATGATGACCGTTTCCCGGGTGATGAATAACTCTGTTTCTGTCCGGGCGGACACCCGGGACCGCGTGTTACAGGTGCTGCTGGCGAAAGGGATCCGTATCCCTCAGGACGTAGCGAGGGCAGCCGCAAGCGCCTTCATTGCCCGCAGCTGCTCCGCTATTCCGCCTGAGGAGGGTTAACGCAGTGACCAGAGAGCGCCCGTCATCAGCCCGGCCTTACCACCGGCAGCGTAGAGGGTAAGTTGTCGCTCTCCGGGCCGCGGATAGATCCGGCTACTGAGCACTGCCTCGCCATCATTGACGAAGACTTCTGCGGAAGACATGTCCAGAAAAATCCTCAGGGACAGCGACTCCTCCGGAGGTAACGCAATACTGCGATACCCATCAATATGCTCTTCCGGGCTGTGACGCCAGAGTATCAGCCGGCCCGCCTGATTATCGACATATAACTGCAGGCTGCTCCCGAGCCTGAGTCCGTAATGTTCGGCATCGCTTTTCCGCAGATCCCACTCCAGCGTGACTTCCACCGCCTGTGCGTTCTCATGTAATACGCACGTTTCGGTGATTTCCCCGGCGGCGATCCCCTGATGTGGCCCGCGCAGCGTTTCGGCTTCCCGCACCGGGCGCTGGATCAGTTTACCTTCACGTTCGGAGAGTTCACGGGCCAGCGTCAGGCACCCGGACCAGCCTTCCTTTTTGGAAGGCATAACAGATCCCCACATATCCATCCAGCCAATAATTACACGTCTGCCGTCACTGGCCGTAAAGCTTTGCGGGGCGTAAAAATCATGGCCATTATCAAGTTCGGTAAAAGGGCCTGAGGGGATAAAATCACTCCCCGGAGACCATTGACCCGGGATGATCCCGCTCTGGAACAGGTTACGTTTCTGGTAACCTTCCGGCGACATCCCCTGGGGGGAAAACATCATATAATGGTGTTTTCCGAGTCCGAAAAGATCCGGACATTCCCACATATAGGTTTCACCGTCACCGGCCTGACCGAGCACGCGATCAAAGGTCCATTCACGTAACGAACGGCCACGGTAAAGCAGGATCTGCCCGGTATTGTCCGGGGTTTTTGCCCCGACCACCATCCACCAGTTGCCGTCCTGCTGCCATACTTTCGGGTCCCGAAAATGCATAATGCCTTCCGGAGGCATTAACACAACCCCCTGTTTCTCGAAATGCACGCCGTCCCGGCTGGTGGCCAGGCATTGTACCTGACGGATTTCAGCATCATTGCCTTCCCCTGCCAGCCAGACATGGCCGGTATAGATCAGCGACAGAACGCCATTATCGTTGACGGCACTGCCGGAAAAACAGCCGTCCTTATCTTCATTGTCGCCCGGCGCCAGGGCGATAGGTTCATGATGCCAGTGCACCATATCTTTGCTGGTCGCATGTCCCCAGTGGATAGTTCCCCAGTTCTCATTTAACGGATTATGCTGATAAAACGCGTGGTAGCGGTCGTTAAACCAGATTAGTCCGTTGGGGTCATTCATCCATCCCGCCCGGGGGGCGAGGTGGTAATGCGGGTAAAAGGTGTCACCGCGACGGCAGCAAAGCTCTTCAAGCGCCTTCTGCGCCTTATCCGGACGGGATTGAGTCATATTCATTATCCTGATTCAGTAAATTCACCTGATTGTTAACGTTAACCATGACAAAGATAAAGCCGCTGAGTGTGCTTTTTGTGATGTTATTCGCAAATGTTAACGTTAACCACCCGGATTTGTGATCGAATATGCATATTGCCGATAATTCGCAACGTATTTCGGATAAAGCAGTTTATCAATGTGCTTATGCAGGATAAGCACAGGATAAAAACATGTCAGTTAATGTGTGGGTGTTAGGGGATGCGGTGGTGGATCTGTTACCGGAGGCCGATGGCCGGCTGCTGCCGTGCCCCGGAGGAGCACCGGCCAATGTGGCTGTCGGTATCGCCAGGCTGGGTGGCCGCAGTGGCTTTATCGGCCGGGTGGGGAGTGATCCTTTTGGTGCGCTGATGCAAAGGACACTGATGGCAGAGGGCGTGGATACCGCTTACCTGACTAAGGATAAATGGCACCGGACGTCGACCGTACTGGTGTCGCTTGAACAGGGTGAACGGTCATTCACCTTTATGGTTCGTCCGTCCGCTGATCTGATGCTGGAAAAAACCGATCTGCCCCGATGGCATCGCGGTGAATGGTTACATCTCTGTTCGATTGCCTTATCGGCTGAACCCTCGCGGAGTAGTGCATTGGCCGCGATGTCAGCACAACGGCATGCCGGCGGCTTTGTCAGTTTTGACCCGAATATTCGCCAGGATCTCTGGCCGGATACCCGACGATTACACCAGTGCCTGCAACAGGCGCTGCAGCTTGCCGATGTCGTCAAACTTTCAGAAGAAGAACTCACCTTTATCACCGGAGAGCCGCTCAGCGATCAGGTTATCCGCACGCTGGCGACCGGAAATAATATCCGCTTGTTACTGGTCACCCGGGGAGGCGAAGGGGTTGAGGTTTTCTGCCGGGGGAACGTCCGTCATTTCCCGGGCATGCCGGTGACCTGTATCGACAGTACCGGTGCAGGGGATGCCTTTGTGGCCGGCTTACTGGCCTGGCTGGCGGCAAAAGGCTTTCCGGAGAATGAAGAAGAATTACAACAAATGATCGACCAGGCCCAGTGGTGTGGTGCGCTGGCGGTAACAGCAAAGGGGGCGATGACGGCACTGCCCCGCCGACAGGCATTGGCTCAGGGAAAGTAACAGGAAAACCGCGCTTCCCATGGACAGGATTTCCATTTCATTAACGACAGGCAGGTGATTATGACGCTGAATATTCCCTTCAGAAATGCATACTACCGTGTTGCTTCCGGTTACTCATTTCTCTTTTTTATTTCCTGGTCATTGTGGTGGTCGCTGTATGCCATCTGGCTGAAAGGTCACCTGGGGCTGACAGGCACTGAATTAGGGACGCTGTACTCCGTTAATCAGTTCACCAGTATGCTGTTTATGGTGGTCTACGGCATTATTCAGGACAAACTCGGCCTGAAGAAAACGCTGATCTGGTGTATGGGGATCGTGCTGATCCTGACCGGGCCGTTTATGATTTATATTTATGAGCCGCTGCTGCGTAGCCACTTTTCGGCGGGCCTGATGCTGGGGTCACTCTTTTTCGGGCTGGGGTATCTGGCCGGTAGTGGTCTGCTGGACAGCTTCACCGAGAAAATGGCCCGCAGTTTTCACTTCGAATACGGGACTGCCCGTGCCTGGGGGTCTTTCGGTTATGCCGTCGGGGCATTTTTTGCCGGTATCTTTTTCAGTATTAATCCTCATATCAATTTCTGGCTGGTGTCGTTATTCGGTCTCGCGTTTATAGCGATCAATTCCCGGGCGAAATTTCAGCCTCAGCATTGTGTGACGACCGGGGAAGGCCGCGTAAAAAAAGAGGATTTCCTCGCGGTGTTTAAAGATCGTAATTTCTGGATCTTCGTGCTGTTTATTGTCGGGACCTGGTCTTTTTATAATATCTATGACCAGCAACTGTTCCCGGTCTTTTATGCCGGCCTGTTTGAATCTCATGATGTCGGCACACGTGTTTACGGCTATCTCAACTCGTTCCAGGTCATTCTGGAAGCACTTTGTATGCTGGTGGTCCCCTTCTTTGTGAACCGCGTTGGCCCTAAGAATGCGTTACTGCTGGGGGTGGTGATTATGATGCTGCGGATCCTGTCCTGCGCGCTGTTTGTTAACCCTTATATTATTTCGCTGGTGAAGTTATTGCATGCGATAGAAGTGCCGCTGTGTGTGATTGCTGTGTTCAAATACAGCGTCGCCAATTTTGATAAACGGCTCTCTTCGACGATCTTTCTGGTGGGATTCCAGATTGCCAGTTCCATAGGGATTATTTTCCTGTCTGCGCCGATCGGGATCCTGTTTGATAACGCAGGTTACCGGACCGTGTTTTTCGCCATCTCCGGTATTGTGTTTCTGATGTTACTGTTCGGAATGGTGTTACTCAGTAAAAAACGGGAGCGTCCTCAACCTGTGCCTGCGGCAGACACTGCGGCCGGGGCAATATAGAACAGCAATAGCCGCGGGGGGATACCCTTATTTTTTATCTCAGTATCCGTTAAGACCTGACCAGGACTTTCAGAGGTTTTGTAAGGTTGTGCCTTCAGGACGGGTGTTTTATTCATTATCTCCAAAATATTAGTCATAAAACATCCCGAATATTTTATTAATAATAAATATTTGACGATCTACGGATATTGATAACATGCCGTTCCGGTTAAATATAAAGTCACTTTTTTTTAAAATGTGACTTTATAGAGGTGAAATATGTATTTCCCGGGGCGGGGGAAATGATCAAGGGATAAGATTGTGATTTTTTATTTTTACGCCAGGCAGTCAGGATTGACGTCTGTTAGCAGGGCAGGTAAAAGTATCAGCAGGAACGCTTTACCGGGGTGAGAAGAAGTAAAGGTTCCGGTGAGATAAAATGTAATTAAAATGTTTATTTTTTGTTTTGTTGTTTTCGGTGGGTTGTAATGAAAGGCAGCTTGCAGAAACCACAGGTTTTATAGGCTGTTTTCACTACGGGATGTGACTATGGAATATTATGCAATTGTTCTGTTGAAATTCGTGATCGGTTTTGTGGTAGTGATTTCACACCTTAACTTTTCAGGGAAAACGCAACTGTCCCAAATGACGCCGGTAGATTTTATCGGTAACTTTGTGCTGGGGGGGATCATCGGGGGGGTGATCTACAGTGATGCTATCCCGATGCATCAATATATTCTGGTGCTGTTGATCGGCGTGATGCTGATTTCACTGCTGAACTGGGTGAGTAAGCATATCTGGTTTTTCCGGACGTTTACTATCGGAGAGCCGATCCCTATCATCAAAAATGGTAAGTTCCTGATGGATAATATCCTGCGCAGACGCAATAAAATCGATATTATCAATGTGGCTTCGCAACTGCATTCGCAGGGCATCCACTCCTTCCAGGAGATACGTTACGCACAGATCGAGCCGAGCGGTTCACTGTCTGTGGTGTGTGAGGGCAGCAAGATGCCGTCAATTATCGTGATGAAAGATGGCCGGCCAAGAACGTCAGAACTGAATATTATTAATAAAGATGAAGAGTGGCTGGATGCCAAACTCGAAAACCTGAATATCCAGCGCAGCGATGTATTTATCGTTGAGTTCTGGGATGGCAGTCTGAACGTTGTCCTGCATGACGGGCAGGTGACACGGGACGTCGCCTGACGCGACTGCCCGGGCGGTAGTCGCCTACGCAGAAAGTGATAAAGAAGAATACTGATATTTGTCTGCGACTCTGTACGGGTATCACTGACTTGCTGTCCGTGGCAGCGGTGTATCTGCACCGGCAACGGGCACGGTGCTTGTCAAAGGCCCTCTTTTCAGGCAGTTGTACAACGAGGGCCTTTTCTGTGCGGATTACAGTGTCTGCAGAAACGCCAGCAGATCATCATTCAGTTGTTGTGCGTGGGTCACGACAAAGCCATGTGGCGCATTATCATAAATCTTTAGTGAAGAATTTTTAATCATTTCAGCCGCCAGTTTACCGGTCGTTTCAAAGGGAACGACCTGGTCATTGTTGCCGTGGATCACCAGTGCCGGCACATCAATTTTTGCCATATCAGGGCGAAAATCGGTCTCAGAAAATGCCGTGACACACTCAACCGTTGCCTTCAATGATGCCAGTAAGGCGATATTTAGTGTCTGTGCCCGTATGCCATCAGACACTGTCTGCCCGGCATTTGCCCCGTAAAACGGAGTCGCAAAATCACTGATAAACTGCGCTCTGTCTTTCAGCAAGCCCTGGCGGATATTCCCGAAGACGGATGCGTCCACGCCTTCAGGGAAATCAGGTTTAGCCCCCAGTAACGGAGTCACTGCGCCCAGCAGAACCAGACCATCAATACGTGAGCTTCCGTAATGGCTGATATAGCGGGCAACATCCCCCCCGCCCATGGAAAAGCCGACCAGAGTGACGTCCTGCAGATCCAGATGAGTCAGTAAGTCATGAATATCGGAGGCCAGGGTATCGTAGTGATAACCCTGCCAGGGTTGTCCGGAACGTCCGAATCCCCGACGGTCAAAGGCGATGGCACGATAGCCGTTATCTGCCAGAAAATTGAGTTGCGTATCCCACATATCGCTGTCCAGAGGCCAGCCATGGCTGAATACGACCGGTTTCCCGGTCCCCCAGTCTTTAAAGTAGATCTGCGTGCCATCCTGAGTTTTAAAAGTACACATAGGTATCCTTTTCGCTAAGAGAGGGTTGCAGCAGGGCTGTGTTTCCGGGCCTGCCTGCCGGGGGGCGGGAAAAGCAGGTGATTTCCCGGCCAGTGAATAAAGTATAGCGTTTGCGGAATAACCCGCGTCAGGCGGCATCTTTTATTCTACGGAGAAAGCATCGGGGGGGAGGGATGAAACAGGATAAGACGGGATGAGAGTATGATCACTGGCATAAAAAAGCCCCGGAGCTGGCCGGGGCGCGTAGATGGCAACTCGCTTAAGACTCCATACCGGCTACCAGTAACTGTTGTTTATTTATGACCAGGTAACCCCCGACTAACGCCAGAACCGGGATCACGGCCAGCAGGGCACTGACCAGTATGCTGCCCCCGGTCAGGGTGGTGAAGTTAGAAAGCACCATGATCAGTGAAGCTGAAAGTGTCAGTACGGAAACCCCTGGCAGGACACGGGTTTTCCAGTGTCTTCCCTGAACCAGCGATTTGTTTTTATTGAAGAACACCACCACGGAAAGGCTGGTCAGTAGCATCAGTAAAACAATACCGACGGTGGCAATACCTGCCATATAACCGAATACCTGAGTCAGCGGCTGCAGTTTGCATAATGCACAGATAACAATCAGTACCAGCGCGGTGGCAGACTGAACCAGTGAGGCATTAGAGGGGGATTTATGCTGATGGTGAACCTCAGACAGGAACTTAGGCATATAGCCCTGACCGGACAGCACATATTTGTAGCGGGCTAACACATTATGGAAGCTCAGAACACAGGCAAAAATACTGCTGATCAGCAGCACCTGGATGATGTTACTTAACAGTGCGCCGTTATACTGACGGGCAATATCCAGCAGCATATTTCCGTTACCATTCAGCGTATTGTTAGCGACAGTCACCGCGTGGGAGGCACCGGTCGCTTCAACCATGGCCCAGGTAGAGAAGGTATAAAATACACCGATAATCACTACTGCCAGATAGGTGGCACGGGGAATGGTCTTACCGGGGTTACGGGATTCATCGCGGAAAATAGCCGTTGATTCGAAACCGATAAATCCGGTCAGGGCAAACAGTACCGCCATCCCTAAACCATGAGAAAAGGCCGTGGAAGGTTCGAATGAATCCAGGTTGATACCGCTGGCACCCCCTTTCGACAGAACGGAGAAGTTCATGATTAAAACCACTCCAATCTCCAGCACCAGCGCAATTCCCAGGATCTTTGAGCTGAGCTCAATATGACGGTAACCCAGAATAGCGACGGCGGCAATCGCCAGCACAGAGTACAACCACCATGGATGCGCGGTCCCTCCGTAATGTACCACCAGGTCATTAACGGCCCAGCCCATATAGCCATACACCCCGGCCTGAATGGTGGTGTACGTCACCAGTGCCAGCCAGGCGGCACCCATTCCTGCACGGAGGCCCAGACCCTGGGTAATGTAAGAATAAAAGGCACCGGCATCTTTCACATAGGGTGTCATTGAGACAAAACCGACCGCAAATACCAGCAGGATCAGCGAGGCGATAAGAAAGCCAAAGGGTGCTCCGGCGCCGTTACCGATGCCGATAGCCAGCGGCACATTGCCGCCGATCACTGTCAAAGGTGCTGCCGCGGCAATGACCATAAAGACGATGCTGCCAACGCCCAGATTCCCGCTGAGTCCGGCGGATTTTAGTGTCGATTTACTGTCACTCATACTGGTGTCCTCTGAGTTTTGTATTATTCACAATATGTCGGTTCGCAGATCGGTCAGGTAAGGGTTATCCCGCTGTGCCTGAATCACCTGAGATGGATCTATCTGTGCGTAAAGCAGTTGTTCCTGAGTTTCTGAAGCCTGAGCTATCACCTGTCCGTCCGGGCCAGCCACCAGGCTTAACCCCACGTATTCCAGGTGTTCTTCCTGGCCTGTCTGATTAACGTAAGCCACATAGAGCTGGTTTTCCCAGGCCCGGGTAGCTATCAGATGTTTATTAACGAAGTCGAAAGGCTTCATCTGTGCGGTGGCGACGGCAACCAGATGTGCGCCTGCATTGGCAGCGGCACGAACGGTTTCCGGAAACTCGACGTCGTAGCAGATAAGTAATGCGATATTTACCCCGTTACAGGGAATGATGCAGACCGGTTGATCACCGGCGGTGAACTGATTTTTATCCAGCTCACCGAAGAGGTGTGTTTTGCGGTAAATCCCGGAAATTTCCCCCAGCGACGAAATAAAGTAACTGGCATTAAAGACCTTACCGTCCGCGGCCAGCGGGCCGCCTGCGATAATGGCTATCTGCCATTTACCGGCCAGCGCCTGCAGTGCTGCGAGGGGAAATGTCTCTGCCATCTCACGGGTACGTTCGTTAAGGACATATCCGGAAAGAAACATCTCGGGGGTGATGAGTAATGACGCGCCCTGACCTGCAGCTTCCTGTAACGCAGAATCCAGTCTGGCCAGATTCGCGGTGTAATCACAGTGGCTGCTCTGTGTTTGCCAGATAGCGATTTTCATTATTTCCCCTTTGAGCGTTGACAGAATTAATAAGCAATTAGCGTGCCAGTCATTCCGTCCCGGAGATTTTGTGTTAATACATAAGAAATTATTGAGAATACGGTGATATGAAGTGCAGGAAACGCTGCAAAATAAAAAAGGGAGAGAAATATGAGCAGGCCGGATGCCCCGGGTTGGTGCAGTCAGGCCGAATGCTCAATAACTGTGCACCAGGGGAGGGCAATGAAAAATATCCACTCCAGATCTGCCGGAGGGCTGCATCAGCTATTTCCGGGGGCAGAGGGCCTAAATAAATTTCCATCGCTCTGTACTTAATAAGAATAAGATAACTGATTAACTGATTAACTGATTAACTGATTAACTGATTAACTGATTAACTGA
>ERZ794946.787-NODE-787-length-11712-cov-3.107575_pt1 | contig 11712 bp, 7 predicted proteins | sample MGYA00433072_ERZ794946 | MGnify/ENA primary metagenome ERZ794946 (study PRJEB30137, sample SAMN04331413) | food metagenome | isolation source: Y3 must sample point D1 replicate A | place: Australia: South Australia | collected 2014 ...
TTCCAGACGCAAGACAGCCAAAAGAAAATATTATGAAAAATTCAAAAAATAATAATATTGATATATATATCTTCTGGATGATCTTTTATGGCCCCTCACCATCAAGTTTACGTCTCTTGAAGTTAGGAGATTCGTCTACTTGTCGTAGTCCTTCGTTTTGCAAAGTTCCTGAGACAGTACCAGTATTCATATTACTTTCCATTCCGTTATTAAACCCACCTTCATTTCTTTTTCTTCTTGATCCTACTACACCGCCTTGGAAATCAAATGCTAATTGGTTTGGGTTAAATTCTTGTGTGTTTATTCTTTGCGACCCAAAGTTGTTTATTGATTGTCTGAAGTCATTTATATTTTCAACGTTAAATAGTGAATCGTCTTGCTGAATGTCTTGTCTGGTTATATCTACCTGCCCATTCAAAGGATTGACGGAATTGTTGTAGTGGTATACTTTAGATTGGAAATCACCATGTTGCTCAACAGTAGGGATGTTTTCACTGGTCCAATGTCCGGCAACATCAGATATTTGATTTTTGTATGATTTTCTTAGTTTGACTCCTCGAGTTCCATCTTCATTGAATCTTGCTACTTGTTCCGCTATGTCATTCAGCCCATAAACATCAATCAAATTTTCCATAGGATTGGGTTGTGGTTCTCTGAAACTTTCAGCTTGTGGGTCTATGTAATAATAGTAATCAGGTATCATATCATCGATAACACCCATTGTTGGATCTGTATGTTTAATGAACAACTTGAAAAATGTATTTTATGCGTTAGTTAGTTTGTAGTTTCTGGTAATATAACTAAGACTTTTTTATAGAAGATCCTTATTATATATTTGTCTAATATTGTCTTTTTGATGTAACGGGAATTACCTGCTCTTTGTTGCTTTTCAAAATCAATCGATCTTTTTTTTACTTTAATCGTTTTCCAAAACACAATCAAACAGTTTACTTAGAAATAATATTAACTAAAAAATACTAACTTTTTTTGTTTGTTTTGGGTTTTTAAGCTTATATTAACCATCTTTCTTCGAATCAATTTCAAGTAAATATACTGCTTTAATAAAGTAAAAAACAAGAATTTAGGAGTAACACCTAGGGGGAAAATTACCCTATGAATTAAAAGTGCCAAATTAGGTGTTAATAAGCTTTTTTTTTCATCGTATAAAAAGGTCACGTTTTTTTATCGTTTAAATTGGTCACGTTTTTTACTTATAATACGGTCACGTTTTTTTCTAATAAAATGGTCACGTTTTGTCAATCGATTTCTTTGCTCATTATTAAACTCGTTTGATACAACTCTGGTTGTATATGCTTTGGATCGGAGAAAGGTTTTCTAATGAGATAGGACAGATAAGCAGTGAGGTTTAATGTGGTTAAGTCAATTTAACTTGTGTGTACATTTGTAAAAACTATATATTTGAGGTTAGGATATATTACAGAAGCTTTGCCTTTTGATGTAGTTAAATCGACAGCATTTGAGTGCTTGTATGAAAGAATTGACAAAATTTTAAGCTGATATATACAACTATTTTTTATATTGTTAAATTATTTTTAATTATTCACTTGTTCGTACAAATCTGAAGAGTTTTTGCTCAATTTTTGTCTTGTTTATATATATATATTGTATACATATTTCAAATACACAACTAAATACCCTATGACAACAAATCACTGAAGAAATGACCTAACTTGGTTGCTCCTTGTTCCATAGCATTCTTCAGCATTTCAATTTCTTGCTCGTTTTCTTCTAATAAGTTGTTAACTACACTACCAAAACCTTCGCTGTTATGTCTATTTCTTCTTGGACCATTGTTGCCAAATCCACCACGATGGTAATCTTCGCCTTCGTATTCATCTTCTTCTTCATCATCACTTCTATCTCTACCAAAGTATGCATCGGAAGAAATGGCTGTAGCATTATCAAAATTCTTTAATTTCTCTTTTGCTTCTTTATTGGCTTCTTCATCGTAGGTACCTCTACCAAAGAACTCATCAGAAGAAATACCCTTTTGCTCACCAAACTTGTTGGCTACCTTACCTGTATATTGGAATTGTCTTTGACTACTTTGTTGTTTTTGCTTTTCAGCCAGCTCGCTGGCATTGTTGGAAACCATACCAAATCCTAATTTGGCAAATTTAGGCTTAACCTCTTTTTGCAATACTTCCTCAACTTTATTGTCTTCCTCGTTGATTTCATCGAAAAAGGATGTTTCCTTCATTGGTTTCTTCTTACTCTTGATCACAGGTTCTTGATCGTATCCGAATTGAGCAGAATCAACTATCTTAACATCGTCTAGATATTGATTACTCTTGCCGTTTTTAAAAGTATTATTGAATTCCTTTTCTCTGGATACTTTGTCCAAAAAGCTATCTGAGTTTGTCTTCTTCTTAGAATCTATAATAATCAAATCATCTTGATCTTCACTTGATGCCTTGTTAGTATTTTTCTTGGATTGTAAAGTGACTGCACTTTTACCTGGAATTCTTCTTCTTCCTGGTGGTAACTTCTTAGATGTGGTGCTTGGAGAATCGCTTGTTTTAGTAGCAGTTCTGGCTAATCTTTGCGGCGGAGTACTTGAAGTGCCAGTACTGCTTGGTTTCTTCAAAACATTAACTGGAGTATTGGTGCTTGGTTTGTCCCAAGTTGAAAAGAAATCATCAGTGGAATTAGAAGCAGAGTTAGAGTTGGAACTTGAATCTTGTAAGTTTTCCTCCATATCTTCTAAATTCACATTGTCTTTACCATTTTTTTCACTATCAGCTTTACATAAATTGTCCAAATGCAATTTCCATTTTTTGGCAACACTGGAAGTATATTTTGCTTTAGCATCTCCATTCTTCAATTGTTGAGCTCCCTGATGTTTTTGAAAGTACTCTATGGCTTTATGATTACCACCGAACTTGAAACGTCTTAAATTCTCTACTGACCACGTATCCAAAGTGAATGATTGTACAAAGGTGATGTGTGTACCAATGTTTCTATGCACTGCAGAACATTGAATACATAAAAATACTGCAAATGGAACTGATGACCAAGATGGGTTTTTATTCCCACAGTCAAAACATTCTCTGTTTTCAGATTGTTTACATAATTGCTGATACAAAGTATCGGTCGTTTTCTTTGGTGCGTCCATATTTGATAATAAATAAAATTATATAAAACAATTTATAGACTAATTCGTTTATTTTGCTTGTTTCTGGTGCTTATTATAAGTGTCTTATTTAATAATTCTGCCAGCAATACTATTAGGTTTTCGTTGTTACCGACTCCCCTACCTGAATGTTTTTTTATGTTTTCTTGATTTGAGGGAATTACAAGCAAATCAGGAAAATTTTTTTTTTCTTTGAGCTACACGGTAAAAATAGGATCACGAGACGTGTATCCTTTTAAAGGCTGACGATAAGTCCGATAATATACTTAGATCTATTGCAACTTTCTTCATTTGTAGCAAGTAATAGCGACTATATATATATATTGTCTTTAATTTAGTGCATCTCCACTGAATACATCTATCCAGGATACATACTTGAACCACTTAGGCTCAACAAGTACACATTTACCTCTTGCCAAGACCCTATCTTCAGGTTTCTCGGCAACCACAAAGCTTTTTATATAGCTTCTTAGAGTCCATAAAAAGCTTATTCTACTGCTATTGTACTTATTGTAGTAAACAGGCTCTTCAACTGTTGATAACTCACAGGTTGTTATACACTTTCTACCTTTTTGCTCCGTAATCTTACAATTCAACACCAATAATTGGTCTGTAGGGATTTTATGGTCCATGAATTCCAATTCCAAAGAAGCAGTAACCCCTCTTTTGTTAGGAAGTTTTGGAAACCCAGTAAAACATAAAACCTCATCCATTATCAAAGTCAATGCTCCTTTATATGTATTAGAGTTGTTGTCATCTAAGAACTGTTTACCTAAATGGAAATAACAGCTTAATTCGTTTCCATCGTAATCATTAGGATTTTTGTGTCTAACAAACACTGGATCTATGCAAAACCTTTCTGGATGTCTAAATAGATTTATTCCCACGTGATTGTGTGAATGCTCTTTAGGTATTAGCTCTGTTTGTTTAGATATTTTATAGTCGATGCTATCTTTATCGTTGATTTTATATTTTTTGCTTAAATGACTGTTCAGTCTCTCAATAGCTCCTGGATCTTCAACCAATTTACTTTCATAGTTGTCAAAATTTAACTTTTCGGGGTTAGGCCATGGCTTCATAAAAGATAATCCTGCCAATAACCCTGCAGATGGTATCAAAATGTAATCCACTATTTTATTTATAGGTCTGCTCATTTGTTAAATTAGCTTTTAAGATGGTTCCTTTTTTTTTGTTTTTAAGCAAACGATTATCTAATTGGTGATCAGCACCTCTAATACAATTATCCTTATTGAAATCTAAAAGCTGGGTGCAGTATCAAATGGTTATCTCTGTTTTTAAGGTGTACTTTGTGTTTTTTTTTTGAAAGTTTTTCGGGTTTAAGATTTGTCACGTGCTCCAAATATTTAAAAATCTGTTATATCCGAAAACGGATATAAGCATTTAGAAACCCGTGATTCAAGAGCTTTTTTTTTTGTTTACATTACTTTTTTTTTTTTTGGGAATTTTAAAAACATCGACTTAATCAAAGCAATATCTTGCATAGGATATTTACAGGTATAAAGAACAAAGTAACCATAGCAACAACAAACCCATTTTACGTAAATACAATGGCTGTGGATGATGATTTAAGAAAAAGCTCTGTTACTTCAAAAAAGAAGTCTTATGGGCTGCTGAAAGAACAAGCACAAAGAACAACTATAAGAAAGGTATCAGCAAGAAAGGCAAGTTTTAGTTCTAAAAACAAAAAGAGAATAATCAGCAATACTGGAGAAGTACGGAAAAATCTTCTTACAGATACTTTGGATGAATCAGTGGCAACCAGTGCTGCTTCAGGACTTATAAGACCAATGCAACAATCGTTGTTTGAAACAGGAGATAAAGCCACTATTCTAGCGAATTTTGAAGAATGGATAAAACTGGCCACAGACAACAAAATAAATGTCAAAAATTCTTGGAACTTTGCTTTGATTGATTATTTTCATGATCTTAGTGTTTTAAAAGAAAATAATGGTAACATCAACTTTCAAAAAGCTTCAGCCACACTTGACGGATGTGTGAAAATTTATGCCTCAAGAATTGATTCTGTTGTTAGTGAAGCTGGTAAGTTATTGAGTGGTATAGTTACAGCTAATGACAACAATGCCAGAGATTTAAATTTACATCGAAATAATTTAGATAGCGAAGGAAATGGAACTATGAGTACAAATGGTACTGCTGGAGGCATTTTGAATCAAGAAGGTGATGTGATGATCGATCCACAAACTGGATTGCCTATTTCGGTGGTGAATGACAATGCACAAGGTGATGGTGCAACCAGAAGAAGGGTGAATAATAGGGTATTGGAAACTACATTAACCAATTTTGATAATCTCAAGTTAACCACTTTTGATGAGGAATTCAGTATAGATCCATTATTTAAAAAGGCACTAGCTGATTTCGATGAGGCTGGTGCAAAAAATTTATTATTGAGTATTCTTCATATTCAAAGAGATGCTAGAGTTGTTTTTGATACATCTGAAGAAACTGTAGTTGACTCTGAAGAAAGTGAGGATGAAGATGTTGATATGGAAAAAGATAATGAAACAAGTGTTTCTGGTCTTGGGCCTGCTGTGAACTTAAGCTATAAAGGTTCTGATAGATCAACAGAAGAACAGTTAAAAGCAATTGATGATAATTTATTAGAATTGGGTTCATCCTTAAATATTCTTTCAACCATAACCCCACAAAAGAAAATATGTGGATCAATGAGTTTGATAAGAGATAGTATTCAGGATATTGCCAAAGTCAAAGATTTAATTGATAGCATAGGTCAAGATTTTTCGGCTCCTACTGAACCTATTAGTAATGTACAAAGGGCCTTTGAAGAAAACGCAAATGAAGACGGGTTTGATCAACTTGACATAAATGATGCCAGCTTTATTGATAATGATAATCAAAACATACAGGATGATATGGATATTGATTTTGAGAGCAACATGGAAAATGCCAATACTGACGAATATGCTAAAATGGCTGAGAATGTCTTTACTGAGCATGATAATAAAAGCGCTTTAGATCAAAGCGGAGATGAATCTAGTGAGGACAACTTTGACTTAGACTTTGAAAATAACTTATTTTCAGAATTTGATGGGGTTTTCAATAATAAAGCATGGACTGGTAAAGATCATTGGAAAGTGAAAAATATTAAAAAGACTGCTGTGTCCTTAAATCCTCAATTGACTGAATCTAACAATAATTTTTCCGAAGGCCAAAGCGAAGGAAGCAAATCATCAAGTTTAAAAGCCAAAAAACCAAAATCTAAAAAAGTAAGAGCACCACTCAATTTTGCAGACTGGTCAAGTATCAATGAAGACTTTTTAAAACACGGAGAAGCCACAATATTTAAAAATGAAAGATCTATTGATATCCCGATAAAAAATCGTAAAGATCCTTATTATAATCTGTTGCCTACAGATTATCATGTTACTTTAGAAAAAATGACTGTATTGTTTACTAGACCACTACAAAAGGGAAATTTCTTCAGAAAACCAATTAAGCATAGAGCTAGATGGGATAATGGTGCTGAAATTGACGATACAAATAAGGTAACCAATGATACTCTTGACAAGGATGAGAATACAAATGAGCTTGAAGGACAGGAACAATATTGGGCAGACATGTATGAAGACTTGGAAGCACCGGAAGGTTTAAATGACGTAGAAAATGGTATTGTAAACAACGAAAATATTGATCAATCTTTAAACTTGGATATGAATAGTGGGCTAGATTTCAATGATGCATTAGGAAACGACAACGACTTTATCAAGAATTATCAGTTAGATGACAAAGCAAATAACGCCTCGGGTGAAAATGGGTTAGCCTTAAACGCTGGTTTTATGTTGTCAGCATATGAGAATGAAGACGATAAGCAAAATGAAGTGACTACTTTGAAAAAACTGCTACAAATGAATGCCACTCAAAAAGTCATGTATAGTAGAGTAGCCAAAAAAGTTGATATTAAAAAATTGAAGGATAACATTTGGAGATGTATTGAAAATCAATTGGCCAAACTAGATCAATCTCAAGCCAAACAATTAAAGTTTTCCATGGTTATCAAACAGTTAAAGACATTGTATACATTTGATTCATTGAAGGACTTATCCACAAGTTTCTGTTTTATCTGTTTGCTTCACTTAGCCAATGAGTACGGATTTAAGATAGATAAAGATGAAGTTAACTTGAAAGATTTGACCATTGTATTTTGATAATGCAATTACCTAATCTCCGCCAAGACTCATAGAAAGCAGCAAACCGCTACAAAAACACCAATTCCCCCAATATCAAAGTTAAATAAACGAGATCTCCATATTAATTAAACACAGTATTGACTTTCTTATCTCCGTTAAAGGAAAAAAAAACAACGTGATGTTATCGGGCATTAAACTCCTTCAATACCTCCAAGCTCCACTAATGAAAAAAATCCCACCTCCCGATACACCCAAATCCAAAGTCCAATAGCCGCCAAATATACCAAGGAAAAGGGTGTCGCCTAAGCGTGTAACCTTAGCGTAGCAGAGAAAAAATTTTCACAGTAAGAGATTTCTAGAAGGAAAAAAAAACGTCTACTTATACCACTAGGGTGTCCATCACACACAATATTTCAGGGTTACTCATACAGGTATAAAATTTTTCCATAAAAGGACCAAAAACCCCCCATATAAATATCATTTATATTATTTTGAGATACCTCCTCTTTTTCTCTTTTAATACTAGAAGGTACAGGCACTGATTGAATAGCGTATATATTGACGTTGATTGATACTATATAAAATCAGAGGGACTTTAACTACAACACAGTTTAGTTGGAAGAAAACTGAGTGAAATAACAACGATAATCGACTGTAAATATCATATTGATTATAAAAACCGAAAAATAATATATGAAAAACTTTTTTAAAATAGCACAAAATAATGTGTTGAAGACTAATGCCAACAAGCTCCTTTTGAATAAGCAAATTTTAGGCAGAAGATCCTTACACATTAATTCAACATACAAGTCACCACTATTAGCCAACAACTTAATTTTGAACGGCCATAAGTCAAGATTCTCTATAAAATCAGCACTTTTGAATAAGAAGATAGAAGATGGTCAAAACAAAATTACGGAAAATACACAAAAAGTTGAAGAAACTTCTACACCTACACATGAGCTTTTAGCAGTCAAAGAACAAGAAGCCAACAGAAGTTTGGGCGACAGCAAAGTTCAGGCTGATTTTTACAAACTGTTATTGAAGTCAGGATATGCCCAATATGTGATATCTCGTTACGAAACCCCTGGTATAGCAACTTCTCCTGAATGTATGGGATTATACATGGAAGCATTGACAAACGTTGGAAGACATGTTGAAGCCAACAATATCAAGCAAGCTTTATTAGGTAAGCCAACCGAAACTGTTGATGCTGCTTCAGGACAAGGTGAGGCAAGTGCTAAGGCCAATACCTTTGCACAAGCTCAGCCTGTCATGTCTCAAGCCGCTGCCCCTATCATGAATCCAATGTTTGGTACAGCAAAAGAGCCTATGCACGTTGTATTAACTGAATCCACTTTCACTATGGTTTTTAGAGTAGTAAGATATATCGTCACTTTAGGTTTACTATTATACTTACTAAATGAAGGTGTCAAGTTTTTGACTGAAAACAGTACTTTATTCAAAAATAACGAAGTAACCGATAATGCCATAGATACTTCTAAAGCCAATGTTAAGTTTGATGATGTTGCTGGTGTTGATGAAGCCAGAGCTGAATTAGAAGAAATTGTTGATTTCTTAAGAGATCCTGCTAAATATGAAGCCTTGGGTGGTAAACTACCTAAAGGTGTCTTGTTGACTGGTCCACCAGGTACAGGTAAGACTATGTTGGCTAGAGCCACTGCTGGTGAAGCAGGTGTTGATTTCTTCTTCATGTCTGGTTCTGAATTCGATGAAGTTTACGTTGGTGTTGGTGCCAAGAGAATTAGAGATTTGTTTAAGCAAGCCAGAGCCAGAGCTCCAGCCATCATTTTTATTGATGAATTGGATGCCATTGGTGGTAAAAGAAATCCTAAAGACCAAGCATATGCCAAGCAAACTTTAAATCAATTATTGGTAGAATTGGATGGTTTTGAACAAACACAAGGTATTATTGTCATAGGTGCTACCAATTTCCCTGAATCATTAGATAAAGCTTTGACCAGACCAGGCAGATTCGATAAGATGGTAACCGTTGGTTTACCTGATATCAGAGGTAGAGCAGCTATTTTAAGACAACACATGAAAAAAATTACTGCTTCCAAGGATGTTAACATTGAGAACATTGCTAAGGGTACTACTGGATTTTCTGGTGCTCAGTTATCATCTTTGATCAATCAAGCTGCTGTATTTGCTTGTCAACAAAATGCTACTGCAGTAAATATGTCACATATGGAATGGGCCAAGGATAAAATTCTATTAGGTGCTGAAAAGAAATCCATGGTCTTGCCTGAAGCCACAAGAAAAGCCACTGCTTACCATGAAGCCGGACATGCTATTATGGCTTTATACACAAAACATACTGAACCTTTATACAAAGCAACTATTTTACCAAGAGGTAATGCCCTAGGTGTTACTTTTCAATTACCAGAAGCTGATAAATACGATATTACTAAAGCTGAATGTTTAGCTAGATTAGACGTTTGTATGGGTGGTAAAGCTGCCGAAGAAGTTATTTTTGGTAAAGAGCACACTACATCTGGTTGTGGATCTGATTTAAGATCAGCCACCAAGATGGCCAGAAATGTTGTTACTTCTTACGGTATGAATGAAAAAGTTGGTCCTGTTGAACTAACTGAAAACTGGGAAATGTGGTCAGGAAAAGTCAAAGACTTGGCTGATCAAGAAGTCATCCAATTATTAAAAGAATCTGAAGAGAGATCCAGACAATTGTTGAAGAATAAAGATAAGGAGTTTAGAAGATTGGCTGAAGCCTTAATAGACTATGAAACTTTAGATAGAGCTGAAATGGATAAGGTCATCAGAGGTGAAACACTTGATAGACCTAAGTACAGAACCAATAACGTTGTTGATACTCCAGAATCTGATGGTAGAAAGAACATAGAAGGTGGCATAGCTGCATCTTTATAGAATAATTGTTGAATAAAAAGAATCAAATGATATTTTTTTTTTTTGGTTTTTATTTCTTTCTTTGTTCTTATTGGATTGTATTAACAAAAATCGTTTCTGATTTAAAACGTTTCTTGTTTGTCTTTTTTTTGAAAAAGGAAATAAAAAGTTCAATTATGAATTCATATGGATTGTTTAAGCTATATATAAGATATGAAACATATACTCATGTAAATAACAATCACAATTTTTGTCTTTTAGCATCTGGTTCCGTAGAAGTTTCCGTTTCTTTTGGTGTTTTTTGGGTTCTGTATCTCTTGATAAATGTCATAGGATCGGAGTAATAATGGATTCTAGCATCTATTTTCCAAGCTGTTTCTCTATCAGGAATCATGTTCTTTTGAAGGTCTTGTTTACAATCATTAATGGAAACTAATAATTTATCATACATTTGTTTACTGATTTTTTGGGAATCATTCAAGTTTTCCATAGGAATACTAGGGTCAAATCCCAAGAACTTCAATTCCAGATATTTCATTATTAGTTGATCATCTTCCATCAACAAAGATGATAGTGTTATGTGAGGAGGTGAGAAATGATATAGAGCATCTGTTAAGTAACTATTAATAAGCCTTTTTTTACTGTTTTCGTAAACTGTACCTAAGTAGTTTTTGTCGACTTTTCCACTTAATACACTTTGGATATCTAAATAGAATCCATGCAAAGGTTTAAATACGTGATGAACCATTAATGAAAACTTTAAACTTTGTAATAACTTGAATTCTCCTTCCAATATACTCTCTTTTGTTTGTTTCACTTTACTGGCAAATGTATCAGCACTAATGAAATGATTCTCACTTTTACAGGCTAGAAAGATGCAGGTGAAAATCAGATTTTTAGGATGAAGATCTAAAACAGAAAATGAAATGTAAAATTTCTTGAAGAAACTCATTGCAGTTGCAGACACCTCTGAAGGAAGCTTCAATTTTGCACAAAAAACTTGAACTTTTTGAGTGTATAAAGTGACTATTTGCAATTGTTCAGTTGCAGAAATACCCAAACTGAACTCATTTTTCAATGCTTCTGTCTCTTCTTCAGTTAAATCCTCTGTGTTTGCTGGATTAGAAAGAAACTCCTCAAGTTTGGTGTTGTATCTAGCTTTGCTAGACTTCGCTATATTCTCCCTTATTTCGATCAAATCATCTTTGGTGAATGACCACTTGGTAAATTGGGATGAGTTTCTATAAATGTCATCATCTGTTATTCTCTGATTAGAGTACAAAGTCGAAGTTTTTGAAGCAGTAGTAACAGCAGCCATGGTGTTAAGGTCGATGTTAGGTTGGTATTGAAAGTATTTCTTTTTAAATTTTTTTCTTAATGAAAGCAATCTGAAAAAAAAAAACGAATGCACATATATTTCCACACGAATATGTACCAAAAACGAACAGAATACTAGTCGAACCCACTTAAACTTAATCAAAA
>ERZ794946.790-NODE-790-length-11693-cov-3.170476_pt1 | contig 11693 bp, 10 predicted proteins | sample MGYA00433072_ERZ794946 | MGnify/ENA primary metagenome ERZ794946 (study PRJEB30137, sample SAMN04331413) | food metagenome | isolation source: Y3 must sample point D1 replicate A | place: Australia: South Australia | collected 2014 ...
CCACTGCCACTGGCCTCTCCAGTGGCTGTTGCAAGACTCGCTCATCCCCACTGCCATAACACCATAATCACAATAACAAGATCCACGTACGGCGAATTCGGTAGTCGTATTCAAGACTCTCCCAGCCATGTTAATCTCTACGGTTCTTCTTCGTCCTCGGTGCCCCTTGCGAAATACTCGCCTGTAAAGATCTTTTCCCTATGGCCCTCTTCTCCGCTCTTGATTTCTCTGCTTCTGCTCTATCATGTGCTCGTTTCTCTTTTGCTCTCTGCCTTGCATCGGCCTCTCGTGCAGCCAAATGCCTCATACGTTCCCTTTTCGACTCCTCTGCTTGTCTCATGACCTTTTCCTCCCAATCCTCGTTGTATATAAAGTTATACGTCGCCCAATCAGCTGTATTGTTAATGTACATATCCTTGTTTGTGCTTTGAGGTCGCTCGTCTACTGGCACTACGTGCATTGTATGATAGACAGAGGTCAGTCCGTACATTCGACGGCCTTGAATCACACCACGGTGTGGTCTTAGGGGTAGCGGTTTAATGAGTGTCATCCCATGTACGTCGCTCGCTCTTCCTTGAGGATCCTTTGGTACGTAGACATCACAGTAAATCCCACTGTATCGTGTGTTGCCTTGCTCTCCCTGTTGCATGTCGTGCTCTGCAGCATAGGTCACGCCAATATCCTCGACTGTTACAATCAGACGTAGGCGGACAGGTAACCGGCCTTGAAATGCTACAGATTGCTTTCCATCTTCTGCAGGCGCTTCATACTCCTGGACCCAAACCCAATCACGCCGAGGTTTGCCCCCTTTCTGCCAATTCTCTGCGCAACGAGCGATGTTTCGTTCTGTAGTACTACTGTCATCGGTAATGTCGCCATGCTCCTTCCTGCACTTGACAGAGTGATGCAGCTGGACAGGATAGTCATTCACCCAAGTGTCCATTGGCTCAACTCTATCCGGATCCAGGTTACTCGGCTGCTCTCGATTGTGAGGGCGTGATTCTCGGACAAACACTGCCATTGCCTGTCGGAAAAGCGGGCCCTCTTCTGGCCCGAGTAGCTCGACAATGTCCCCTACTGGTCGCCATAAAGCCTTCTTTGTCCTCCGATTTTGTCCTGGCAGTCCAAATACCAAGTCAATAGGCTGTGGTTCTCCAACCGAGACTGGCTCTTCGTCCCTTTCACGGCCGTCTGCTAAGGTAGGTTGGGGACCGCGGCAGAGAATGTCTTGTAGCGCGAGCATGTTAATGCCACGTAAGTGGTGCTCCATCAGTTGGTCCTCCCAGTCGTTCTTCTTATTAGTCCTTCGGAAACCTTCTTTTACATAGGTGTGATGCTTGTGCTCTGGATGACTTGTGTCCCAGTTCGGCGCACAGCCATAAAGGCGTATCATCTGCACGTAATGGGTCAAAGAATGCCACTTTGGAAAGTTAAAGTGCTGCTCGTCGTCCTTTGCTTTTGGGTTGCGATATTTTCGAAACACTTCCTTGTGCTGGTTCATCCGATATAACGCTAGTTCGAAATATCTGAGCGTGTTGTCGTCGTGGCTCTGATACATAGCTAGCGTGATGAAGTCGACTGTAGCCCGGATGAACTGAATAGCTGCGTTGGCTTCTGGAGTGCCTACTTCTTCGAGCAAGGGAACAAATACAGGCAGTATCTGACGGAGGATGTATTTTTGTTCTGCTCCTGTCCATTGACTCACCTTGGATAAGTGCTGGAATACGCGAATCGTCGCAAACTTTGGAATAGACGCGAATCGACGGTCGACGATGCCAGTCACAATGCTTTTGGCCACTTTAGCGTTTGCTTTTGCTGAGCGCTTCTTCGTAGCATTGGCATGTGTGACCGCCTCAAACATACGCGTCCCTGGCTTGTTCCTAGCCTGGTCCAAAAGAAACAATTGTGTCCAGCCGAGTACGTGCATCATGACACCTTTCAGCAATTGGTGAAGGATGTCGACCATAAGACTCTTGTGTATGTCCATTAGCGGCATTGTTAAGGCAAAACAATTGATGTCGTGGATGCGTTCGTCCGGATCAAGTTCTGATTCATCTCCAGATCCTAGACCGGCCTCCTCTTCCTCTGACTCTATGCCGTCGTCTACGACGTCAAAAGTCTGCGAGGGCTGAGCCGTACTGCCACTGGACGTGCTAGTGGCTCCTTTACGTTGTCGCTGAATCCTCTCTCTTGTATCAGTCTTAGACCTCCACTCGGCTGTAAGTTCAAGGTCCTCTCGTAGATCCGGGTGAATCTTGCACATTGTGCAGTGTCTGTTACCTAATACTCCAGTCAACTTGACCTGCTCCTCGTAATCTGTCATAAAGGCTATAATAATCGGGACATAACGTCTAGTCTAGCCGTCCGAGCAGGGGATTTCGGTACCTGCCTGAAGACACATCTGTGTACGGCTCATAACAGAGGTCGTCTTTGAATCCTGGATGTCCAAGAAAGAAGCGAATAGCACGTACTGGATCTCGATATCGCAAGGTATACGTTTTATTCCCGTTCAGACTGTTGTCGCTAGGTACGTCTACGGTTGTGTACTTCCACTGACCAATGTCGGCGACAGTTGGTATCTTTTCCATCTTCTCGCGCAGGTCGTTAGCGGAATCCCAGCCCAACTGTTCGACTAGCGACTCAAGACCGGGTTGCTTTAGGAGGCGGTCGATACCGTTCTTCGATATGTTCTCTCGGTGTATCCAACGAGCAAAGTCGAAACTGAACCGACTTCCAAATTCGCGCAAGAGTGTCGTCTCTGACGTGTCAGGGACAGGGCATCTAGGATCGTGTCAGACCGGTGGGAACAACAGCCCAATGATAAAGTCCTCTGACCTCTGAAGCCTGGCCGCCGCTTGGAGCTTTGTGTTGTCGCTAAACGTTTCACGTACCTCTGTCGCCGCCGAGGAGGATAGCCGGCCGCTATTCGGTTTAATCGAAGCGCTATGCGCGAGACTCGGTGTATCTTCGACCACAGTTGCCCGATATTCATTGTCTATGACTGAGGCAGGGAGGTTGTGCTCCGCATGGTCTTGTTCGTCCTCTAAACCAGCATCCAAGATGTCCAGATGAGTTGGAAAAAAGCCTGTAGGGTGCTCTGCCTCCCCGCAGTCCACCTCCAGGTCGTCTGTAACCTCGAGACCGAGACGGTGCCCTAGATAGTCTTCTGTTTCATGTTCTGGTGGTACCTGCCACTCTTCGGTTGTTTGGACATCTGGTCCTTGGAATGGTTGGTGGTCTGGAATGTGTCGATCACTGTCAAGTGTGTCCGCCTCGTTGGTCTCGTTGCCTGCAAAGTATTGGGGTGCTATACGTGTCAACATATGCGTTTTTGCGGGAGTCTAGATAACCTCACCTTTGCCGTTCCATATTCCCTCGAACAAACTTCTTGTGTTGTCGCAAGGTCCCTTGTGCTTGTTCAACCCCGCTCTACTCTTGAATCCAGACCTACCGCACGTAGAGCATGTTAAATTGGCGGTGCGCATCATGTAGTGGTAGGCGTATGTTGATTTGGACACGAGGCTCGCGCGCGCGGATCTAGTATAATTTGGCCATGACGTTATGGCTTGGCGTCTTTCGCCCTTGTCGGCAGCGGTTTCCCTCCTCCAGGAATTGTTCGATATGCAATATTAATACATGACCCGAGACGTCGCTTGTCGTGAGCGAGACGCTCGAACCATAGTATGGGAAGCCAAGTCTTTGAGGCAGTTCAAGAAGGCCCTAACTATTGCTCGTCGTCAGATCCGTAGGAAGTACGACCCTCTTATCGAAAACTACGACAGGCAGAGAGCACAAGCCAGAGCAAGCTCTGTAAACCTCAAATTTCAGAAGACTCGAGCCAAGGAATATAATAGACATCCACACGACTTTGATGCGAAGATTCAGAACATGACTATCGACTACCACAAGGCACGCGAGCGACGAGACCTATACAGACGACTGAAGAAGGCAGAGCTCGAGGACCTTACCGTGCCACCAGAGCACCCCTTTGATATCGTGCCCGTCAGGGAGGAGGTCAGCGATAGCGAGGGCGAGGGCGAGGAAATACTATAATATCGGTCCGAGTCTTTTTTCACACCCACAAGGCCCTCACCATATTCCCAGTGGCCTTGCCAGTGGTCCCTACCAATTTTCCGCCTCGAGTCCTAGTCTTTTTCCGCACCCGCAAGGCTCTCGCCACTTTCCCAGTGGCCTCTCCAGTGGCCTGCCTAGTGGCCCCTACCAATGTTTGCCTCGAGTCCTAGTCTTTTTCTTTTCTACCAATTAAACACTCTCATTGTAATCATCACGCCATCGTTACAATTGCAGTGTTGTATATCAAGAGGAAAAACTGTTTGATCACGCTTATTAAAACTTTCCTCGATCATGATATCAACCCTTGCCTTCATCATCTACTCGATCTCAATAGCCTTTTCTGCTACAGCGTTCGTCTCGAAATTATCAGGGTCTTCTGTTCTGACTTCAAGATCAAATACACTCAAGTCCTCGTCTGGCAGCACCGCTGCTACAGCGTTTCGGAGGTCAGCAACACTGTAGTTGCGCTTGACGAACCAGTCCTGACAGTCTAACCATGGAGTTGCAGCAATGATGCGGTATACCTCGACCAGCCTTGACTTCTGCACATTGCGGGGACGTCTCAAGCGACCAATGACTTGTTCGATGAGAGCTGCTTGCCAGCATCCGTCCATCAAAATCATACAATCGGCAGGGACAAGCTCAATGCCACTTCTCATAGCAGCATAGGAGACGACGATGACATGAGGGCCAGAATCATCCTTTCTGAACCTCTCAAAGATTTCGTTTCTCTCCTTGATAGTCATCCATCCACCAACGATTGCAACATCTGCTGGGCCGTCTATGTTGCTGTTTGAGAGGGTTGACTGATACCTAATACGACGGTATGCTGCTGCGACATTCATCGGTGTCAAGGCGCCGATGACAACCTTTCTTCTGTGGCCGGTCGCTGGGTTAGTCTCAGACAGGGTGTGCTCGACGATGTCCACCATGGCCTCATATTGAGGAAGTTTCACCATATGAGGCATGGCGGCTTTGTCGAATTCAGTCAACCGGGGATCATTGAATTGGGCGTCTTCGGCTTGAGCCTCATCCTCATCGCTTTCCGGCGCCACTTCCTTGTCATGTTCCAGAGCATCATCAACAATAGCTTTGGCGCTTCTGAGAGTAAGGTCCAATAACAAGCTCGCCTTGAACTTAGGATTGGACTCCCTCAATGCTTCAAAGCAAGGGAAGTTGCTAATGCAGCGGAACTTATGGATGCTTTGGAGGAAGCCGGCCTGAGAGAATTCCGACTTTTCGCCGCCATTCTTTGCTGTTGCTGTTTTGACATGTTTGGCTCGTGCAACAGCCTGTTTGAGCGCAACCCTGTAAGGTTCGGCGATGTGGTCACGGTATTCATCTGGGATGGGGACGTTTATGTCCAGAACTCGCACCGGTGCCATGTTTACAATCGGAATCTGATCAGGTCCCCACGGTGTCGATGTGGTGAACTGAATGGTCGAGTCGTTCAGCAGACGAGCCAAATCCTGAGCCTCGGGCTTGTTGGTAATGGTTGTCGTTGACTGTCCTGCCTTGTGGTCAACAAGGGCGCCGCCAGTAGAAACGTCCTTGTCAAGGACTCTGCAGATCTGTCTCAACGTAACAAAGCTCTTTGCTGGGAGCCAGTCTCTCCTGACCTGGTTATCTATGTCATCAAACTCCTCGATCGCACTTTCTCCCTTCCTAGATGCTTTAAGAAGTGAGGCATGCCAATCTTGAAAGCGGTCCGGGTAATGGGCACCAGTGCCTGGATCAGTTGTGCCATTGGTTGGAGAAGGGATGCAACGGCTTGAGCTCTCTGCAGCCATCAATGGAGCGACAAGGGAACTCGGCTTGTTGAGGAAGGTTCCGCTGATCCAGATAAACTGCGGTGAGCCTGGAATGCTCATCATGTTCCTCCACGAAAAAGTTTGCCAGCCGGTGATCTCGTGAAACTCGTCCATGAACACATAGCCAAATTCGGTATCGATTAAACGCTCGGAATCGTCAGGCTTGACACCTACCGGGGTCTCATCGGTGCCATAATCCGTCAGCCTGATGCGCGATGAAAGGTTTCCGGCGGTACAGATAATGACGGCAGTGGAACACCATAGGTACCATTCCTCTTGCCTATGTTCTCGCCACATCTTTCTCTTGTGGCGCAAGTCCTTCCATTTCTGGAGCATCTGTATAACAGATAATTCAGCATTGCTTTGGAACCAGCTAACGCGAAGCGGTAAGGCCGGCTGAAACCTGGAAGGGAGTTTGGAGCGAAAGCTTAAGACGTGATTGCCATAATCGGTTTTGGTCTTCCTTTCTGAAATCTTGGCAGATGCGACTATCACCGGAGTTGAGGGAGAAAACTTGTTCAAAGATCTGCACCATGCTTGGATCATAAGGGGGGGCGGTACCACCAAGAATGGTCCGGCACTGACTCGAAGATCCCATTCTTGGTCCTCGGGCTTCTCTTCAGTCAATCGCTCTCGGCATTGCTTAATCGTCTCAGTCGGGGCTTGCTTGAATAGCGTGTACGGATTCATGTACTCGTCGGTGGACTTGGATAAATAGCTCCATCGGAAGGCTCGCAGTACCTCGAAGATTCCAATAGAGATAGGCGTCTTGCCAACTCCCATCGTATGGCCAAGAATCGTCCAAAGGCCTCCAGAAAGCAGGACGCGAAGACAGAATGCGGCACTGAAGAACTGATGGGACAGGAGATAGAACTCCTCACTCCATTTCTCGAGGAAAACGCCAGAGTCGGGATTCCAATGATCTGGATTGAAACCGACCATCTGACAGGCAAGCTGCCAGGACAACGCAGTTATGTGGGCAAGTTTGTCTTGTCCGAAGAGAGCGCCGGTGAGTGTAGATCCAGATGCGGAGTCGACGTTTTCATAAGCACCAGAAGACAACCACCTACAAAGGACAGAGGTGAATTTGCGACCACTCCCCGCGGGCCCAATACTGTGGACAGCAGGAGTCTCAGAGACCACTGGCTCCTGTGAACGGAGTGGAGCCTCTCTCATGCGTGGATAGTGTCTAGCAGACACCACCGCACCAGTCTGGTCCACGTTTATGAGATCGTCAGAAACTGAAGACGGCCTTTCAGCATGCTGGAGCGGTTCGGGTTTGCTCTTCTGACCAGGTCCGACCTGAGGGGTTGGACTTGTGGGGGGGGTGCTGCCTTTGAGGGGGAAATGTTGATTCTGCAAGTCCGTATCAAAAGGGACACGGCCACGGAGGAGGCTGGATGGGAGTCGCTTAAGGATGTCCGTATCGTGAGCGACAAAGAGAACAATGCCGTTGCAGTCAGCATCCGCGCGCTCACAGGCCCGGGTAATGTAGCCAATGTTCACCAGGAGAGGATCGGAGTAAATCTGACTCCATGTCTCACTGGAAGGGTCCCAGAAGCCTGCGGCAAATTGATCGGTGAGCTCATACCTGGCCTCGGGAACGCGAGCTCTAGCAAACGCGGATACCTGGGTTTGGAAGCGTTCTTCATCAAAGTTATCACCAAAGTTGGCTGAATTGCTTTGGTCAAATCTGCTCAGAGGAATAGGCATTCTGAAGACGTCAAAGCCGGCCGAAGAACCCTCGAAGTCTGAATCACTGGGATCACTGGGGGTAGAGATGACCTTGGTCAAAATGATCGACATGTCCTTAATGTCGGTGGGGTCTGTGAACTCCAGACGGTCGATGTGTCCAGCCAGAGAAGCAGTGCTGGCGCGGCGAGCACGGCTTCGGCTACGACTGCGATTACGGCTTGGGTGTGGACTTAGACCACGTGGGTGTGGACGGTGTGCCTTGGAAGGTCGGTTGTATGGTTCTTGCTCTTCAGCATCTGCGGCCTCCTCGCGTTTACGCTTGCCCTTGTTGCGGCGGTGGGCAAGCGTGATCAAGAGCTGAATGGCGGTGTTCTTGTACGAGTCGTCAACGTCACTCTTCTGGAAATCCAAAGGGTCGAACCAGGCAGGTGGGTTATGGTCGAAGGGGCGCTGATTGATCAACTGAACAGCCTGGTGAGGCGGGTTGGCGCTACCGATTGAAGCTGTGTTCAAGAGTTTGGCCTGAATGTTTATGCGGCCTTGGATCTGTTTGTTGCCGATCCTAGTACTTCCCGTCATCGACATGAAACATGGCTCGAATTGAAACTGGTCTTTGATGTATGACATAACCAACTCGAATTGAGCCTCGTCAAGGTTGAAGTAGGCTTTGGCAAAAGTCATAGAGAATGCAGAGATACCTTTGGATAAGACATCCTTGACAGCAACTCTCGTAAAGGTCTCGACGCGATCCTTTGAAAAGCCGTCCGCGGCGGCAGGGGTCGCAGGTGGCTGGGCGGCCATAGTGAGAGTGTGATTCACAGGCTGCTTTGGAACACAACAGCAAAGCGAGGAGTTTGACAGACGAACAGATGGCGATGCGACTGATGTAATTAGCAGTGAACAATCGGGAAGGATGGCGCCGACTTACAAAGGGATTGAACTGGGTGTGTTTTGAAACACAACAGCAAAGCGAGAAGTTTGACAGACGAACAGATGGCGATGCGCCTGATGTAATTAGCAGTGAACGATCGGGAAGGATGGCGCCGACCTACAAAGGGAATGGACTGAGTGTGCTGAGGGCGCCGGACTGTGTACTCGAGAGACTGCTCTGGCGTGCACAGGAACGGTAAAGGCGAAAGGATTCCAAGTGTGTTAGGGGCGCCGGAGTGTGCTCGAGAAGATGCTCTGGCGTGCGCAAGAACAGTAAAGGCAAAAGGGTTGGTGATGTGAAAGAAAATAAAGCGCCGTGTAAACACTGCCAAGACCATCAACTGGACGTCGGCGAGAGAGAGGTGATGGTTGTAAAGTGGAAGTGGAAGTGGAAGTACAAGTAGAAGTAGAAGTAGAAGTGGAAGTAGAAGTGGAAGTGGGAGTAGATGTAGAGGGAAGGCAGGAGTTGGAGTGGAAGTAAAGCAAGGCTACTGACGACCAATGTTCACGGTATTGGTAGTGAATACGTGCCAGGTGACAGAGTGGGTGGTGGTGAAGTCGGATGTGCTTGTGACGGCCACTGGGAGGGCCAGTGGCCGAGCCAGTAGGCTGTCGAACACGTAGAGGCCACTGAACTTGTGAAGCCGCGACGAAGTGCTGCAAGGCAACAAGGATGCCACTGGCCGCGCCAGTGGTTGCCACTAAAGATGGCCCATGAAAATTCGACAGGCAGGGAAATGTGAGCCTTTACGACGCTGGGCTCTGAAATGGAGTTTCGACCACCAACAATAAAACAACTAGCTGCCGAGGGCCCATGTTTTGTGCAGAGACCGTACCTAGCTAGCGATTCTTGTCCGAGGCTGCCATGTAAGAGATTAAATGGTAGCTCGAATACACGTTTGCGTTCAAGCCCAGGAGTGCCAGGTGGTCACAGCCAGATATCAGGGAGCAGCCTGACGATAATAAGGAGAATGGAAGGGCCGCGTTTTCTTACTGTAGCAAGCCGATAGAAGCAGCAAGATACTAGTAGGGTTGGAAAGAACGCGTGAAGATCAGAGATATACTCATCAAGTACTGCCGGAGAGTGCATATGAGTCGAACGATGGAGCAGTAGTCTAAGGTCAGGGTCAGAGGGGCAGCGAGAGAGCAGTTGCTCCGATGTTTAGCCTTTTCTCGCCCGCGTGTGTAGGCTCTCTGCACAAAGTCTGTACCAGAACGCAAGCCGCGCCAGCTCTCTGTCCACCTATTCTTACAACCGACCGATGATGCCCAAGCACCGAGACTGCATCGTCGAAAGTACGACATGCGCGCAAACTACAGAAGATGGGCGCGCCCTCTCGCCATACCGCTCTGTCACGCAAGGCATTCGAGGCCGCCTCCAACTGGACAACGAACAGCAATACCGTGACTTCTATGCTATTGTCGAAAGAGTACTAGCAGCATCACAGGTTGCCGGCAAGAGTTTTGCCTCAATCCAGATGCGAAATCATGTCGAGGTTGAGATATTCGCGGCTGTACAGAAGCAGTGCGAGGCTCTTGGTCGCTTTCGGGAGACAGTAGAACTAATGCGCGATGCGCCTGGAAAGGAGTCTTTTAGGAAACTCGTATTTCGCGTCAACACAAATCTCAAACGCCGTAGTCGTGAGCGCAAGATCCCATCCAATCGAAGGCGCCAAACCACCCAATCGCCCCCGAACAACGACGGTTGTATTGCTAGCAGGAGCGGGTTGAATAGAGATGATCACCGAAAGAGTACGGGAAACACAAGCAGTAGCGAAGAGGAGGACATCGTCCATGCCGTAGAGCCAATGTGGGTTACAGGCAAGGACGGGAAGTTTAGAGTGGTTGCTCTCGCCCACGAGATTGCCGCATGCCCAGGAAGACTCTTGGACAGCCGTTATTCACCGAGTGATCTCAGACTGTCTGAATTCATCAACAGATTAACGAAAGATCACGATTTTGATCCCAAGAGGGACCATGTTGAGCTATATCGAGAGGACGAGGAGGCTGCAATGGTGGACGACCAGAAGGCATGGGAGCGGCTGATTTTGATACGCTACATGCAGGGAAAACCTCTCAAGTTCCTCATGGTAAGCATCCAAGGAGGAAACATTGGACATAGGATTAATTACCTTAGGTCAAGGATTTACCATCACCAGAACACAGTCTAAGCGGTGACTCGACTACTCAGCGCCAATGACAACGTTAGGTCGCCTCTTCGGCCGCTTTGGCTTCTTCTCCTAAGGTTGTCACTCGGTCGGTCACACCGAAGCCGTTGCTACAAGCCGGTGAACCGCCATCATATGAGGAAACAGAGGATATGACCCCCCGGCCTGCAGGAACGACAGTTCCACCTGCCACACAGGACCCTGTGCCGTGCTATAACAAGATCAAACCATTAGCCCAGAAGCGGTCTTGGACGGCGGTAGTGAACAAGGTCACTCCGAAGATTGGACCTGAGAGAGGCAATCTTGTGTGGTGGTTCAATTTGTGCAGGGGAAAGAACGTAATGGCACTTGAGCCCCTACGCGGACCGGAAGGGAAGCCTCTACAAGATAGGGTGCTGATGGAGAGTACCTGGGACAAGATCGTGGAGGAATTTGGAAGCGATAATGATGCTTGGTTGAAGGTATGGCTGGCAGATCCCTCGGAGGAGTAGGAAGTAGAAAGTAGAGCAATGCCAACAGGACAGATGTCCGACTCTTCGCTGAACCCAACTACGACGGTCCTCATGCGGTTAGCTGCTATGACAGTGATCCCGAGCGCCGCGCTACTAGAGGAGTCCACAGGTATATCAGTGGTCGCACTGCGAGCGACACCAGTGAAATGGCCACTGGTCGTGCCACTGGCACACAGCGCGGTGAGAACGAAGACAGCAGAATGAACGAACTCGCCATCAATCCCGCGGCTGGCGCTTGTACGAACTTTGCTAGCAGTGCCACTGGTACCGTCACTGGCGACTCTTGTGGCAGGCACGCAAAGGTCGCTGGCACAGGTATTTGTGCCTCGAGCGTCTAGCGAGCATGATTGTCTTAAGATCAGATCATCGCTACCCGTGCTGTGTAGTAGCGTCGTTAATACGTTGTAGTGGTTGCTATAGGGTGCTGTGCCGTTATATACTACTATAGCAAGATTTGGGATTTTGCGACGTAGTCTTTACTATTAGTAACTATATTACTAGTA
>ERZ794946.791-NODE-791-length-11641-cov-4.390817_pt1 | contig 11641 bp, 12 predicted proteins | sample MGYA00433072_ERZ794946 | MGnify/ENA primary metagenome ERZ794946 (study PRJEB30137, sample SAMN04331413) | food metagenome | isolation source: Y3 must sample point D1 replicate A | place: Australia: South Australia | collected 2014 ...
TCGTTGGCAGTCTTGAGGAAGCTGCTGTCCTTTGTAACGTCGTAGGTCTTGACCAACGCGACAACCCACCACAACTGATCGTCGAAAAAGTCATCCCAGGCAAGTGCACCAGTGCTGTCCTTGTTCTGACTGTTTAAGGTGTGTTTGAAGACACCATTTGGTCCATCAGTGATGGACGTGAGGAAAGAAGAACTGTCCTTTGCACGCAGATCGGCAAGCAAGGTCAGACAATTGGCAGTGTTCCACCAGCCGGCCGACCAAAATCCTGGCCTCGGAGAATTGTAAAATGTTTGGAGTTCGGTGATCGCAGTGTGCGAGTTTGTAAGGTATTGGTTGGTTGCACGACGCTCTACCTCAGCAGGAAGGGCAGAGGCAGTTGCTGCCAGCAGCAATGAGGAAGTAAGAAAGTTGTTAAAGAACATCGTGAAAGAGTCGCTGTGATGATTGTGATAGAATGAATGTGGTGGTCGTAGTGAGTGTATATATGTTAGAATCGACCAGAGCCTAGAATGAGCGTGCGAGACAAGATGACATGGAAAAGAAAAAGACAGATGGATAGATAATCGTTATTCAAACGTCTGGATCGTCCTACCTTTAAACAACCATATATGATTTTTCTTCGTGGCAAGAATGAATTGCCCTTTTGGTACAAGGTACTTTTCTGAATCTGAAACGCGGCTGATGGGCGTCTAATGCAGTCTGCAAGGGGCCCCCACGCGGCCTACATGGTTGCTATTCTCTTCATGCATATGTCCTTTCCACGTCCTGAGTCGCAGCAGAGTGACACTTGATGGTATCCAGAGCGTTTCGAGATCGCCACCGAATTGCCGGCTCTCGAGGTTTCAAGTGAGGTAGAAGACCCGAGCATCTTGTCTCGCACAGTATATCACCGCGTCATTGCATTGAATGTGCCGTGGCCGTTTAGCAGGCAAACAGAACGGTATGTGGAGATTGTGATGGGGGGTGGTGAGGTGGAGGCCGTTGAGATCTGCGGCAATAGGTGAGCGTTGGCAGACAACCCCTTTACAGCGTTCGCCCCCTATAAGACCCGACTAGAGCGGCTTCATCCGCCAGAGGTATGCATCCAAGGTGTGTGGGTGTGAAGTCGTTTGATGGTGATGGACGACGAAACACAGGTGAGCACGAGGGTGAGATGAGGGATGCATCGCTTTTTCTTGGCAATTTAACCACGTCCCAATTCAAGGTATGCGTGCAGTCCAAGCAGTAAATCTATCGAATCTATTGTTCCAATTCAAGACAGTTACAGTCTTGAAATTCAGTGATCTTGAAAGGTCAACTATCTTATAACTGCGTCCGAATTCTTATCGTCATCTCATGCTCCAGTATTCGTCCACCCATGCAACAAACGGAAAGCAGCCAACCACTGCGGGTTGTCCACCAAACTTTGGTTCCAAGCATCGTCGGAATCATACAGCAATCTTCTAGCTTCATTCTGGAACATCTCATCTGTAGGAGTGATGCCCATACTCAACTGTTGTCGTCCATATCGGCCAAGATGGAATATGACCATCTCGTTCAAGGTCAAGTTGTTAGTCTGAGCGGCTGGTGCTTCCATCTCAGGGGTTAGTGGAAGAGGCGATGTTGGTTCCGAAGGCTCAGATGGCATTGCTGTCAGTCGTGATGAGATTTGTGCCACATGATCTCTGACCACATGGCTAGTAGATGAGAAAGGCACGATCGTCTCTGTTTCATCGCCAATGAGATATGGAGGAATGGCATTCGTGACTTTCGCGGCGATTTCGGGCTCGAATTCATGATCGCCACGCCAGTCTTTCATGGTACGCCCAGCACGGAAGTGAGCAGCGATATGCTCGGTTCGTTCGTCCCAATTTGTCATTCTGCGATCACAGAAGCCACAGCGAGAAGTAATATTTGGACCTTGAGTCTTCCAATCATCAATGATTGGCATGGTCTGCAGTCGATGAAACAACCGAAGATGCTGGACCAGATGGTCCTTGCGATTGAACTGCCTTCGAGAGCTCCTTACACAGTTGCTGTGGTCGTGAGTGTCAAGGTGTTCTAGAGTGGGATCTAGCATGTTGCAATATGCGCACAAGTTTCTGCCAGTTGCTTCCGAGAAGACCGAACCTCCTTGTGGACAACAAATCCATACCTCCAGATTGAGATGTAGTGAACGCTCATGTCTAGACCAGTCGTAGCGTTTGTAGAACGTATCGCAGCAGAATGTGCATTTGAAGATGTGTGCCTTGTCGGATTGTGTCTTCGGCTTGCGTGTTCTTTGCGGTCTTCTTCGAGTCGAACGTGATCTAGCGGAGACACTAGACGCTGCCGAGTTTGAAGATCGAACAGACGGCGAACTCGCTGCACTTTCGATACTGGTGATAGATCCTGGTCGACTTCGGCGACCTCTACCTGGATAGAACACTTCGGCAGGCTGACTAACATGATTTGGATCCAAGGACTCGAACTCTGTACTTTGTAGTGCTCTCTCTACTGCCGCCATAGAGACATAGTCGTCTTCTGGAGGGGAGTTCTGGTATCTTTGTAACGGATCGTAGCGCTCAGCCGGTGCTTCTGGGATAGGCATGCTTGAGGTCGTGTTGCTGCTACCCATGCGATTCAAGCGATACCGGCTCCGACGGCGGGGAAGACCACTGTGTGTTTCTCTTCGCATGTCTGCAAGAAGCTGACTCCAAGATCTGCCCGATCTCTGAATCTCTCTGCTAGCCAAGGACGATGCCAGAGGGGCATTTTCAGACATTCCATCCATGAATCCATTGTTCCAGCCATGTGGTGTTTCCAGGCCTTGTCCAACAGCAGTCCCCATGTAGTCATAGGATGGCTCGAGGGGTGCCGGACTATCTAGAGGAGACATCATCGACGCAAAGTCCGTCGTCGCAAGCTCGGAATTTGGAATGTACAGATTGCTAAGACTCGTGTAGTCAAAGGGAGCGTTCGAAAAGTCGTTCAAGGTCGGATTTTGATCAAGCACGCCCAGTGACTCGTTCATGTCTCCGAACGTCGAATAAGGTGGTTGCTGATGAGCATGGCTTCCCGAATGGGTTTCATGATCGTCATTTTGAGCCATGCCTCTTTCCGTTTGGTTTGATTGCGAATTATCCATGTTCATTACTGAACGGTTTCGAGTCGCCGACTTCGCTTATGTGGCCAAAGTATGACGGATCCTGCAGCATGTTGAAAAGACTTGAGGCTGATAAGGCGCCTGAGATGGAGGGGTAACATGGCGTAGGGAGCAGGATTAGAGGGGTTTGGCGATATTTTCGATCATGCTTTGCGGGTCACCCTGTCATCGACAAGCACATAGCGTACCACCCCCATCTCTCCTCATGTCCTCGTTGGCAATGGTTATAGAGCAATCTAATATATGTAGGGGAGGTTCTTATGATAGGGTAGGCCTAACATAGAGCATGGGCCTTGTCAAGGGGATGTTGTTGTTGTTGGAGACTTTCTGGCTTCGTTCAGTCATTGTAGCATCGTTGGTTTCATTACTCATATCATCTACAGGTAGCTCTTCGTCTTGGCCATGTGTACACCGTGAGCCCAATGGAACAACTTTGCGCTGACCATGTACCCATCCATCTTGCTGTACTCGACCAACTTCTCATAGAGGTCAGCCAGCGGCACAACGACACGCTCAATGTGTTCACCCTCATCAAGCTGTTGTTCAGGCTCCTTGTCTCCCTCCTTGAGGTGCACCTCCATCATAGCCAGCTGCATATTCGCACTTGTCATACCAGGGTCTGCCGAAACAATGGGGCTGACAGATGTGACTTTGCCTTCATATCCAGTCTCTTCCCTCAACTCTCTGACGGCAGCATCTTCCACGCTCTCGTTTGCGTCGACCAGACCAGCGGGCCACTCGACCGAGATGGCGTCGATCGGTGGACGGTATTGAAGTACGAGGATCGTGGTAGGTGGTTTACTCGGGTGGAGGATGATGTTGCCCATAGCTACTGCGTCGACACCAGCCGAGCCGCGGGTCTTGCGTGAAGCGACTTCCCAGGTTCGTGACTTGTTGCTTTGGTCTGTCCAGTTGATCTTGCGAAGAGCGACCCACTTGGTGTCTGACGTAGATACATCTTCGATGCTGTGAATGGTGCCCTTTTGTGCCTTCATGGTTGCTGCTACTTGCGAAAAGAAGCGCTGGGTGATGGATGCGTTGCTTATGCGACTAGACGAAGAAGTGCGCTTGGAGACCAAGCGTAGAGCTGTACGGTTCAGCATTGATTCAGGTTGCTCAATTTGTGACCAAGTCTAAGGTGTACGTACAAGTTCCCGGTGGTGCGCGTGTTTACTGATGGTAGGGAAAGTTGATGATGCTGTGTACATATTCGCACACGTCATTTTTCCCCACACGCCAGCTTTGGCTGTGCCATTCCGGTGTATATTCACAACGAGTTATATTCACAACGAGTTATACACTGATTATGCACCCGGGGAGGAAGGAGAATCAAAGTGATGGGCATAAAATGTTTGCATGTCTACATCATAGACAGGACCATTATACAATCTCGTCTTGATCATCTACATGCATGATATATACCGTCGTAACTCGTCATTCACAGTCCTTCCATATTAACCACAGCGCCTATATTGCGTCCTTTCCAGCTCTCCGATTTTTAGACATGAGTACCCTTCAATAATTCCCGGAGTTCAGCTGCCTTGACCAACTTGCAGCTTGTGCCCTCACAGATCTGAACCATATCCTTGTTTTGGTCAATCGAGCTGAGAAGCTCGTTTCTCTGTCGGAGCCAATCGCTCTTGCTATCGCCACCTAGTCTGACCACTGTCGAGCCGGGGCGAACCATCTGCTGAAGCTGTTTTAGAGCACCCTGAACTTCAGAGCTAGACTCGGTTCCCGAAATCACGATAGGCTTGACGTCGAGTTGTGAGTTGACAATGACGCCCATCAGGCCAGTAAAGAGGCCGGGGTGCTGCACCATCTCAACCTCGAAGGCTTTGGCCGTGCGTTTGGCAAGGCTAGAGTAGCGAGAATCGTCGAGCAAAGAAGACAACTTGAACAGGTTCGTTGCGCTGACGCCATTGGCACTAGGCTCCGCGTTGTCCATGGCGTCCTTGCTGCGAATCAAAATGTCGGGTGCATGAGCCGGTGTGCCAAAGAAGCCACCTCTTGTCTCGCTCTCGTTGTCAGCGAAATGCTTGATCTGCGATTGTTGTAGCTCATCGGCCCATTGAAGGTAGGAGTCGTCGAAGGTGGCCTCGTAAAGGTCAATCAGACCACTGATGAGGAATGCATAATCATCAGCAAATCCTGCAGTGGCACCTGGACCTTCGCGGTATACACGCCGTAATGTTTGAGATTCCGAGTCGTAAAGCTCCTTTCTGATGAAGTTGGCCGCCAAAATCGCAGCCTCGAGGTACTTCTTCGATGCTTGCGTGTCAGATTCCTTCAAGGCTGCACTGGTACGAGCGAGACCGCCAATGGCCAGACCGTTCCAGGAAACAACAATCTTGTCGTCAAGAAGGGGACGAGGACGATGCTGATCACGCCAGTCTGACAGTCTTTGACGACCAGTCTGGATGGCACTTTCTGCGTCGTGCTTAGACAAACCAAATTGCTGGGCAAGATCCGAAATCGATGAAGTCACACAAAGCGTGTTAAGTCCCTTGAGCTCGCCCTGAATGTCATGCTTTGGGCTGACATTTCCGTTAGGCTTTACGTTCCAGTACTTGGCGAGGATTTCGGCGAGTTTCTCGTCACCCAGAGCCTTGCCAAATTCTGAGTGCGACCACACATAGAAAGCACCCTCCTTGTGCTCCTTTTCCGAGGCGCTTGGCGCGCTATCAGCATCTTCGGAGGCATGGAAACCACCATTAGAGGAATGAATAGGTGGTGAAGTCAGGTATGTAGCGATGTCATGAACCATATCAAGGAAGAGAGGGTTCTTGGTTATCAGCCATGCATCGAGGTAGACGGGTAATAGCTGAGCGTTGTCATAAAGCCTGTGTATCGGTCAGCTTGGCTCAATTGAACGGTCTTCAAGGCGTACATCTTCTCGAAATGTGGCAAACTCCAGTCTTTAGTGACGGAGTATCTGGCAAAGCCATTGCCAACCTGATCCTTGATTCCACCCTTCGCCATGTTTTCGAGAGTCTTGACGACCATCTTTTGAGCATTCTGTACAGCATCGTCGCCAACAACGTCTTTGACAATGCCATCCCATTCACTCAGCCTCAACAGGAAGGATAGATGCGAAGGAGTGGGAAACTTTGGAGCACCACCAAAGCCGCCATGTTGTTCGTCATATCTGGAGTGGTAGTGGTCATAGGCTTCTTCTAAAAGTTCCAGCTCGAGGCTGTCGTCGCTTCCATCAACGCCCTCGCCAGATCTCCTGCCGGAAAGCGTACCCTCCTGAGCGAATTGCCTCAGCTGGTCGGTAATGTTGGAAGCACTTTCTCTGCATCGCGACTCTTGCTCTTTCCAGGCGCTAGCCACTTTGGTCAAGATGGCTTCAAAACCACCACCATGATGAGCACGCTCGCTCTTCGGACCAGGCCAGTAGGTACCACCAAACAGAGGTTGTAGGTCCGGGGTAACGAATACGTTCAGTGGCCAGCCACCGCCACCGGTAGTAGCCTGCAAGAAGTCCATGTAGACCTTATCAACATCAGGACGTTCCTCGCGATCGACCTTGACAGGGATGAAGTGTTCGTTGAGCAGTTGAGCGATGCGGTCATTCATAAAACTCTCATGAGCCATGACATGGCACCAATGGCATGCGGAATAGCCAATCGAGACGAAGAGCAGGCGGTTGGTTCGCTTGGACAATTCGAGCGTTTCCGGGCTCCAGAGTTGCCATGCGGTAGGGTTGTTCGCGTGTGATCGGACATAGGGCGACTTGCTGTCATTGCATCGGTTGCTCAGCGACACGAAGCCGCCTTTGGAGGATGCGGAAGCCATGGCTCGGACGGGGGAGACGCGACGATAGGGGCGAAGGTGAGATGGCGAGGCGACCGAGAGAGCTGCCGATAGTCCGAGACGCGATGACAATGGCATGCGCCTGTTGATGCTGCGTGCTGTGTCTGGTACTGTAAGGTCGAATTGCAAAAGTCGTTAAACCGTAATCTCCAGACAAGAGGCTCAATCCATCCGACCCCACCAGGGCCACCACTGATCTTGCGTCATTTTTGGGGCTCTCCGCCCTCGGTGAGATCCGCCCTCCTCCTCCACATGCACATCCACCATGAACCCCCAAGACCCGTACTCGGTTCTGTCCGAGCATCATCTCTGTCCATCCGTGGAGGTCTCTGGGGGGTGTTCGTTCATACAGAGCACGCATATCTCGATTGGCCGTTGGCCCTTTGCCTTTGACAACTCCATACCTAGGAAACATGGATAACGGAGCGCTTTGCAAAGAGGTCCAACCTCCAAGCAGTTGGTCCATGAGAACATCGTCAGCCACTTGATCGCAGAATCACATTGAACTAATCATTGGGAACTTCAGGGATGGGACTGAGAGTAAAAAGTCATTGCTCGTTTCATCGGCGAATTTCATTTCGAAGAAGCGAAAGCTACAAAGTTTTTGACCACAAACCATGCGATCCATCACATCCCGTGAAAAAATATTGACACTGAAGGCGAGTAGTAAAAAAGTCGTGAATAGATTGCTGACTGTGTCAGCAACCATATCCTCTGTTTTTTTGGAGGGCGAATGAAGAATCCAGTCCCACTTGCCCACAAACTCCCCCACATGCAATCAACAAAGAAAAGAAACGAAGAAAGATAAAATATGTGACTTCCGTTGCCATCAAGACAACTTCTTTGGAAAGCCCAGCACTGTGAGGAGAAGAGAAGTGTTTGCCGTCAAGAGTCGTCAGGCAACTTTGAGAGCTGCGTCGCCTGGACTATCCCTTACAGGTTGTATGACCAGTTTTGGGTAGGCTTGTTGAGCGAAGCACCAATGTTCTGGGCGTATTCACCGGCGTAGTTACCTATGAGGATGTTAGTATATAATTTGAGTGTCTGTCATAGTGGAGGAACGTACCAGGGCTGCCGTAGTTGCAAACGGTGAAGTGAGGAGAAACGTATTGACCAACGTTGGCAAGGCCGCCAGAGCAGTACTGAGTAGCGCAGCCAACCTTGGTGGTTCCCTTCCAGACGAGCTGAGAGAAGTGGCCCCACTTCTCGAAGTTGGTCATGTCGGGGTTGGCCTGGCCGTAGAGGTTGTTGAAGTAACCGACCTCACCGTTGTAGAAGAGCTCAGTGATGACGGCAGAGACGTTGTTGGCCTCGACACCAGCGGCAATGTTCTGACCGTAGCCACCGCCGTTGACATCCATGCTGTGGGCGTAGACGCAGGTGGCAGCGATCTTGGCGGCGGTGTTGGCGAGGTCAGTGTCCCAGGTAAGGGCGGGAGCCGAGTGGTTGGCACGGTGAACATTGTGGTGGTCAACAACGCGCTGCTGGTAGGTGGTAGCCTTGCCAGCGGGGGCGGCGGCAGTGGTGCTAGCCTGTATCGAAGTTTTAGCAACGCTGATCAACGTGGATGATGAAACCTTTGTCAAAGATGAAGTTGATGACGATTTGGAAAGAGACGATGAAGACTTGGTGGCAGTGGAGAAGGTAGCGGAAGATAGGCGAGATGAGGTGGATGAGGTCTTGACGGAGGAGGACGAAGGCTTGGAGGAGGATGATGATGATGAAGGAGATTTGATAGAGGAGAGAAAAGAGGAGGATGGAGATTTGGTAGAAGATGAGGGCATGAATGGACTGGAGAGGGGTGCAACAGATGACTCGCGCTTGCAAGCATTGCGTGAGGCAGAAACAGCGGCAACGCGTTCAACAGTAGACAAGGGGAGGGAAGAGACCTTTTTGGTACTCGATGATGTCTTCTTGGAGGTCGTGGAAGCCTTCTTCGTTGAAATGGGAGTTCCCTTCTGGGTTGTCGACACCTTCACCGACGAAAAAACCTTCTTACTCGTTGAAGTTGCCTTCTTCGAGGAGGTGACAGTAATCTTCTTCGTCGTCGAAAGTGCCTTTACCGTCGAGGTTCTCTTGATCGTCGAAGTGGCACGCTTGACTTGGGAGGAGGAGGCAGGACGGAACATCTGAGCCATAAGGCTTTCGAAGTTCACACGGGGGTGTAACGAGTCACGAGAAAGAAGATGATGAAACGATTCAAGTAAGCTCACCTCAGTGGTGGCTGCAGGAGCAGCAGAAGAAGTAGCAACAGCAGTGGTGGGTTCAGCAGATGGAGTCACGACCCAGGTAGAGGCCCAAGAGGAGGTCCAGGCGCTAGTGTAGCCTTGAGCAGGAATGGCGGCCTTGGAAACGGCGGACGAGGAGGCAGCGGCGACTGAAGTGGCCGAAGACACGACGGTGGCAGCGGGAGCCTCTGAGGTGACGACTGTGACGACAGGGGCAGCCGACGACTGAGCAGCCTTGGACCAGGAGTGGCGGTGTCCGTAGTGCTGAGAAGTGAGGACGGCCTCAGTCGTGGCAGCAGGGGCGGACTGCTCAACAGAGGTGGTTGCGGCAGCTGCAGAGACGGTGACAGGGACAGTTACACCCTCGGTCTCGGTGACATAGACAGTCTCGTAGGCGACATCGTAGACGGTGTCGATCTCAAGGTCGCGCTTGAAGATGGGGCTGGCAAAGGCGCTGGCAGCCAGGGCGGCTCCAGTGATCAAGGTAGAAGTGCGCATAATGATTCTTTGTAATTTGTTGATTGTAGTTGATGTGAGTTGTTCGTATTGAGGGATACCAGATCCGGATAATGTGGAAGACTTGAAAGACTGGTAGGCCAGATGTTAGTGACCACTGCTACTGCTGCTGCGTTCTTCTGCTACTGCTTTGATCTTTCCAGAAGATAGCAGAGGCAGGCAGCTTTTATCTATTCGCGATTGTAGAGAGTGATTGGGGCAAACGGGAGGTGAATTGACGATGAACACGGCCAGAGTGTTCGGCTTGCAATAGTACCGTTCGTTGTCTCTAACAGGGACCGTAACGGTGTGCTCACCAGGGAACGAATGTGTGTGGAGGATATGGGCTGGATCTTATCGATCTTCAAGGGCGAACGGTGTTGTTTATATAACGGGCAGGGTGATGGATGGGATTCTTGGAAGAGTGCGTACTTACGTGAAAGTCCTCACGGAGGGAATGGCTTGCAGAGAGTGTGGTGGAAAAAGAGTGAAATGCAACCGTAAAGGCGCGTGAACGAGTGACAAGAAAGAAGCGGTGGTGGACGACGAGAGAGAAGCTGATGTGGCAGCGTGGTGGGCGACTTTTGAAGTGGTGGTAGACGGGGGCTAAAACGCTAGTGGCCGCACGACTCCTGTGACCGGGATGTTAGTGAAAGTGGAACGTGATGAAACACTCTCCGCAAATGCAGGTGGCTGTCGATTGCGTACGAGCACCGTTAGAACGCCTCGCTGGGCAGACGGCTCCTTTGTATAAGGTTCACTGCAGCTGAGTACGGACAGGTTGGCTGGCTCGGGCTTCAGGGGAGTGTGGCATTCTTTTACTGTTCCGAAATCTAGACAAGATTCAGGAGACTAGGCTTGACATGTGGTTCGAATGCCACTCCTTGCTTGTTAGTCGGTCGTGGAATGTGTTTCTTGATTCAAACCTCCAGACCCCCAACATCCATCTCCTCCGCAACCATTTCATCACTGGGAATCGTAGCAATGTAAATCATGTAACAAAGGACTGGAAAGCCGTGATTGCCTAATGTCCAAGCCGCGTTAGTAAAGCTCTCCCAGGTCCAACCGCGGCCCGGCGCGAAAATCAAGGTACCGACGAATGAAACGCAAGAAAAGTTGTTCCTGCGCAAGTACAATAGCCACACATCTCTATACTGTGGGGTACAAGCCCCTGTCTTCTTTCGCTTCCGGATCCGATCCAAACATGCACGGTGCATGCTTCTTCACGCTCGTATGACAGGGCCTCGCCTTGATGCTATTCCACCATGCGAACTTGTCTTCACGCCGCCTCGAATCATAGCGACAAGCGCTCTCCTGAGTCCTGAGCGTTTGGCTGCCAGGGGAAAAACGTGGTACGACAAGATTAAGCGCCAGCCGAGCGCTGTACAGCGATTGAGTAGCTAACAAGGTTTCGATGAATAGCGTGGGAAAAGGAGGGGCCGTTCAGACCATCCAAAAGTCTCAACCACAAAATCCGTGACTTTGACCTGTCAAAACAGCTCGACCGAAACCACACCGTGTCGATGTTGTCGCAGTACTCGAGATCCAGTTTGTCACTCGATACGGCCCCCTTACTACCCCTTCGCTCACAGCTTGAGTCACACTGCACACCCTTTCACTTCTTCCATTGTTCGGGTTGGCGCCAGCGACTAATGATCTAACAAACCTGCGGTCATTCTCAGCAAGATGTACAGCTGCTCGAGGCTCGTTAATGCGGATCGGAAAAATAGCGTGCACTATGATGCAGATTTTCTGTGTGACCTCGGTGCATGAAATGCAATGGAATGTCGTTGATCTCGTTTCCGCCGTCAGCCCACGTTCCGCAACGCTTTGTTCGAAGTTTCGACAGCTGGCTTGACAACCGCCTTTCTCGTCCATCCCCAACAACGTTGGGATTGGCCGTTGACAAAAAGCGATGCCTATCACCACGGCAGTACAGTTGTCGCTTATAGGAAGGCAGGCACCTTTCTGGGCT
>ERZ794946.792-NODE-792-length-11638-cov-5.136666_pt1 | contig 11638 bp, 11 predicted proteins | sample MGYA00433072_ERZ794946 | MGnify/ENA primary metagenome ERZ794946 (study PRJEB30137, sample SAMN04331413) | food metagenome | isolation source: Y3 must sample point D1 replicate A | place: Australia: South Australia | collected 2014 ...
GTGGCTCGTTGAAAGTGCCTGGTTTCTCCGACGTTCCACTCGATCTTGAGATCTACCCTCAGAATCGGTTTACTCACGGTGCGACCGAATGGGCACAATGGCCGAACCTGACCGCACGAGAACTTGCTATGCTTGGTCTTATGAACGACCTGACTGAAGAGCATGGCTGGCATAAAAACATATTCGACGATAATCTGATGGTAGACTGGCGTATGCAGGCACTGTCGAGACCGCTTATTAGTCCCAAGGCATGGGACTGGTGCTTAGCCGAGCTGCAGGATAAAGCTCTGTATTTCGAACAAACTGGCAACATCGTGGTCTTCAACACTGGAGCAGGAATTGTCAAATCTGATGCAGTTGCGGAAATGATCCAGACTGAGTTGAGGGACGCTGCGAAGCTACTTGAAGCGGATGGGAAAGCCCCGAGGCAGCAGGTCGTGCTGAATCTCGTTGATCCAAGCCTTTTCCCCTTGGTTTACGGTAGAACACGCGTTCTGATGGACTCAGGCCGCGTGAGTCTCGACAGTACCATCAATTCCTTCGGGCGGGGTGCAATAGTGCTTGAATGTCCGCCTGGCTATTTCCGCCCTCGGAACGTTCGCCGGTATCCATTATGGTCGGAGGAGGTTACCCCGAGAGCAACGAACTCCGACGATGAAAGATGGTCAGCCCGATCCCAATGGCTACCTTGTGAAGTGGACTTTATCAACAACTCAGGGACAGACGTGCGCATTACGTCTTACGTGAACAATCTACACCCGATCCGATCCCGCGCATTATATGGAACAATTGAAAAACTCATCTCCCAATCGATTGAACCATGGAACCAGATCCTCATCAAACAGAATTGTGGTCGCACTCCGATCCGGATAAGGACATACGGTGTTGAACCGGATAATGAGAGGCCTAAGTGGGCTACTTGGGACAATCTGAGAAAGCTGGAGAGCGACCGCAGCAACACCGCCTTCAAAGAAGCCGTTGATGAGATCAAAGAGTACCTCGCCTTACCTGAAAAGCTCGAGGAGAGAGAAGGGGATCAGATCTCACCAACATGGGAGACTGAGAATGGGGGGTTGTCGAAAGCACTCTACACAAAGTGGAAAAGACTGAGAACCTGGCGGCATCCTGAGCCTGGCACAGCGTTTAGTTTTGACGATTGGAAGGCTGGCCGGGCGGGAAAGACAATTATCGACAGGAAGATCGACGATCCTGACTTCAACACTTGCCACAACTTCTACAAGGTTGCCCTGCAAGACAGCTTCCGCAAAAAAGGCCTCCAAGTTGTCGTTAAGATTTCATCGGTCGAGTTGACACCAGAAGACTCAGCTTATGGCGGTACTGATTGGCACCTCGACGGGATGCTAAACGACCACATTGTGGCTTCCGCTCTTTATGTGTTCGATGTTAAGAATGTAACAGAGGCACGACTTTCATTTCGCCAACAGACCAGGATGGAACAAGCGGAATTCCACTATAGCAAACACGAAATGGAGAGACTGATGGAGGTGTTTGCAATTCCTGGCGATGAAGAAGACATGGACGACTTCGTCATGTTTGATTTCCCGCCCTCTCTTCAGGATCTGGGGTCAGTCGTTGCACCTCAAGGCCGTCTGCTGGTGTGGCCGAATGTTCTACATCATCGTATGGAGCCCATTCAGCTGCTTGATCCCACCGTGTCAGGACACTGCAAATTCATATCTCTACATCTAGTAGATCCTCATTATCGAATATGCTCGACAAGGAATGTACCACCACAACGACACGACTGGTGGGTCGAAGAGGCAATTGAAGCGACTGGAGCGGCCAAGCATCGCCTCCCACCGGAACTGATTTATCAAATTGACGCTGAAACTGGAGATTGGCCGATGGGTATAGAAGAAGCGGAGAGAGTAAGATTGGAGCGTGAGCAAGAGCAGAATACTGTGGACGAATTCATCATGAGGCGTGGTGCTCATAGATATATATTCTAAAGAATCTTGCAAGCGAACACTAGAAATTCAAGTTGGACACCGTATTGGATCGCGATCATCTCTGCTGCCTAGATGGAGTAGTGCTTTACTGACCCTACCCCAATTTTTATGCTAATCTTGATTTGCTGGGAGTGGTCTAGGATTGTAGTGGCTGCACCGAGGTTGCCTTCTTTGCATGCTGCATCTGCAAAGATGACCTGGTAAGGGTTCTCTGCTACCGTTTGATTAATAGCCTGTGTGCTTTCCTCTCGGTCTATGTTGATGGATATTGCTGCAAAAGGTGACGGTCTCCAGGATGGGGGAGGGCAGGTATCGACCACTGATAGTTCTTACTGCAAGGGCAGCAGGGTACAGTCGTGGTGAGCAAAAGAAGATGCAAAACATACAGCAGCAGGGATTCCCACGTGGTCACCCACCGTAGTACTAATCTGCCGTTCAACTGCTTATGTATGGCAGAGCGGACGGGATGCCCAGTTTTCAGCTGACTGTGGCCGTATGTGCTTGGATTGTTAAACTTTCAAAATATGAACTTGCGTTTTGACTAGCATGCATTCATGTTTGCATCACGCTTATCGAAAAAGACCAGCACTGCCTCGCTTCCTCTAACTTTGATGATACCATCACGTCCAACACTCTCTACATCCAGATCACCGGTGGCATTGCCCTGCGGGAACGACTGCCCAGCAAAGGTGGTCTTGTTCGCGCTTCCTTCATCGACATGAGGAGCAGTCAATCTCTTCAGCCAAGCTCTGGTCCCCTTCTTCGAGTGTCCATACTTGGAGATGTCCAAAGTGACAGTGAAGTCACTAGTCGAGTTGGCGTAGTAAGGCTTCGAATTAATGATGGCCAGCTTGTTGAGTTTATTCTTGACATAGAAAGCGTATGCTGCGAAATAGTCCTTGTCAACGCCTGAGGGAGTCTCAATCTGACGTATGCGCGTGTCTTGAATGGCAAATGCTTCGGCCATGAAGAGCTGGCTGGAGAAGCTGGGCAGGACTCTTGCGGGACCACGCTTTTCGCTGTTGCGAGGGTAGAACATGTCGTAGGTTGAGTAGCCTGGAGAACCATCTTGGCCCGCGGAGTTGACCTGCTGACTGCTCTGGAACACTAGCGCTGCTCCTTGATGCAGGTAAACAGCTGAAGCATTACGTGCGGCATATATCAGCTCGCTCTGAATTACCCACAGAGCTTGTGCGAAAGTGTCGGATACGTTAGGGTTGCCGGAGCACGAGATGGAGTTGAACTCGCCGATGATCCAGCGGTTGCCTGCGTCAAGTGCAGCCTTGGCAGAGGGATAGATCTCTTCATCAGCATAGCGTGCAAGCTCGGTCTGATTAAGGATGTTCTGGGTGGTAGCCAACACCGCTCGAGCTGGGTCGCAGGTCGAGAATGGATATGAGTGTATGGAGTAGTCGGCCACCTGATCGTCCGAATTGATACCGGCAGGAATAAGAGCAGCAGGTCGAACTTCCAGACCACTCTTGTCAGTAGTCGCAGATGATGCCCACCAGCGCTCACTGCCAAATTCAGCAGCTGAATCGTTGCCCAAAGTTCTGTTGACGGCTGCATCGATCTGGTTTGTCCAATTCTTCCATTGCTGGACGTATGCTGCGGTACTATTCTTCCATCTCGAGCTCGGGTAGTTTGTAGGCTCATTGCCAAGCTCGAAGAAGCTGATACTATCATTGCTTGCATATTTCACAGAGGCAACCGCCATGTCTCTGGCAATGTCGAGGGAATTGTTGCCAAAATTCAGCGTGGAGACGAACTTGGTACCCTCAGGGAAGTTCGACCAGCTCTCGTAGTAGGCAGGTCCGACTGTAGTACGATAGACGCCACCTTTCGGATTTGTGGTGCGAACTGGGTCTGCACCTGCTGGGTCGAATATCATAGAGTCCATTGTAATGCCTCCGGGCCGGATCGTTGGTTGACCACCATGATCCACGATACGATTGAGTAGGTTGAAAGCGAGCTGGTTGGGGCTGCTAGAGTTGCCAAAGAACTCTACCCAAAACGCAGGTTCGAACGAGAAAGATGCGAAGGAAGGGTCGTGTTCTATGGATGCGCCAGATGCAGTTTTTGGTATGTTCAGAGAGACAGCATCGCTGTGACCTCCAGTCGGTTGAGAGACGACAGCACGGGCTGCCAGGAGGACACTTGTATAGGAAGCCAGCCTCATGTTCGATGACTGCGGGAACCTCATGACGAGAAGAGAGTGCTATCCTGCGAGCTCAGAAGGAAAGGCGAAAGAACACATCGAGGTTGGCAGAACGTGATATATGCATTTCTGCTTGAAGAACTCGGGATAGTACTAACCCGAAGTATGGACTCTCGAGCGGAGTAAGGCATAGAATACGATGATGATCTCTGCTGTTTATCCGGTGCATGTCAAGAAGAGACCTCATCAGCTCCGGCGGGCACGATCTTCAAGAAGCCGCCCCATCAAAGTACTGATCACATCATACACAGAGGAACAACCACTACCGCAGCTCATTCTATTGGCCGATGGTATTTTTGCAACATGTCTGCGGCTAGATCCTTGCAGGCATCGGGCAGACCAGTCGACGGAAGAATGTGGGGGAAGAGTGCTTGGCTGTCACTCTATGATGTGCACCTTCGTGCTGAAGATCCTCCAGATTGCATCTCAGATGTAACGTTTACTCATCAAGCGACTTGAAAAATGGGAGCGACCCTAATAAGAACAGGAGTTTTGCTGGGCTGATGTCTGAGGTACTCGCCCAATCACCAGTTCAAGAGTTGTGTCTGAAGAGGAGTATTATCCCGACAAAAGAAGAACATAAAACTGTCAAGACGTTGTACGAATAATCCTATTTGATTTGTAGAGAAAACTGAAAAGTGGTATTTGTGGGATGCCTCCAACTTACCATGGGTATCAAACCGAAATTCATCATAACTCATCTCCTTCACCCTCTAGAAGTACATATTCTAAGATATCACTCAAAGTCAGCAAACCCTTGAGCTTTTTGTCCTCATCGATCACGACGAAGCGATGAACGCGTGATTTTCGAATTGTGTCGAAGATGGAGTCCAGGCGGTCGTTGAGAGTACAAGTGAAGATGCCAGGGAATTCCTGCAGACATGTCAGCTATGATCGCGTCCAACGAAGATCCCAATCGTTACCTCAGAGCGCTTGAGCAAGGCCTCTCCGACCGTCAGGTTCAGATCGTCATATACACCGCCCTTAATGAGTGATATGACATCGACTGCTTCGAAAACGTTGACAACACCACCTGTTTCGACGTTAGCAAAAGGCGCCCAGATACGTTCGAGCAGAGATTCGTACCTTCGCTGTCCAGAATTGGGACGTTTGATATGCTGTACTTAACAAGCAAATGAATCACGTCCATGACGGGAGTTTCCATAGTGGCTGTCTGCAGGTTGCCGTAAGTCCCGCAGTCAATGTCTCGCAGAGGCTTGCGCAGATTTTGTGTGTCTTTGACGTTGACGGCGACGAACTTGAGGATACGGTATTGAGTAAGGACACTGACTATCATGGCGCGCTGTGTCTCATCATCGACGTCTACAAGAGGGATGCGACGAGCGCGAGACTCGAGCATACGACGACATGCAGTGTACAAGGACTGGAGAGGATGTACCGAGACGGTCTCGATGGGTTGTACGCCAATGGCTTTTTCGATGTCACGGAGACTGTTGAGGCGGAACTGGTCGACCTGTGCTAGGGCATCGGGATTCTGCCAGTAGTATTGAATGACATTGATGTAGTCCGAGGTGGTCAAGAGGCCGGCGAAGGTCGAGGTCTTGGAGTCCCAAAGAGGAGCGGAGACAATGCCTTGTTTGAGAAGTCAGTCGGAGGGGCTGACGAGGGGTAGAGGGTCTTGTATGCATACCATTTTGAATGAGGATGTTGAGACTCTTCTTGACCAACAAGGCCGTGTCAAAGACAATGAGGCGGTAACTGAGGGGCAGGACATCGTAGCTGGTGCGAGCTTTGAGGAATTCACGGATGGCTCGCTGTAGACAATGAGTTAGTCGAGGTTTGGTGGGATGGCTATGTGGGGGTTGACTGACCAGGCCATCAAGCTGCTCATGGTCGAGCGGACTCATCGGACCCCGTGATTTGGATACATGGCTTCTCTCACGAGGGCGGAGGTAATCGCTGGGCGCGACGAAGGCAGGCGAAGATTGCTGTGCTTGGGTCGATGTGGGAGTCGAGGCGGACGGGCTGAGACCTGGGATGGGTTCGTTCAAAGGCCCGGCTGCGCTTGCATCGGCCTCTGCCATGGTGGGACACTGCAACTCAGTCCAGTTGATCTATGCGCAACGTATAATCATCGACCTGGGCGGTTTCGGACTTGCTGCTGTCTCTTTCACTTGATCTTGATCTTGGACTGCTCCTTCCCTTCACCAAGCATCATGTCCCCGCGACTCTCGGCCCAATGATCGCTGCACCGTGCTCGGACCCGCGTTTTTGCGGAGAGATTCGAGAGGCCCCAATCAACCATCCACCAAACGCCTCTTCTCTCAAGGGCTGTCTGTTCCGTCTCATGCCTCTGAAACAAAACAGAATCGTTTCTCATTTATGGAAGCACTCATCAGATTTTGTGTGTGTCCAAACGCTTGCATAGCACGGCCGCCCAGAATTGCTACTCACGTGCCTCTTGCTGTCTTCGGCTCTATCCGCTTCCATTGTTTCAACAAGTGTGCCTTCTCGCAATCCATCACAATCCATCTGTATCTCTTCGCTGCTTCCTTTCCACGAATGATTGCATTGAACTCTACAGCCTGTTTGTGGCAAGTCATGCGAAGTTTTCAGGTATTGTAGGCCGAGGCAGGCAGGGAACACCTTCTTCTCTGTTTGACATGCCGTCTGTCAATGTCATCGCACTGGTGCTTCCCCAAATGCCTACCGGCTTTAAGCTTAAAATTACCTATTTCTCAAGCCACAATCCCATCTCTTTCGTCACGCTTGACGGCCATCACCATTTCGACCGAGGCACCACGGTACGTCTGACGAGAAAACATCTTGATCATAACGCAGCACAGTCCAATCGGTACGATCCCTTTGTGCGAATCATACGTGCGATTGCCTAGACTGGCCATCGTGCCGTCGTTGATCCGCAGATCCACGCCGATCCATGGCCCTCAAATCCGGTCCAGTGACGAGTAGCCTTTTACCAAACAACCCGTCTCTGCCAGCTGAACCAAACCAACGAGGCAAGATCCAGGCGTCATGGCGATAGTCGGTTTGTGGCAGCCTCTTAAGGTAGGTGTTTTGCATCTGGTTTCGTGTTCCTCTTTGTCCATCATTCTCTGTATATCCCGACATACGACATGACGCCGCTATCAATTCTACTTCTTGGTGTATTGGCTGAGTTCACCTCTGCCTTTCCCGGCATGGGAAACATGCGAAGAGAGGCTGGTGTGCTCCCTCGCAGAGCCGCGGCCTCTGCTGTTAGTTCAGCAAACACTGCTGCCAGTACCTACCCAGCCTGGCATCCAGCACAGAAGGGAGAAGGTAGTAACATGTCTGTCTCCTAAACAAGACACCTTTTTGACTAGTTCACAGTTCGCTCACCATGTCCCGGTCTCAACTCCCTGGCCAATCACGACATTTGTCCACGAAGCGGCAAAGGATATACTATTCCAATCTTGACTGATTGCTTGAAGCGAGGCTTGAACGTTGGCGGTGACTTCGCTCTGGTCGTAGGCACAGCAGGCATTGGGTCCAACCCCAGCCCTCTGACCTCTGGCTTGTACTTCGACCTTGATATGCTGGATCGACATGACTTTTTGATTGAGCACGACGGGTCATTGTCTCGTGCCGACACCACCACGGGCGACAACCACAGTTTCAACCAAACCATTTGGGACACTGTGCTCGCGTACTACAGTGGTATGACAGATGCTACCATTCCTGTTGCGTCCAAAGCCAGATTCAACCGCATTCAGACGGAAGCTGCCAGAGATCCCAACTTCAGCTACAGCCCTGTCCAGTTCATCCTATCCTATGGAGAGACCGCACTTTACCTGTCCACGATGGGTGACCCAATCACTGGAGTTGCTCCCTTGGAGTACGTCCGCAGCTTGTTCGAAGAGGAAAAACTCCCTTACGAGCTTGGCTGGCAGCCACCAAAGACGACGACAACATTGGCCAGTTTGGGAGCGATGGCTCTTCAACTCAACCTCGCGAGCGGTGAACAGGTTCCTGAAGGCGTGATTCTGGGAGAAAAGAGTCTGAGAGCGGCACTGATCGGCCTCAACGCTGCCACCGGCGAGATCGAGAACAATGTTGTCTATGCTGTCGCGAAGCTGACTGGTGCGCTCGGTAGCTTGACCGGTGTTTTGAAAGGCTTGACCGGTTCGTAGTGTGTGTTCATTTTTTGAGGGAGATCGAAACACATCGCATGTTTCTCCCCGATCGGGTATTTGATCGTATGATTTTCTTTGTATCTGCAATGCCCACATCCGAGATTTTTGGTTGTACAGTTTCACCCCTGATCAGAGTGTGCTACTTGCTAAGACTTGGGTGTACTGAGATCTGATACACTTATTGGACCCCCTAAACCCGGGCACAATTTCCCACACGTCACACAGTAGGACTACAAACTGCTGGGAAGTCAGCAAATGTAAGCGGCATAAAGTTCAAAAGGAAGAACATGCATCCTTTCCACTCGTGCTTGCAACGACTTTTGAAGCACTATTGCAATCTGCACTATACAAGAGTAAAGTCTTCTGTACTCGAACAACGCACCATTAAATGCAAAATCTAATAAGCAACACAGCCTTTCCAGGAGGATGCTTTCCCAGATATCCTAGATCCATCGCCGTATCCGACTAGCACACCAGAAAAACAAATGTGCCACATATCAGTCGTTTCCACCAAATATCGCATACCACCCTGCAACAATCAAACCTGCAGCACGGATTCCGAGATTGTCATTCAATGTGATTACAGAAGAGTCATGGGCGCTACAGACACATGTGCCAACCCAAAGAGAGTGTATATGGGCGTCAGATGCGTCAAGGGCAGATGTCCATTGCATAGGGATTTCATGCAGGATGATGTTTGAGAGGATATCTGTTTCACTCTTTGCTTCAGAGGTTAGGAGTCTTCTATGTTGATGCTTTGAGTATGCATCGGCTTATCCAACTTATGTTCTATACTTTACGTAGTCGCAAGACGAGTCCCAAGTTCTTCAAACCTCCAGTATATGTGTCTGCTTGCCTGGAAGCTTCAAAACGTTAATGTCAAAGAGTCACGAAGACATGAACAACAAGAGATTATGAGTGACGATCATAATTGTGGTTCCACAAAGCTACAGAACGAAAACGAAAAACAGCAACATTAGACTGTGTAGAAGCCATCCACATATCATCGAATTTCCATGGAACGCTCTATCCGAGTCAGTCGTCGGCAATCTTGACTATCAACAGTTGCTCATCTCCAAGTCTGAAGAACGTTCAGGCCCTGAACACGACCAGCATTGCCGTCCTCGTTTTCCTTGGGCTCGGCGGCTGTGGCCTTGCACTTTGAGGCATGAGCAGGGTAGTGCTCCTTTTGGCATTCCACAGAGCAATAGTTTCTTTCCTTGCAACGACTGCAACGCTTCAGAGCATTTCCGTCTTTTGCTTCCTTCGCACCGCAATTGCCGCATGCATCATCGGGTTGCTCCTCGCGGGCTTTGCGGAAGCCTACGCAAAGGGCCGAATGTCTAGGAGTATGGGCCTTCTGGCAAAATTTCGAGCAATAAAGTCTCAATCAGGCGTTAGTAAGTCGCCACCAAGAAGTTAGGAGAACCGCTTACCTCTCCTTACAACCGGCGCAGCGCTTGAGATTGCTTCCGTCCTCACACTGCTGGGCACCACAATTTCCACACACGTCGACAGGTCTGTTGAAGTCGCCCCTGGTGCGCTCGATGGTGGTGTTCTGCTGTGTGATCTCCTCGCCGACAGGCACCTTTTCAAGTCTCATCCAGGTGATCTCGGATTCCTGGTAGTGAGGATTGCCAGTATTGACGGTAAGGTTCAAGCCCTTAGAGTTGAAGGGGTAAGGGACGCCGTTGCGGTATTCAAGCAGAGCTTTGCCAAAGCGAGCCTCGCCGACTGGGGGAAGGCGGCATTTCTTGTAGCTAGCAACGAGTTCTTGACGACACCAATCAGGGATTTGACAACCAAGCTGCATAGCACAGGCAGTGAGTAAACAGAGGGCGTTGCCGCGTCCCTTATCGCGCAGGTCGTTGACCATACGGATGAAGACGCCGCTATCAAGATGTTGTTGAAGCAGGTCTGGGTAATCAGAATTGTACAGAGTGAGATACAAGTCGTCGGGCTCGTCACTGGCAGCATCTTCCTTGTCGTCCATATTCATGTCACTGTCGCTGGCGCTGTCGCGTTCTTTTGCTTTGGTTGGCTGTTTCTTGGAGGAGTACCTGGCTGGATCGGCCAGGATCTTTTCCTTCACCTTGTTGAGATCGGCAGACTCATCAAGCAGACAGATGGTGTCAAGGTCGTCATCCGACTGGAACAGATCGTAACCCCAAGCTCCCTGCAAGATGTTAGTAGGGAACATTTAAGCAGGGCATTGCACACTAGATGCTCACCATGATTGCGAAGAGAGGGCGCGATGTGTGATGAAAGTGATGGGGCTAAAGTGTGTGAACAGAGAAGAAGTTGTGAGAGCTTCGCGGCGAGAACGGGAAGAATTAAATGGAAGGCGCGTCGCAGGCTACAGTGTTATCTTCCCTCCATTTGTCTGTCTCAACAAACAAGAGCTGCTGCCGGCTACCTGCATGCCGAGAGCTTCATTGCAGATGCACCACATTCTCACCCGATCCATTGCATACAGGTAAGCGAGGTAGCAATCCTTCTCTAGATTGCGAAAGGATGCATGCTGTTGCTCCCAAACTGCTCCCACCTCTTCAAGTGTTTGATAATTTGAGATGGTCTGCGAAATTTGAAGTCTCGTACTCGGTAGCACCAGTATGTCGATACAATATCACACAAGCAGAGGCCTGTATTCGAGTGAATCATCCAGCACAGGACCAACGACACCAGGTCTGTACCAAGATGCACGATGAAGGAAATTGGTCGCAAATCGGGGTGACGGTCTATGTTGACATTTGACCATACCGCCTTCCTCTCTCGGCCTTTCTGCCGACGCTTCCAGACGGATATCAAGCTGTTCGAATAAACCTACCACCTTGTCGCACAACCCATAGGATTATTAATTTCCAGTCTGTTGTTGAATATTTGACTACAGAACTTCAATCACAACTGCAAGAAATTCTGAAACACTTGAAGATTAGTTGACTTTGATGGACTCGGCGACGACTCAGTAGATCAAATCTGGATTGATCGTTATTGGCCAGTTCAAGAGACCAATTGACTTCAGACTTCTGGATGCAACAACAAAAGATACACGTCGCTTACAGCAAAAGCTCCTTTAGGCTTCCATATCATCTATGTATCAGTGCTTACAAGAGTTTATCCCAGTGTAGGGACTATGGGCTACGTTTTGTTCAATTGTTACACACTTTCATGCTCTCTGGCAACCCCACTTCCTGTCGACCAATTCATCGAATCGCATACACATCGCCCGTCAATATTCCAGGATATGCTGCGGCACTCTGACCGACAGACATGTGTTGTGCGGAATATATTCAACCAGAACTAAACTTCGTCCCCTA
>ERZ794946.793-NODE-793-length-11634-cov-3.797392_pt1 | contig 11634 bp, 11 predicted proteins | sample MGYA00433072_ERZ794946 | MGnify/ENA primary metagenome ERZ794946 (study PRJEB30137, sample SAMN04331413) | food metagenome | isolation source: Y3 must sample point D1 replicate A | place: Australia: South Australia | collected 2014 ...
CGAACGACCGGTAGTAAGGAAGCTTTACGTACGGAAAAGGTCGACCTTTGCGAAATACGATGGGACATGGGAGGGGGAGTAACGACAATCCCATGATCTGAACATCTGAGTTTGCATGCTCTCCTGATTTGATAAACAGTCATGGGAATCTTAGAGACATGAGACCGTTTTTTTTTTTGGAGTGTTTGGAAGTGGGATCATCAGGGGTAGAATACTTGTGATCGATTTCTGTTACGGAGTAGAAACGCAGGTCATTTAGACGGGGATCAGACGGTTAGTAGTAGTAGATTGTCAGAGCGACACAACTATAGCTCCTATCTTGGAGTGAGAGGATAACAAGAGGAATATGGACGATGATGATTGAGAGCAGAGGACAGCAGTTGTGTAGAGTAATAGTGTGTTTGATTTTGAGAGTTTTATCGTAAACCTCCTGAGCTAGCCGAGATATGCAAACATAGAAACCTCCCACAATGCTAGCGAGCGTATGTGATGCATTTGCCCTTGTTTGAGACCGTCCGAAATGGATATCTCCATCCATCGAATTCTCTAGAGTATATGAAAAAAACCGAAAACAAAAAGAACAAGAAAGATAAAGATCTACGCAGCTTCCCTCAACTCATTCGGAGGAAAGGCGGATCAGAATATGGTATCTCTGAAAACGTTTTATGCAAGTAAAGTGAAAACAGAAAGGAAACCAGGTATATGCTTCGACGCCGGACGCTGTGCAGAATTTGAACAAAGGAGAGAATTTCGTGCTTTTTTTGTGAGTTGATGCAATTCGATCATCGGCCAAGGTCTTGCATGGCGCGGTCCATATCCGTACTGCGGCGGACCTCCTGCTCGATAAGTTTGTCGACTAGATCGGAGTGATGGGCCGACAATTGCTCGGCTGCAGCTTGTGCGGCGGCGGCGTGAGCAGCAGCGGACGATGCGTGGGCACCTGCCAGCAGATAGCCATCCTGACCTTCAAGCTCGAGTGGCGTCACAGGGCCAGGACTGCCGAGTGGTGCAAGTCGTGGGCTCAAAGGCTTCTCGTAGCGAGCTGATTGAGGTCTACCAGAACTTGCGCTTGCGGCAGCTGCAACAGCGGCCTGAGCAGCTACCGTCTCTCGGTGGTAAAGATACAGCTGCTTCTGAGCCTCGGAGTAGAGCCTTTGTTGAGCCTTAGGACTGACCGGAGGGTTGGGAGATGGGTGGCCAGAATTAGAAGCTGTGCCCGGGGTGTTTGCAACCGAGGATGATTGTGAGGAGGGGAAGTTGGCCGGGTGGAAGCGGGGCAGACCTGGCAGCTTGAGGGCATTGGCATTAGAAGAGTTGCGATGGCGCATCTGAGAGCCAGTGGCGGCGGAGCGAGGATGGAGGCCGCGAGGTGATGGGGGTTGTAACTCGTAGCGTGGCGTGGGTTCGAAGCGAGGTGACAGCGGCGACGACGGTCTCAGAGCAGGCGATGCGCGAGGAGAAGGCATTGTGGGAAGGCAGCAAGTATCAGAATTGATAGTCAGAGGCGAAGGATGTTGGGGATGTTGGAGCATCATTTGAAGACGAGCGAAATTCGAGAAGCGGCGGTCCGATTTTCGAGGTCCAGATCAGCTCATACAAATACAAATATCCTTCGGGCAGTTGCGTGTGTAGTGGGTGGTGCGAGGCAAGTGCGAGCAAACGTTGGTTTTGTTGTCCGGGATAAAAGCAGAAAGAGCGAGTATGGTCCGGAATTTCAAAGGGTTGACCTCTTTCTTTAAATTCGATTGCGGAGAGGGACAGCAGGGGAGATGGATAAGAAGCTTGGTGCTTGATCGAAAGTGAGACGCTTTTTTTGATACAAATTCCCAAAACAAGGGCTCGGGTGACCGACGGTGGGTCCTGCCATGGCATTATTATATCGACCTGTCGTTGATATCCACACACAGCTTCGATACGCGATCGAACGAGGGCCAAACCACCGACCAAGGCTTTCCCCTCACCGAGCACCATCTGCGTCATGCACATCAAGCACGTACGCTTAGGCCGTCAACAGGTACTCGTACCCTCACGCGGCTAGTCCTGACCTCTGATCAAGCACGCCATGTCAAGGTTTCAAACGAGCCAAACCCTCTGACTCTGGAGCGCCTGTCGCAAGTTGTGAATCAAACCTTTTCCAAACCCTTGTCATCCCATTCGCATCAAAAGCACTCCAGAGGCTCAAGTCGAAGCTAAAATCCACCCACGACATAGCCGTTTGGTCCACGTGCAACGTCGTGTCAAATTGGAAGCTGGAAAGAATTGCCATGCCAATATTTCCCTAAAGCTCCAAGGAAGGAGATTCGTCCGCGGTGGACTCTTAGTCCGTCGGTTTGTGTCTGTCACTATGACCTGATGGCACGCAGTGATATCGTCTCCTTGGCCCTTCACCTCGCTCTTCCTGCCTCCTGCACGCTGTCATACAATTGGAGCCGGCTTCACTGTAGCGTTAAGCTGGCCGCGGTTACCGGCACTTGGTCGCATCCCTGTCGCGATACCTTCGTCATATCCTTCCCTCCATGCATGACTCCCTTCTGCCAATGCTCTGGTAGCCTCCAATCTCCGAGTGGCTGAGATTGGCTGCGAGAATACCTGCAGCGGTTTGTCAAGCCAAGTCCTTTGCCAATTGCGTTTGTCGCATCACCAAGGTTTTCGGAAAGTCAGGGAAGAATCGAGGGGCAAGCCAAGCAAGATCACGTTGCCGGACCTGCATCCCGTCATCTCCTTTGCTTTTCCCTTGCCCTTTGCGTCTGCCGCTTTTTGGGCTGCCTTTCCAGGCACGTGATGTCTGCAACAACTCCTCTAGACTCGTCTGATACGTGCATTTGAAGCTGTCATGGAAAGAGGAAAAGTTCGGACTGGGACTCTAGAGGACTGTAGGCGCAGTGCCGTAATCGGAACACCTTTCTGATCTTCCTTCCTACAGGATCAGTCATCCTCTTGCTACGGAAATCGAACTCCCGCGGTGATCTTTTCCTGATTGCAACTCCGCAGCTTTTGGTCGCTTAGACACAACCAACCCACAGAGGGAAGAGAAGGTTGGGCCATGCATGCAGTACGCGACTCGCGAAGAGAGACACTTTTGCGTCGTGGGACAGACAACCAAAGATAGTTGTCCAATCCTTGCCTGCGCGATGGAGCAAAAGATCGTCAAGTTTTCGAGTGTGCGTTCATCAGGTCTGATGTTGCAGTTCTTCGCGCGCGCGCGCGCGGCTGGGACAACAGCACGGCAAAGAGAGAAGATCGAGAGGTTTGAGCAAGGCTCGGGCAACTTCGATGCGCAAGACTGAAATCGCACACGCTTCGATGCGCAGCAACTGCATGTCCGAAAACTGTATCTCACTGGTGGCACCAGTCTGGTGCTGTGCAAGTGTCGCAGTCATGTCTTTGACTGAAAGGGCATTCAGCATCGAGTTTCCTTGCGCCTGCTGAATAATTGCTCTTGAGGTGCTGAGATGCCAATCGTATCGCGCAGCGCAAAGTGCAGCAGCATCTCCGTATACATGTAGCCTCTAGAGAGCAACTCCACCGTCAAGATTCTCTTCTACATCCAAAGATAATATCCCATTTTGTGCAACATGCAAACTCCCAATGCATCCCTTTGTGCAATATTCTGCAAGTATCGTGCCACGTCCGTCAACCTCCGCTCGCTTCTATCTTCCCATCCACAATCCCCAAACTTTCAAGAAAAGCAATCGGCGATGGGATTTTGTCTTCTGCCTGCCCAATTTTACACGACGAATACGACATGGGTTTCCAGCTCTGTCTCGCAAAGCCACACCCGAGATACAACGTCAAATCTTCGAGATAAGAGTTGGAAAAGTCAATTGCTTGCTTCGTAAGGCAACAGTTTAAGGGATTTAATTCTAGGGATTTATCTTATTCCCGCAGATCTCATAACGCTGTGGAAGCTCCTTTACGAAATAGCCAAGTAAAGATGGCTATTTTGTAAGAGCTGTCGTATCTTACTTGACCCTGCGACAAAGAACGGTTTATCTCGTGATTCTTGAAGCATTACTCGTATCTTCCTATCTCGTTCTTTTTTTTCTTTGATTGCCCGCACACAACAAAGACCCTCATCAAATATTACTCCTTTGCGAGATTAGACTGGTGAGGATTATCTTTTGTCGCAGACGAGAAGCGAGTTTCACTCTGCAGGGTAAACCGTTGACGGTACATCTCCACTATCAAGTCATGAGGATGAAGAGATAGGTAGATATGAGCCCTCGTGTCTGTTTGCTTGGTTCGGATAGGCATGGTAGATTGAAAGTAGGCTGGTCAGATGTGACCTTGGCGTCACCTTGATAGTGATTGGTTGATTGGAAGTAGGACAACTATGCAAGTATTGTCTTCATGCACAAGTACGGAATAGGGTTGATACTGTAGTTTTTTATCAATCTCGAATGATCGATTTGAGAAATGGTAGGGTAACATGTTAGAGGGGTAGTTGGTCAGGTAGAGTAGGATAATAGATGGCGTAATTGTCCTATCAAGGCATTCGGTCCCCTTCATCTACTCTTAGCTTGCCAGCGCATATGTCTCTTCTTCATCAACGGTACGGTATCGTTTTAAATCGATCATCTGGCCAATTGGGCACAAGGGCAAAAGTGATAGAAGGCTTCATAAAAAAACACAGGACGATAAATTTACATTTTGTCAAGAGCAAAGAACGAAGCGACTGGGTTACAATTGATGCTAGTCGACCTTCGTGTTCGCAGAAAAAAGAAGAAAGAGCCCCCTCGGATGTAGTCTATACGTTTACTCCTCGTCGTCGGCGTGCTCCAGGCGACCCTGCTTGGAGTTGAGGTACTCGTTGCTGTTGAATATGTTAGCCTCGAGATCAGGTATTGACGAGTCCGTAAGATGCGTTATTCAGATCGACAGTCAAGAAAGTAGACTCGGGCAAGCCAGGTATGGCGAGAAAGAGAGGTTTCTTCGCCGCATTTGGATTCCCGCATCCAACTCTTGGTGTTGTCTTTTCTGGACACGGAAGGGACAGTATCGGTGGTGCTTACTTCTCGGTGGCCCAGTTCATGAGTTCGTATCCGATAAGCATGGGGACGGCCCAGTAGAGGATTTGACCCTTGGTTCTGCGGTAGGTGTTGAAGACAGCGGCGTGAGCGGCACCGGCGAGGGCACGCTGACGGTTCTGGGCCATAGCGTAGGTGATGATACCACGCTGCGGCGGGGAGCCTGAGCGGTGGACGTTGGTTAGCGGTCGTTCGACCAGTCATGTAGGAGTGCGAGGTGGTGGTTGGGATTCGACGGCGAAAGTGTCGTTGGCGATGAATTGCAGGTCAAGTGTTCGGCGGAGGGCGAGTGAATTGATGTCAGATGTTAGGAGTTTAGCATACCAAGGCTGCCCCACCATCCCATGTACCTGAGAGGTCGTCAGCAATGCGCAGTGTGGGATAGACAGTGGTTGATGCGCCGGAGGGCGTGAGCGGTCAATGACTGTCGGGTCGCGGGATCAACTCACTGTCCAGGCTTCTTTTCTCCGCCACCACCCATTGTGATAGACTATGTGTAGATTGAAAGGGGAAAGGGTAGAGTCGAGAGTGGAATAGTATCCGGCTTGCCGTCGTGGTGCCAGTTCAGGATTGAAGTTCGCCATGTCCGTGGTCAGCAAGCCGCTCGGGCCCATTGACGCCAAGAACCGAAGAACAGCCCGCAACTTGCAAGAGGAAGCGTCGACCGGCGAAGATGCAGAGCGTCACCATCCGAAGCTGTCTCGACATATCAGAAGCTACGCGCCACTGTAAATTCCACAATCACAACCATGGCCGCCAACGCTCTCGGTGCCATCTACAAGTGGGCTGTGCCTGCTGCCCTCGGTCTCTCCTTCGCAAATGCCTCCATGTACGATGTCAAGGGCGGCACTCGCGCCGTCATCTTCGATCGCCTGTCCGGTGTCAAGGAAGGCGTTATGAGCGAGGGAACTCACTTCCTGATTCCCTGGCTGCAAAAGAGCATCATCTACGATGTCCGCACAAAGCCTCGCAACATCTCTACCACCACCGGTTCCAAGGATTTGCAGATGGTTAGCTTGACTCTCAGAGTCCTGCACCGTCCCGAAGTCAAGGCCCTGCCCAAGATTTACCAGGTTTGTTTCTCTACTCTTGCGCAACCAGTCGCATAAGCTCATGTCATCTATTCAGAACCTCGGTCAAGATTACGATGAGCGTGTTCTCCCCTCGATCGGAAACGAAGTCCTCAAGGCCATCGTCGCCCAGTTCGATGCTGCCGAGCTCATTACCCAGCGTGAAGCTGTTTCCAACCGTATCCGTACCGACCTTCTTCGCCGCGCCTCCGAGTTCAACATCGCTCTCGAGGATGTCTCAATTACCCACATGACCTTCGGAAAGGAATTCACCAAGGCTGTTGAAGAGAAGCAGATCGCACAACAGGAAGCCGAGCGCGCACGCTTCATCGTTGAGAAGGCCGAGCAAGAGCGCCAGGCCAACGTCATTCGCGCAGAGGGTGAAGCCGAGTCAGCAGATGTCATCTCCAAGGCTGTGGCAAAGGCTGGTGACGGCCTCGTCCAGATCAGAAGAATCGAGACACAGAAGGAGATTGCTCAGATGATGGCCAACAACCCCAACGTCACATACCTGCCCGGTGGTAGCAACGGCGGTCAGAACGGTGGCCAGGGCGGCAACTTTCTGCTCGGTTTGAGATCGTAAAAAGCGAAAGTGTAAATCTACGTTATACCTTGGGCTGATATTACCACGGCGTTTTATGCGGCATGGCAGGCATGGGCATGAGCAAAACTACCTCTTCTCTTATCTTCTTGTATACCTATCTACGTACGCACGACTAGCGCTTCTCTTTGCTCAATCTTTTTGAAACACAAATGCATTCCCTCTGCTGAAACGCCTTCGCTAATGAAACATCTTAAAACCGAGACAAAAACATTCAATTCCCTTCCCATCGAAGGGTTTCGGTATAAAACCGCACCAAGGCTTCATATCCTAGCCGATCACCCTGGCGTAGCAACTGTGCTGCATCGATGTTCAACGGACTGTCAGGCTCGGCGGATGTAAGAAGCTGCTGTACAGCTTCTAATGTTTGCTTGACCGAGTACACAGGACTCCAACTAGACTTGAGCAGATCCAGACATATCTCTCCAGTCTTGAAATGTACATTTGGATGGCAGATGGGCGTGACAAATGTGATAGTAGGAGGCTTGTTAGGATAAGTATCCGGGATTATGATGTTGAGTTTCCAAAGACCATCTATTGGCACTATCAGAACATGTACAGTAGGTTAAAGAAGAGTCGATGTATTACTTTGGTATGCCGTGCCTGTGACACCTTTGAGGATGGCCGTCCAGTGAGTCAGTTCTTCGTCGTTGATAGGACCGAGGTGGAGTAATGCATCACTCGGGTCTTTTTCATATGACCGCAGCTCATGCAACAATCTCTTTGTGACTTGCTTCGAAGCCATTTGGTCGTTTGGCTGTTCTGATGAACAGGTACTTTGATGGAGCCTCGGAGTTGGCCTTTGGGAAGGTACGAAAGTGCGGGGAGGAAGATGATGTCGATGAAGCTTGGCATATCATTTGTTCGCCGAATGGGAATTTCTTCCTCCTGTCGCATTCTGTTTCATACCACGACACAATTGAATACAAGATCAAAATCATGACATATCCATCAGCAGAGGTGTCAATGCTCCACAGAGCAGATGGCTCGGCACGATACTCAGCGGCAGGATACACAGTCGTGGCGGCCGTAAATGGACCCATCGAAGTAGGGCGCCGTGATGAGCTGCCTCAGCATGCCGCTCTTGAAGTCAACGTGCGCCCTGCTGTTGGTGTAGGCAGTGAGTCTTGGTCTTTTTCTTGGATCAGAAAGAAGCTCAATATCTAACGTACATCTACAGGTCCCAAAGAACGCCATCTCGAATCGCTCATCAACTCGACTCTCCGCGACATCGTCCTAACCCACATGCACCCGCGTACCATGATCCAGTTGACCCTGCAAATCATCAAGACTCCAGAACAAGAGAACACTCTCCCAGCTTCTTTCGTACGTTCTCAACTGTACAACGTATTGAGCCCAAAGCTAACCATGAAAGCAGGCTCTGTCACCTCTTCCAGCTCTCCTCAATGCCTCCCTCCTCGCTTTCATCAGCGGCAGTATCCCCTTGGCTACAACACTTACTTCAACTCTCTTGGCCGTCTCTCCTTCGGGCGACCTCTCTATTAACCCCACACCCAAAATACTGCTCCAAGCTTCTTCCGCTCACGTATTTGCCTTCTCATCAACTGGAAACCTTCTCCTCGACCTCAGCGAGGGAGAGTTCGATCTGGACACCTGGGAAAAGGCACATGACAAGGCCAAGGAGGAATGCTGCAAGGAGCAGGTCTCGGAAGACGCTATGGAAGAGGGCAAGCCGAGCTTACAGACCTTTGTGGAACGTGTTGTTGAGGGAAGGGTAGAGAAGGAGAGAGCTTGGAAGAATGACTAAACGCCGCGCCTTGAAAGCTACACCGAAGAACCCTGGACCGAGCGAAGATCCCGAATGTTGAATGAGGGACAATGCAAGCCGGAGAGATGGTACCAGGACCAGGACTCCATGAACAATACAGCAGACTACTGCTCAAGGACCATGAATCTTGTGGAATGAATTCTCAGAGCTCAACAAAACACAACCTCCGCCCGTACCCTGGAAAAACATGGACACCAGCAACAATGCAAACCATAGAACTCGGTCCTGCCACGTTCAGAGTCAACTCTGCGTCAAGCACCCATCACAAACTTTTGAAGCACCGGAGATCGGCCCTACAACAACACTTTGTAGATAATCGACAGACGGGCATCGCGAGGATTCAAGAGGACACATTGTCTGCCAAATGTCCAGGAAACAGCACCATAGACAGCGATAGAGATGAAGCAAATTCTCACATCCATAGTGCTTGTCAGCCAACACATCAAATAAATCGACTACTCACATTTGCTACCGTACAAAAGACGAATTCGCGTGAAGGGAGCAATTGAATACATTCATCACTCCTTCCTATGTACTGTTCCGCACACGGGAAGGGGCAGGCAGTTTGGTCGTCGGTTCCTCGGCCCATCAATCGCTTCTTCCTTATATCCTTCATCGCTCTACTCTGATCCTTGACATTCCGCTTTCTGTTCCCCCCACTCGATCGGTCTCCTCGCGTGCTCGGCCTTACTGTCTTCTCTTCCCAAAAATATTCCTTCCTTGGAGATTCAAGCTCTTCCCTGCCATTGATTGTCGATTCGTTGGACTTTCCTTTGCCTCAAGAAGTTTGTTGCTAGGGTGCTTCCCTTGTTACTCGATCTTTCCTACTTTTCTTCACTTTCGTCACTTCTTGCATGTTACATCCAAACTCGCCATTTGGTCGCTCCATTCCTCTTTCGCTTGCTCGTTACTTCTTCTTCTTCTTCTTCCGTTGAACTGTTCTCTTTCTTTCCTCTGTTTAACCTAGACATTTTACTCCCCTGATGCTTTTTTTACCATATCTTCCATACTTCACATCCTATACTTTACCTAACACCTTCATCTCTGTATCTAATATCTTTATAATCAAGGAAAGCCTCCTCTCTTTACTTACAAGCATACAATCTTTGAACAAGATGACTACTAATTCAAGAAAGGGAACGAGCAATTAGATCGGGAGCTGCGAGTTTAAGGGAAATGATGATGTGACCGAACGAACAAGGAAGGCATGATAGACCAAATCAAGAAAAAAGTTAATTAAAACCAAATGTATGCTGTAGAATACTATGCTCATCTCATTTAATCATGAAGCGAGAATGTCGAAAACTTAGATCTTGCTCTCCTTGCCATTCAACTCGCAGAAAGCCTTGAAAGTGACCAGAGACTCATCTCCCATGCTTTCAAGCACGCACTTCGCGGTGGCGCCGACGAAGTATACGTATCCTTCCTTGATCTCCTCCTCTTTGGGACCAACACTGATCTTGCCGGATCCCTTTGTGCAGATGATGATGCTGGGGCCGTCGATGGATTCGAAAGTGGCCTTTGCGCCCGACTTGTTGAGGTCAGTCTTGACGACGCTGAATTCCTCGATCGGAGGGTCGTAGAGGGTGGCCGAGGAGCTAGAGCTGTAGGCGGTGGTGTTGAGGGTTACGAAGGGGTAGTCGGTCGGCGACATCTTTTGTTCGCTGATGGGAGCGTAGGAGTAGGTGAGCATATCAGTGAGGGTGTCGACGTCCTTGAACTTAGGGGTGAAGCCAGCACGAACGACGTTGTCGGAGGAAGCCATGCACTCGATGATGTCTGGATCGTGTCAGTCAATGAAGAAGCTGGTAGAGAAGAAATGATGGATTACCTCCTGAGAGATAGGCGTGAATGTCATCGGCCTTGAGGAACATGGCCTCGCCAACCTCGAGCTTGACGTAGTTCAGGAAGAAAGAGACGAAGAGACCAATGTCGTTGGGGAATTGACCTTGGAGTCTGAGCATCAAGTCTGAAAGCTCCTTGCCATTGTTTGAAGGGCCACCGTTGCCGGCAAACTTGTCGCCCTCGTCCTTGGCTTGTTGAATGAGATGTTTGGCGTGCTTTTCAATATCCTCGGGTTTGCTCTCCATAAGACCACGGAAAGCAGCCTGCAGCACCTTCTTGTTTTCCGAAGTCTTGGATTCGTCTTCTGTTGTCTCCTGACCCTTGACTGTCTCTTGGAACTTCTTTGCCTCATCCTCTCCTACCAGGCCTCTCAAACTGGGTACACTGTCGAGGAAGTGCGAGATCTCAGCGAGTGGACGGAAGCCGCAGAGACCATCGAAGGGAGTGATGGCAAGAGCCATCTCGGGCTTGTGGTTGTCATCCGGGTAGTTCTTGGAGTCCTTCTTGTGTAGCTTCTCGGCCAGCTTCTTGTTGGGGTGAGCCTGGATGGAGAGAGCCTTGTTGACGGACAGGACCTTGAACAGGAAAGGCAGCTTCTTCTGGTACTTTTCCGAAATCTCCTTGGACATCAAGGCTTCATTGTCTTGGACGAGGTCGAGTAGGGTGCGTTGTGTCTGCAGATCCTTGGAGGGGTTGCTGGGGTGGGTGCCCATCCATAGCTCGGCGTAGGGCTTCTCTTCCTCGATGCTGAAGTCGGAAGGTGTGGCAGAGGCGAAGCGGGCGGCAGCGGACTGCTTTCCGACCTTTCCTACAGATGTCCATCAGTATTTTGCATGGATTGTGATGATTGTCGCAAAGGGCCTTTACCCCACTCATAGCTATTGCAGCCTGCAAATTAGTCATGTCAGTCTTGTCTTGTATTCAGTCTGTGCACAACCCTTCTTACCGCATTGCAAGCGAATTAGTGGAATCTGCATGTTTGAGCGTGTTTCGGAAGTGATGCGACGAGGCAAACAGCTTCCTCGTGTTCGATATATGCAAAAAAGAAAGGGGTGATGCTCAGCCACGTCACAGCTGACCACATGCAAACACTGAAGCTTCAAGCGGGGCAACTGCCCCTTTCGTCAGGACTTCCGACATGAACTTCTCGACCGCGACTCCCCTATCACAGTCCGTTTCCGTCCTGCGCGGCAACAGCAACCTTCGCCTTCTGCCCCGGTATAACAGTATGGAAGATAAAGAACTCGAAGCTACGCCCGCTTTGACGACGCGTCTCGCTCCGCGTCTAATTGCGAGCCAGAC
>ERZ794946.794-NODE-794-length-11613-cov-52.007527_pt1 | contig 11613 bp, 3 predicted proteins | sample MGYA00433072_ERZ794946 | MGnify/ENA primary metagenome ERZ794946 (study PRJEB30137, sample SAMN04331413) | food metagenome | isolation source: Y3 must sample point D1 replicate A | place: Australia: South Australia | collected 2014 ...
CGACCAACCTCGTTCAATTACGAGATTTGGTGACGATTCTCCTAAGAACCGTGTTGTTTCTGGTAAGCTATTGTCTATATTGTTAGTTTCACTAACTGGCACTCTGTTTATTTACCAAGGACAAGAGCTTGGTCAAATCAATTTCAAAAACTGGTCTGTTGAAAAGTATGAGGATGTCGAAATTAGAAACAATTACAGACTCATTAAGGAAGAGTGTGGGGAAAACTCAGAGGAGATGAAAAAGTTTCTTGAAGGAATTGCCTTGGTTTCTAGAGATCATGCGAGGACTCCCATGCCTTGGACACCTAATGAACCGAATGCCGGCTTTTCCGGCCCTAATACCAAGCCTTGGTTTTATTTGAATGAGTCCTTTAGACAGGGTATAAATGTAGAGGAGGAACAGAAAAATTCTGATTCTGTGCTAGCATTCTGGAAAAAGGCTTTGGAATTTAGAAAAAATCACAAAGACATCGCAGTTTACGGTTTTGATTTCAAGTTTATTGACTTGGATAACAAAAAGCTATTCAGTTTCACGAAAAGGTATAACAACAAAACTTTGTTTGCTGCTTTGAATTTTAGCTCTGATGCGACGGATTTTAAGATTCCAAATGATGGTTCATCGTTCAAATTAGAGTTTGGAAACTATCCAAAGAATGAAGTAGATGCCTCTTCTAGAACATTGAAGCCATGGGAAGGAAGAATTTACATTAATGAATGAACGATGATAATGTCGACGCTTTCTCCAACGTTTCAATCCCGCGGTAACAGTTTTACTTTGCAACCTAATTTTGGATGAATTAATAAGGCAATTAAAGAGCAAACATAACTCTATATTCAACAAAAAATACTGTATATTTTTTTTATAAAAGTCATGATGATCACTTACCGGTATTGTATATTATTATTCAAATACAGGTTAGAATACATAGCGTCTAAAGTCTTCCGTAAAAATGAACTAAACGGTGATGCGAAACAAATGTACAGATTTCTTGCAATTGAAAATCCGTAGGACAAGCTCGAGATCCTGTTAATGTTTCCTCTCTAAGGGCTTTCTCTAAGGACGTTCTCTATTAGAACAAACAAACATTTTTCTTCTAAAGTATTACTCAGAAGCGGTGTTCCAGACTCCATTTCAAGCTCTCACGATTTTTGATATTGCCCTATTTCCATAGTGTTGGCAAAATACAGTCGGTTAGACTTTCTTTTTCCTATAATCTGAAGTGTGGGGTCAGGTTTAAATTATTAATCCACGAATTTTCCCCTTCACAGACACTTGCGAGGACGATATGCTCAACACCGCAGGAAAGCGCAATAATCCAACCGTGTCCTAGGTTATGCTGGGCATGTTTCTAACAGTATAAGTTGCCAATTCCAGCGCTAGGTATTTCCTTTCATGCGAATTTTAAACCTCTTTAATGAACTACAAAATCGCTAGACTTCGACACGTTCCACCCCTTCATTTTCATTTTAATTTTTTACTCTATGGCATAGGTATCCAATCAAAAGTAAGAAAGAGAACATTAAGATGGCTGTTCTTCCCTTATATCTGAAAGGAGAAATCTAATAAAGAAGAGTCACCATTAAATGAAGCTATTTCGAAAGCGTTAGGCTTCAATAGCAATAATTGAGTAATAATGAGATATTGCTTTGGATGGCGCATTTTAGGGACTTAGGTTAGGTACCAACATTATCTGCATTTCTTCGTTTTGCAACTTTCCATATTAAAGTATGAGAGAAAATGTATTAGATCATGAAAAGACTAATTAAGTGTGATATGACCTACTCTTAGCAATATGCTAGCGCCCAAAAAATGATAAGGAGGAAGATTAATCGTGCCCTGGAAGAAAAGTTTTTATTCAGCAAAAGAAAGAAAGGGAATAGAAATTTTTGTAACCGTTACTAAGGAAATTTCCTAGTAAACATACGGATATTGATGTGAGCACCGTTATTACTACCTTTTCTAGAGCTTTTCCTCTTATGACCACAAGATGGATGAAATTACCATTTGTGATTGCATAACTAAAAAAAAGATTATAGAAAGCTTCGTAACTAGAAATTTATGATTTAGGGCTGTCAATGATAAAATTGAGGACGCAATGTTCTTTCTTCCTTTTTATTGTTATATGAGCATATTTTAGCGGGAACAAACCACAACTCGCCGCTGTTTAAGCTATAAGCTGGAAGAAAGAGACATACACTATTATATTACTTTCTCTTTTAAAGATTATGAATTTGATATCCAAAAAAAATAACTCAGAATCTTCTTAGCTTATTTGCTGGTTTCATTCCTTTTTTTTTTTTTTTTTAAATCCAAAGTTTGACAACATTCGAGAATTCTGCGTTTAACTTGTTATCATTCCATGGAAAGGTGCATTATGGCCTCTAGAAAGGAAGGTTAATGCCTTAAAATCCTTCACCGATTTCTCTGCGTTGAAGATAGATATAACTGTTTCCTGATCTTGAAAGATTGTGCCGCTGAATGAAATGACAAGAGTTATCAATGCTTTCGACGTCCAATAGCACCATTCAAGAAACCAGAATTCGAACACGAAACTGCGTGACTGAACATGATTACCAAGGTAAAATAATGTACCAAAAAGCGAGTGTTTCCATGAATAATATGCTTTCGCGAGGCCGAGCTTGGTTTCTTTTTCGAGTTGAAAGGGTACACTCATACTCACGTTCAAACTTTAAACCTGTGAAGCCTAATTAAAATTGGAGATCAAGTTCTTCCATTTGACGCAACGAAGTAACCTTGGTCTCCAATAGTAGTTTTCAACAGTCACACTCTCTTCATTATTCTCTAAGACCTGAGGGCATGTATTGGCACGCTACCTTCTGGTACTCGTGAACATGTACGCCAGTAGTAAAAAAGTTCCATCTTCATTTAAATCAGTTCTAGAAGCCTCCGGCAAACACTTAGCTTTGGGGTGTTTACGACCTTGCCTAACAACACTGCGACCCAACTAATACATTGTGAGCAGCCTCAAGTGCCTCGTTTCCTGACTAGATCCATGTTGGCCGGTAGTATTCATAGCTTCTAGAATTATGGTCAAACGACAAGCTAACTATTGCCCTAATACTCCTTCTAAGAAGGTCTTCGATCATCTGAAAGCAGCTCTCGCTCTTATCATGGCGAAGTCAAACCTTCCTCTATATCACTATATTGTAATGCATATCTTCCTAAGGATAGTTATAGAATGACCCATGGTCATATTGTATTGATACTTTACTGTTTAACACAGTCAAATTTGAAGGTAATCGTGGCCAGGGAACCACATATATTATTATGGAGTTTCCTTTGAGCTGCAAATAAAATGAAGTCCATTCCTGCTATTTTCACTATATTGACTCAAGAATAACTGTGACTAAGTTTTCTCATCTACTACTGCCTTTTTCGTAATTGTGGTTGAGATTAACAATGAGGCCTCTACATTTGAACAAAAAAAGAAATCATGTCTCAACAGAAACTTCACTTTATCAAGTGTCCACAGGTTGACAAGCCATGGGATCTAATTTCCTTTACGATGATGAGTGTACCGTCAGTCGTGACAGTGCAAAAAATGTTACACTTACGTGGTACAATAACAGAGGCCATAAGCACGAAGCCGCAATCGGTGTTCGCAATTTCCCCATATTTTTCCGTATTTTCCCGAAAAAAGCTCCAGGACGAAGGAAAAGGAAAAAGCTTATTTCCCCGTATTTCCCCGTATTTCCCCATGTTTCCCCCACTTCCTGCGTACGAATATACTGCAATGCAAGAATGATCGTGCGGCAGGATGCCAATGGGAAATTAATTGTGTGCCTGAGCCCAGGTACATATCTGAATACCTGCCAGACGTCCGCCGAAGAAAGCGGTAGATCCTTGTCTGCTGCTTCCTCACTGACAAGCTGGCCTTTTTACCGAAAATAATTCCAGGTGCTGCGCGCATCCTCTACAAAGACTTTATTTCATAAGGAGCTCTGCTGCTTCCTCACTGACAAGCTGGCCTTTTTACCGAAAATAATTCCAGGTGCTGCGCGCATCCTCTACAAAGACTTTATTTCATAAGGAGCTCTGCTGCATAAAGTTAATGAATTAAGCAAGTCAAGAGAAGATGGAACATCAGAACCATAGTACTTCTCCTCGAAAGAGCACTAATTGTGCTAAAAAAAAATATGAAGTCTTGGACGTTGTGGCATAAGAAGAATCGCGTTTACCTATTATGAGATAATTATGGTCATATTATGAGATAATTATGGTCATATTATGCTACGAATCTGTGTCTATATTGGTGAATTTACCATGAAAAAGTGATATTTCCGGTACATGCCATTGAACGGCTTGGCTTACCTTCTCAATTATCGTGCTTGGTTTAAACGTTTCTTTTGTTCCGCTTCTATTTTGTTGTACTTTTCGCGCGAGGAACAAGGTTTTTTTCCTTTGCCTAAATATTTGCCTTTGGGTTTTGGTCCTCCAGAGAATATCACGTACTATGGCAGCGAAAGGAGCTTTAAGGTTTTAATTACCCCATAGCCATAGATTCTACTCGGTCTATCTATCATGTAACACTCCGTTGATGCGTACTAGAAAATGACAACGTACCGGGCTTGAGGGACATACAGAGACAATTACAGTAATCAAGAGTGTACCCAATTTTAACGAACTCAGTAAAAAATAAGGAATGTCGACATCTTAATTTTTTATATAAAGCGGTTTGGTATTGATTGTTTGAAGAATTTTCGGGTTGGTGTTTCTTTCTGATGCTACATAGAAGAACATCAAACAACTAAAAAAATATTATAATATGAAAAATATCATTTCATTGGTAAGCAAGAAGAAGGCTGCCTCAAAAAATGAGGATAAAAACATTTCTGAGTCTTCAAGAGATATTGTAAACCAACAGGAGGTTTTCAATACTGAAAATTTTGAAGAAGGGAAAAAGGATAGTGCCTTTGAGCTAGACCACTTAGAGTTCACCACCAATTCAGCCCAGTTAGGAGATTCTGACGAAGATAACGAGAATGTGATTAATGAGATGAACGCTACTGATGAAGCAAATGAAGCTAACAGCGAGGAAAAAAGCATGACTTTAAAGCAGGCGTTGCTAAAATATCCAAAAGCAGCCCTGTGGTCCATATTAGTGTCTACTACCCTGGTTATGGAAGGTTATGATACCGCACTACTGAACGCACTGTATGCCCTGCCAGTTTTTCAGAGAAAATTCGGTACTTTGAACGGGGAGGGTTCTTACGAAATTACTTCCCAATGGCAGATTGGTTTAAACATGTGTGTCCAATGTGGTGAGATGATTGGTTTGCAAATCACGCCTTATATGGTTGAATTTATGGGGAATCGTTATACGATGATTACAGCACTTGGTTTGTTAACTGCTTATATCTTTATCCTCTACTACTGTAAAAGTTTAGCTATGATTGCTGTGGGACAAGTTCTCTCAGCTATGCCATGGGGTTGTTTCCAGGGTTTGACTGTTACTTATGCTTCGGAAGTTTGCCCTTTAGCATTAAGATATTACATGACCAGTTACTCCAACATTTGTTGGTTATTTGGTCAAATCTTCGCCTCTGGTATTATGAAAAACTCACAAGAGAATTTAGGGAACTCTGACTTGGGCTATAAATTGCCATTTGCTTTACAATGGATTTGGCCTGCTCCTTTAATGATCGGTATCTTTTTCGCTCCTGAGTCGCCCTGGTGGTTGGTGAGAAAGGATAGGGTCGCTGAGGCAAGAAAATCTTTAAGCAGAATTTTGAGTGGTAAAGGCGCCGAGAAGGACATTCAAATTGATCTTACTTTAAAGCAGATTGAATTGACTATTGAAAAAGAAAGACTTTTATCATCTAAATCAGGATCATTCTTTGATTGTTTCAAGGGAGTTAATGGAAGAAGAACGAGACTTGCATGTTTAGCTTGGGTAGCTCAAAATACTAGCGGTGCCTGTTTACTTGGTTACTCGACATATTTTTTTGAAAGAGCAGGTATGGCCACCGACAAGGCGTTTACTTTTTCTGTAATTCAGTACTGTCTTGGGTTAGCGGGTACACTTTGCTCCTGGGTAATATCTGGCCGTGTTGGTAGATGGACAATACTGACCTATGGTCTTGCATTTCAAATGGTCTGCTTATTTGTTATTGGTGGAATGGGTTTTGGTTCTGGAAGCGGCGCTAGTAATGGTGCCGGTGGTTTATTGCTGGCTTTATCATTCTTTTACAATGCTGGTATCGGTGCAGTTGTTTACTGTATCGTAACTGAAATTCCATCAGCGGAGTTGAGAACTAAGACTATAGTGCTGGCCCGTATTTGCTACAATATCATGGCCGTTATCAACGCTATATTAACGCCCTATATGCTAAACGTGAGCGATTGGAACTGGGGTGCCAAAACTGGTCTATACTGGGGTGGTTTCACAGCAGTCACTTTAGCTTGGGTCATCATCGATCTGCCTGAGACAAGTGGTAGAACCTTCAGTGAAATTAATGAACTTTTCAACCAAGGGGTTCCTGCCAGAAAATTTGCATCTACTGTGGTTGATCCATTCGGAAAGGGAAAAACTCAACTGATTCGCTAGCTGATGAGAGTATCAGTCAGTCCTCAAGCATAAAACAGCGAGAATTAAATGCAGCTGATAAATGTTAAGTAAAAGGGTTCTTTTTTTTTTTGGAAGAAATAAGGAATCCCTTTGACTGCTCCCAAAACCCTCAGCTAGCTCGAGATTTTATATTTATACATTTTTTATTTTTCTGTAAAACATTTATATTTACCATTTTTTAAGCAAAATATTGTTAGTAGTTAGTTAAAATAGCCCAAGCAGCAATCAAGCAAATATGAGAGTATTTTTTCTTTAGCACCTGGTACTTGTGCCTGGATATTGATTCGAACAACATGCCAGGTCAACCGTATTCTCAATTAACTGTTAATTTAAATGTCCATAACTTAATAAAAAGAAGGAGAGAATCACGCAAAAATCACATTACCCTATATTATAATGTTTTATGAAGTATTTTTAAAGCATTAATGTGAGAGCTTATAGAGATACGACATTCAAAATTCAATGCTTTATTGGGATATACTATGCATATTCTATATGGTTCATGAAATATCTCAAAACATATCACATAGTTTCACAATTGCTTGGCAAATAATTTTCAATTCTGAGGATATAAACAACAATTTCAAAGAATTATTCTTTCTTGGTGACATGAAAATAATAATAAATTGCATTTAATATTCAAAAGCGATTAGTAAAAAAATCAAACCCATGTGGTCGTCTTCCTCACAAACAATTAGGTAAATTTCGTGTTAGCAGTATGTGGTGAAGGTGTTCTAATTAGAAATTGTGATTCAAAAATCTATCACTTTGAATTTGAATATAACGGATTTGTTTTATAAGTATTACCTATTTAGCCGCCACTGATATGGCTTCTTTGACCTATTTTTTAGTATAAAGTCAAACAAGATTTCAAAAAACCGGAGGAAGAATATGGGATACGTGTTTTCTGTGAGATGTAAACCATATATCTAAAACAAGTATCATCACGCTTCTTTTATTTGTAGTATTTTTTCTTCGGTTTTCACTGAGGAGCCTGCCCAAGGCGAGGTGCAGTGTTCTTTCTACGGACTTTTTAGGAAGGAAATGAATTAAGCTACGCAGAAAGGACATCTCTTTTCAAAAGTTCTAGACATTTTCAGCCTTCATAGTTCCTAGAGATATGTCCGTATCTAGTAACTACTATAGTTAAATTTAGATCGGATTCTTTTAATGTTATGTTCTGCCATAAAAATGTTGCTTTAAATGGCAAACATAAATGACAATAATATCTTGCCTCCTAAACTTAACTGGCATTTATCTATCTTCTCTGTATTGAATAAACGAATGGTGATTCACTCAAATATTCAAATCCCAGAGGTAGCAACATGGTAGCAGAAAGTACCGCCCCTTTCTTACCAATGCTGAATACACCATTTCTAAGTAATATTATCAACAAACCATAGCACTTATCTGCACTCAGCTGTTGTATTTCACTTGTTCCTCTACCCTTCAACTAGTGCTCCATTATAACGGTCGAGCAATACTTCATATCATTCATTTGAGCGTCAGTGCTGACGAAAGTATGATTTCATTAGCTACAATGTGGAAATATAATACTTCTCAAACACTGAAAAATTTCAAAACTTTATTATACAGTTCTTCAACAATAGTATGAGGTAATTACATGGCACTAAGTGCTTCAACGCGCTGTATATAAAGTCATCTTGATTATGCTAATTAAATCACAAAAGCGAAAGGATGAGAGTGAAAGTATCCATATTGCAGCTAGCCTATTCAACCTAAACTTGTCTCCCATCAGTACACAATCATCTCATCTAATATGGCTCTTAGCACTCAGTAAAAAAGTGTATATATACTGAAAACTGTTAGTATAGGAATTCTGGGAAGAATGCTAACGTTAGCGTGCCTAAAAGTATTTTATTAAATATAATTTTCAATAGGGAGACATCATGGTAAGAAGCAGTCTTATACTTGTAAAAGTAGACCTCCAAATAGAAAATTAATTACTCTGTTCATGAAAAGGGGTCGCAATTAGCAGTGAATTTTACCCTTGTGTTGCGGAAACACAGTTTCTACAATGGAAAGCTATCACTTACCAGGAAGTTGAGATGCACAAAAATGAAAATTAATCAAGGGTCTATGTCTTCATTATCCTTGGGATAACCATCCAATTGTAAAGGTTTAGAAATGGGCAGAGTAATTAGGGCATTCTGGCATTTGGTGGAAAATCTCTTCAGCATATCATTGTTATAGTGGTTTAAAGAAAAAGCAAATTTGCATACATCATGCAAAACATTCCATGCTTCTAATTTCATGTTATGATCATACTGGCCTACAATGTCCACCAAAGCAGTAGCTATTTCTAATGTTTTCACTGGTACCCCGGGACCATGGACATCGTAAAGATTCTCTGGGGTTAAGTAAGTATCTATTAACATATCTCTCGCAATTTCTATTGGTATTTGCCCATTGTTAGCGTTCAATGAAAAGTTGCTACCCCTCATTTGATAAGCTAGCTTCCATGCTAGTATCCTAATCCAACGCCGGGAAAATGAGATGTCTATGTAACCGTTAGACCATGGCTCTATTTCCGAGGAAGTTGTGTGGAGTTCGTTCCATATCTTTTTCAATGACTCTTCAGTGCAAGAAGCATCTGTAGAGTCAGCGGCTAAAGCATCGAAGAAACATTTTCCCGGCACGGTAAATATCCTAATCATTTCAAGGAAACTGTCCATAGAAAGCTGAGGATCAGTTACAAGTTCAAGTTGCGGTGGTGCTATTGTGGCATCCAGGCTCGTCGCACAATGAAGATATATGGCATAGTATCTCTCCGTCATGAGAAGCAAGTAATAAAGTTTCCGTCTAAGTTGCTGTTCTTCAAATGTAAGGGATCCGTAAGTTTCTTCCCGATGTAACCCTGCTACCGTAATCAGACCGACCGCTTCACAACAGAGTCTGTAAGAAGTTCTTGCGTTCGATATTTGTGCAAAGCTACGATGCAAACAGTAGTACGTCATAATATTGAATATATTGCTGTTATCCAAATCGTCGAATTGCTGACACGATGAGATGCAAAGATTAGATAACTGTTTTCCCGTGAAAGTGACTTCCTCTTCAGATTTTATTTCAGTTTGTAAATCACTGAGGGTGGCCGCTGATAAAGCGGTCAGAAACCAATATACGTAATTGTCATTGTATTTTTCCTCCAGAAGTTTGTGAAGGTCATCGTACGAAAGAAGGGGCCATATTACGTATAAATTATCGTGATAGAGCCGCAAGCACTGATCGATTAGCTTTTTGGGAACCCTCTTATATATTACAGGAGCAGTTGCAATGGTGTTAGGACCGCTTTCCCTCTGCACTTCTGCTATTCTTTTCAAGCTCCTCAACCTAATGGACTTCGGACCTCTTTTTCTCGACGGTTGCAGATAAGTGCAATCCAAACTATTCTGTAGGCAACTGCTACACGGCCTTTTACCATCGCATTTCACTCGACGAATACGACAGCAGTCGCATGCCTGCTTGGCGCATGTTTGCTTAGTTAAAGTCATACTCGAAGCAAAAAAGAGTTCTGGCTAAATTTTCTACTTTTCATTTACTTTAATATATATCGAGATTATTAATTTTCTCTATCTGCGTACTTGAGTTATGAAGAATATAGCAAAATGAGTAATTATGACCGGGGATAAAGAAAACCCATTGTGCTAGCATATGGGGGCTGGTGGTGCAGGAAACCCAGGTCACCCGGACTTTATATGCCAACGTAACCTGCAGTCACCACTATTACTTGTTCAAGATTTTTATTTTGCTCTGCTTATTTCCATCTAAAATGAGAAACCTCAAGATCCGGTTGGAACGGGGCTGTATGTTTATGATTGCTCGAAGACCGTTATAATCACGTTTTTCTTGTTTTTTCGTCAAGAATTCCAGTCAAGTTTTCCATCACCTTGACCCTTAAAGCATCGACTTTTGTGCTCTTGAATGTGTTTCTAAGAATACTTGTAAAGGATACCCTCTAATTTCGTGTGCACTTTTCACATATTATCAAGACAATCGTTCCTGTACTCAGATGCACTGTTACTGTAAAGACTACTATACAACAAGCGAAAAATGATGTTCGAAAACCTTTATTTCTATTTTGAAAGGCATGTGTCTCGAGGTCCTTGCTTTATTGTGGGTGGTCATGCCATTCTGTAAACCTTACGGTACTGCTCCGTCTATATCTTTGAGGTTGTTATTTCCCCACAGATATGCGTTTCTAACTGAATATTCATTCAGTCGGACCGGACAATAGCTCTTAACTTCGTTTACCGGAGTAAATATCGTAAGAATTTGCATGCGGTGAAATACAGGGAAAATAAGAAATTACACCCTAATACAAAAAGAAAACTAAGTTTCACAATACGTAAGGATATTTTAGTGGGGAGAATATTTCGGAGAATAAAGTTTCCAACTCCGCGGTGTGAACAACCGCTCAGCACGCAGCGTTATTCTCGAGAAAAGTGGCCCTGAAATAAGGAGATAAAGTTACTAATGTTTTTTCGCTGTACGATATCAAATGTGACGAAGTAGGCACCCCACGCTATAAACTGGCTACTAAAGTTTATGTCAGTACTTGGGATCGTTGAAATACTCGGATAAATTATGTTCCTTATTTTTCATGGTTTTCGTCATACCACAGTTTACCCCAGAATGAGAAAGGATCTCCTTTTGAAATAAAAAGTACTTAAGGGCAATGATATTGAGTTGCTAGACGTTTGGTTAGACGCCTGTTTTGAAATAAAAAAGCTGTCTCAAATTAATCGAGCAAGCACAGATCAAACAAGATACAAACAAAGCTTTTCAACGTAATATTTACTATCGATGACTATTTCTTCTGCACATCCAGAGACAGAACCAAAGTGGTGGAAAGAGGCCACGTTCTATCAAATTTACCCAGCAAGTTTCAAAGACTCTAATGACGATGGCTGGGGTGATATGAAGGGTATTTCCTCCAAGTTGGAGTATATCAAGGAGCTTGGTGTCGATGCCATTTGGATCTCACCATTCTACGACTCGCCAC
>ERZ794946.797-NODE-797-length-11575-cov-4.719618_pt1 | contig 11575 bp, 12 predicted proteins | sample MGYA00433072_ERZ794946 | MGnify/ENA primary metagenome ERZ794946 (study PRJEB30137, sample SAMN04331413) | food metagenome | isolation source: Y3 must sample point D1 replicate A | place: Australia: South Australia | collected 2014 ...
ATACGTGGCAAACATGGTATCATTCCATCTGAGCTGACCCACCCGTACAGCATTGGAACTCAGCATATTCTGATACATCATGATGTTCGTCTTCCTCAAGGAGTTCGAGAGGGCTCCCACATCTCCAACATGGATCGGACCTTTCGCCAAGCCAAAGACGCACAGACCTCAATCCTCCGCCATCATCAATCGCATCTCAAAGTCCAGCCAAAAGCCGCCAAAAGAATTGACAATAATCTACCACGGGCACCATGGCCAAGAAAGGTGCGCAATCCTCTGTTTTGAGCATAACATGTTCAGCGACTGATCCATACCAACAGCAAAGTCACGCACCATCGCGGTGCGCATCATCTCCATGGCCTTGACCGGTTACTACAAGACTCTTATCCGACCTCGCCAACATAGACCTTTGAGCATGCTCAAGTACGACCCTGTTGGTATGTGATTGCCTCTCATCCGGATGCGACATATGGAAGAAAAGAGATGGAGGAAGGAAGAGAAAGAGAAGGGTTCTACACTGGCGTGGCGCATTCGTGCGCGGATACAGAACATGTGGAAGTCTAAAGAGACAAGAGCTAACGGATTGCATACAGTCAAGAAGAAGGTTCTCTTCCTCGAGGCAAAGCGCGGTGGTTCGAAGTAGTCGAGCCAAACGAACTGAGAAACGACCGATTGCGACACCATCTGTGGCAGCCTTTCTCCATGTGGACCCGCCGTCATACCGTAGCCGCATCCTGTCGTCTCTTCAGTCGCTCTATTTTCGCCCTTCGAGGCTACCAGGTTCACTTTTTTCGGAGTCAGGGAAGGGCATGGGTACGGCGTTTTTGCGTTTCCACATCATCAGCAGAAAGATGCCATACCAGGCCGTGTATAAACTGTATCATAAATCATACAATCTTCCCGTCGAAGCCATGTGCTTTCCCTCTCGACCCAGCCATTCTCAAGCAATCTCTCTCAGCAAAGCGACAGTCTTACAGCCACTCTCTTCCTGAACGACTGCGTCCGTGCAGTTTGTTCAATGATACCGTCATGAAATACTCTTCATGTGCTCCGAAGCAAAACCTCCCCCATCTCTCATCATCGCCGTCTCCGCACTATCCACGGCGAGTAGCGCGTGGACTTTCAATCTCGTCGTTGAAGCGACTCACCATATTCTGCTCCTTGTCTGTGCCCAATTGTCAGTCGTGTCAGATATAGCCAACCTCTCATCTGACTTACTTGTTCTGCCAGAACGACGTCTCGGAGGACCAGGTGTGCCTGCTCCCTGCATCGAGGGCGATGCCTTACTCTGTGAGCTACTCTTGGCTGTGGTCTGAGAGCGGCGAGGGGTGGAAGCAATGCTGCGCTGACTGGAAGACAGGGTAGATGTCGAGGCTTCGGTGCGAACTCTCTTGTTACTCTTTGTGCTTTGAGCTGCAGGTCGCTTTGCTGGACTCAAGCTGCCGCGGCCCGAGCTGCTGGGCACTGCGTAGTCGTCGTCATCATCATCATCGTCTCCATCTGCGTAGCTCACACGTTTTCCTTTGCCCTTGCCGCTGCCTCCAGGTTTGAAGTTGTGAGGTCCGCTGCTCAATGCCGATACTTTCTTTTGTTGAGAACTCACTGTGGCTCCTTTAGTCAGTCTGCCCAAGGAGGGAAGCGCTCCGGCTTTGCTCTGTGATCTTGACTGGCTCTCAGGTCTTGGTGTGAGCTTCCTTCCTACACCTTGAAGATTCCTGCCTGTCTTCATAGGCGTCTCGTAGCCAGGCTGTGATGAGTCAATCGATTCGTGCTGTGCACTGAGGTCAAGTGACTGTTGGTCTTGTGCACTGAGATCGAGCGACTGCTGCTGTTCCTGCAGGCCGAGGTCCAAGGAATTTTGTCCCTGCTGTGTGTTGAGCTTCAGGGCACTCATACCCAGAGATTGCTGTTGCGAGGCGTTGATACTATTTCTGCTTTGCGATACCTGCATCTCAGTCTGTGCGGCTTTTGCGTACGTTTCATCAAGCTCCTCGACTTCACTCAGAGACGATGAAGATTTCTGAGAATGAGACTCAAAGTTCGTCCTTATCTGCGGTCGACTTCTGACTCCTTCAGCATCCAGAATCTCCTGAGAGCCGAGACTGAGTGCGTTTCGAGACTCGGATTGAGAGGTGCCTGGCCTGGAGGTTGGTTTGGCAAACTGCAATTGCGAATTATCCATGTCGAGCATCTCGTCGTCGCCATCTTGGTGAGGATCATTGAGACCAGCGGCGTGATGGCTGCTAGCTTTAGGTTTGCTGTAAGGCCCAAATATTGATGAGCCCGTACCTCTTGGCTGTGTGCTCTCGGGAACATCACTCTGCATTGCCTCAGTGGAAGTGACTGGGCTGGTGGGCTTCGAGACAGAGCGAGAACCTCTGTTGACAGCTCTTCTGGCCTTTTTGACAGGCGAAGTAGACGCCTGAGCGTCAACACCTTCTTGTGATTGAGACTCAAATTGGGAGTTCGCAACCTCGACAACACTTGGGGCAGTCTTTGTGTTGTTCTGCTTCAGTTTCTCGATGTCCAGGTCCTTTTGGCCGATAATCGCCTGCTGCTGGTTGAAACGTTCCTCCGTCTCCTTGACGCGATTGTTGGCACCCTCCAAAATTCGACGGAGGTCTTCAATCTCCTTCTGTCGGTCCTCGACTTCTTCTTTGTTGCGCTTCTCAAGATCAACGAGTTTGGTGTCGACAGCACGTTTGGCAGAGTCAGCTTCACTCAAGCGAGTCTCCATGACTTTGAGCTGATCTTTCGCCTCTTGTGACTTGCGTGTCGCATCCTCCTCGTGGGCCTTGTCATTTGCTTGACTGGACCGGGTAGCCTCCTTGAGCTCTTGCTGCAGTGATTCGACAGTGCTTTGAGTGTCCGTGTTCGACTTTTTGAGACGGTTGATCTGAGAATCCTTCTCGTCTAGCTTTCTCTGCTGTTCCTGCGCAGAGTTTCGAATTGACTGAAGTGCCTCCTGAAGCTGTCGCTGCAGGTTCTCAACTTGACCACGTGCTACGGTGCTCTCATTATCAAGGCGCTTGATCTCAGCATCCTTGTGCTTTACCTCATCAGACCAGGATGCAAGACTGCGGTCGCCGAATTCTTGCTTCAGGCGTTCGAGTTCTGACTGTAGATCTCGGACAGTGTTCTCTTTGGCGACGAGTGCTAGGTCGACCTCTTCCTTCTTCTTCTCTTGTCTAAGCTTTTGGTTGCCAAAGTTGACGGCAAGCTTGCGGGCTTGGGCGTGAGCTTCTGCGATGGCTTCGTCGATCTGCTGCTTGGCCTTTTGAAAGTCAGTAATCTGGTCAAGTCAGAGTTGAGACGGGGTGCCTACCTTTGCCTCGATTTTTGTTCTCTCCACGCTGAGGTCAGGGGCAATGGACCGGGCCTCCTCAAGGCGTTTGGTGGTCTCTTTGAATTGACCCTTGCTGCAAGTCAGTATGGATAGAATACATTGATCGTGTCTCGACTCACCTGTAGCTCTGCCTTTTCACGTTGCAGAGTCTTCTTCTGCTCATCTATCGATGCGATGGCAGCCATGCTCTCGGCCTTTTCGCTCTTCAGCTTCTCGATATCTTGCTTCAGCTTGCCTTCCGCGGTCGTGAGCGCCGATAGCTTGACTTTGTTCTCCTCTGCGGAAGCCTTCTCTGACTGCAAGACGGTTTGAGAAGCTTGTAGCTCCTGGATCTTTTGCTTGAGCAGAGCTTCATCGTTGTTCTTCTGTTCCATGTCGGCCTCCAGCTTGCTGACTTTCTCAGTGCTCTCCTCAAGCTTCTGCTTTTCCTGGCTGATACTTTCACGTAAGACAGCATTCTTCTCTGCAAGATCTTCTCGGTCTTTGAACCCTGATTTGATCTCTTCGAGTAGCGCGACGATCTTGCTCTCGGTTTTGGTGTGAGTTTCTGCTTGGGCATTGATCGCTTCAGTGTTGGTCGCCTTTGTGTCTTCAATGTGCTTCTGGAAGCTAGACATCTGTTAGCATATGGCTTTGAGCGACCTCTGTGAAAAACTTACCCCGAAGAGAGCTGATCAATGGACATTTTGATCTTCTCGGTGTCTGTGCCGGAAGAACGGACTGATTCAGACAAAGTCGCGTATTCTTTCTTCATCGACTCCGCATGCTCGCGCGAGAAAGTGGCACTCGCGGAAGCACCCTGTTCGATCAGAATCTTGAACTCGCTCAGCTGCTCGCTGAGTTTACTGGTGCGTCCATTGAAAGTTTCATCGCTGGACTTTTTCTCCTGCTGGAGATCCTGGAGGCGCTTGTCGAAAGCGGCTTGACGCTCCTTTTCCTGAGCCAGTATTCTGGATGTCTTATCAAGACGTCTTTGGAGATCAGACTTGTCCTTCTTCAGGGCATTGATGAAGGTCCTGCAGTCCTGGAGCATGCCCAAGGTTTTGACCCGCAGATGATTGATCTTCTCCAGACCTTGATCCGAGACCTTTGTGGCTGCGTCCAGATTGGTGTCAAGTTGAGTTTTGAGTTGTGCAAACTCCCTATCGTACCTAGCCTTGGCCTTCTGTATCGCCTTCATGTCGTGACCAAAGCCATTGAAAGCCAAGATAACTGTCTTGAGTTTTGCAGAGAAGCCAGCATACTTTTCGAGACTAGTTTTGAGCTCTGCACACTCGCTTTGGAGGCTCAAATTGTGCTGGCTGGCTTGTTCCAGCTCGGCCTGCTTGGCTGCAAGTTCTTTCACCCAACTTCGCTTCTCCTCCACACGCTCTTGTTCTTTGATGAAATCAGCAAGCTGATACAACTCCGCAGCAGTGTATGGTACAGATCCAAGTCTCAACTTGGATGTTGTCTTCCGTGCAGTGAGGCCGGACGGGGTTGGCTTCGTCTTCTTTTTCGTCACTCTTATCGAGCCAGAGCGGTCAGTAACTCCACGTAGAGACTGCTGATTAGGTGGAATTGTGTCAGGTGGAGTTGGAAGTTGCTGCGCCCCAATGATATCGTCGGAGGGTTCTTGAGTGGCGCTGGTTTCAGTATCCGGCGGGGTTGTCTGAGGCTTCTCTGCAGGCTGAGACTCCTCGGTGGACTGCTGATCCTTGACAGGCTGGTGACCTACGCCAGCATGCTCATCATCCAGAGGGTGCTTGCCCTCAAGATGGTGTTCGACTTGGAAGTTTGCAGCGCGAATTCCAGGATGTTCGGCATGTACGACAGAACTGAGATCTTCATCTTCGGGCAGGCCGTTTGAAGTCAGATCCTGCATTACGACGTCGTTATGACTGGTCCACGAGGCTTCCGGCTGAACTTGGACCTCTTCCTCAATGTCCGAATGCTGCTGCTCAGTACAGGGAGAGGGAGACATCGCTGCTGTCAACACGCCAGTGGGGCTGGCTGGTGCCTCTCTGGTGATAACGAAGATGTCATTGGTGTCAGATTCGAGAACCGAAACAGGACCAGGATCTGCAATTATGGTCTCTTCGACAACGTTGTTACTCTCCAAGGTAGGCTGTAATGTCGAGGTGTGGTTGGCAGTGGCAACCGTTTTCTTGAGGACGGGACTTTTGGATATCTGTATATCGGGACGCGACAGATCGATAGTGGTACCGTGTGAAACGGGACTGTGGTACAAGTCAACATCATGCAAAAAATCGTCTCGAGAGAACGCTTACCTTCTGCGTCTGCATTGCTTTTGACTCTGTACAGAAGAGCGATCTGGACGATGACGACCCTTCGAGGGTGCGCGAGCTCTCGGTGCAGCTTTATGGATCTGCGAACTGGGCACAGTCTGAAACAGCTGTGATTGCACATCTTCCCTGGACTCGGCAGGGGCTTCGAGGTTCAGTGTCAGCCAGGAACCCAACCAAGTGACGATGGATCTCAAACCTTGAGGAATAGGAGTAACGGGACGCTCTTCGCGGACGCTGAGAGCCGAACTTTGATGTTCTTGGTTTGATTTCTCGAAAGAGGCAGAAGGTACAGGCTGACTTGATTGACATGATTGACTTGATTGACTTGGTTGACTAGATTGGCTTGACTGAGTTGGTTGGTTCGGCTGCGCTTTCTGGAGAAGGCTTCTTGGTGCGTTCATCTTGAAAGGATTGAAACCTTCAGAGATCGGATCAGCAGCAGGCTTCGAGATTGTTCTGGTCGTGATATCAAGCTCGACGGCGGAAGGGGTTGCGGTCAGCTTGTTGATGAGGTCAACATCATCGTGATTAATGTCGTCAGTCATTTCGCTCGCTCTGCTGCTAGGCCTGCTTGTTGCATGGAGGCTATCAGATCTTGAATGAGGACGTAAGGCCACGTCTGTGCCGGACTTGGTGGGAACACTGGTAGTGCGCTTGTCTTCATGATAAGACGACTCAAAGGGATCATCCGAAGAATCGACTCTAGTCATCTGGCTGAGATGGCTTGATCTTTGACTCGGCTCAGGCATGACAGCGATCGGATGAGTTGTAGGCCTCAAACGATGGAATTGAAGAAAGTGGCGAAACGGGTGTGTGTGGAGTGGAGGGGAGAGTGGGAGAAGGAAAGGAGAAGCGTTGCAAGATCCCAAGGCAGAGACAGTCGTGCCTTCCTGAGTAAGAGGCCTCGAGAGGAAGGAACAGTCCACTCGCAGCGTGACCTACCGACTGCAGTCGACACAACTTCTGACTGGAACTCATGGCAAACCTTCGAGGCACAGGCAAGCCTTCTTGTCCCGGATGAACTAGACAGTACGTAAAGTACCTAGAGTACTGTTCAAGACATATCCCCTTTTCACACCTATTGAGGCAAGGCGACATCTGCCTCCATTTGACTTCTATCAGAGTACAAGGTGATTCCACGCACTCGAGTTCGACGCTTTATTTACATTTTGCTACGTGAAGGAACTCCAAGGTAGTGATGCTTGTGGAAGACGAGGCCGAAGTTGGAGAGGGCTTGGAGAAGGAAGAAAGACAAGTGTTGGCTTGGCAGGGCAGAGCCGCAACTCCGCGTCTCCTCCGTGATGGTCTGTCATGAACTATAAACATTGTACAACATGCGTATATTTCCGTGATTGGTGCCGATTTGTCCTAACGCGCTATACGAAGGCTTTCCTGATCTGGCTACGCTCGATATAAAAGAGGTCCATAATGGCCGACCCACTGTATGAACTCCTGGCACCGTACTTCGACCGACCATCAACAACGTCCACATCCGAAGCGATACCCCTACCCACCGATCCTACTACCAATGCCTATCTGGCACGACTACCAACCCTCTCGCTACAATCGCTGACCACGACCGAATCATCATACCTCAATGCAGCAACTCAGTCGTCTCTACGCTCCTTGCAGGCCCTGTCCAAACGTTCGCATCGCTCTGTCATTACCGCAACCGACCATCTCTCCAACCTCTCCGCCCTTCTTCCCTCGCTTTACACCCGCTCAAAAGAGCTAGGAGATGCATTACCACAACTAGAAACTGCCGCCACCAACTTTGCGACAAAATATGACAGAGCTGCCGAGAATGCCGTCCTCGACCGCCGAAAAAGAGCTATGCTGCTGAGCAGGAATGTGGACAGGGTCAGCGATGTTATGGAGCTGCCAACATTATTGTCCACCGCTATCAATTCTTCGTCTGCCGCTGTCACCCAAGGCACAGGTGGTGCTGCTGCTTCTGGCTATGCATCTGCTCTCGACTTGCATGCTCACGTCAAGCGTTTAAGAACACTATACCCAGACTCCGACCTGGTAGGCGATATTTCTCGGCAGGCCGATGACGAGATCCAGAATCTCATTACCGTCCTGATAAACGGTCTTCAAAATCCCTCGCTCAAACTCGCCGGAGCAATGAGAATGATTGGCTGGCTCCGCAGAGTCGCTCCCGAGCTCGCCGACGACACTTATGGTAGTCTTCACGGACAGAAAAAGGGCAGGTCTTTGGGTGCTGCTACAGGTGAGGGTTCATTGGGTGCGCTCTTCTTGGTGTGTAGGCTAGGTACACTACGACGGACACTTGACGCACTAGATCCTCTGAAAGACCTGGCAGATCAAGAGGCACTTCGTCGCTCGGAGAGTAGAGATCGGCAGGAGACCTGGATTGGTGGAGCTCAAACCGAGCGCTACTTGAAGAGATATGTCGAGGTATTCCGTGAACAGAGTTTCGCCATCATTTCCATGTACAAAAGCATCTTCCCCTCAGCATTGCCGATACCTGGACTAGCTGGAGCTGATATAACTTCGCCTACTGGAACGCCGATCCAGACTCCAACTATCTCAGAGAGCACTTCAACGCCTTTCTTCGAAGCTGAGGACGACAAGACCCCTTCGGCACTTGCAACTTTCGCACCACATCTAGTAGACATGCTTTCTGAAAGACTACGCACCTACATGCCAAACATCTCCGAAAGATCTTCGAGAGACAGCCTGCTAACTCAGGTGTTGTATTGCGCAGGCTCTCTGGGCAGATTGGGTGCAGACTTTGGTATGATGCTTGCCTTGTTGGAAGATGAATTGAACGAGGAAGGCGAAGCTGGCAAGCCAGAAGAGACAGACGAGGACGATCACGAATGGGTTCAAGTTATGAAAAAGCACAGAGTACAGGCTAGTCGATTAGAACTACTGGCAAGTGGTGTTGGCTCTGGGCGGAAGACAAGTACCAGTCTTGATTCCCGCAGACCTTCCGCCGTTCCCGGCTAGAGAATGACAGATGACAGCGTGCAGACGTATGTTTGCCAGCCCCCTCAGTCTTGCATCTTGTTTGGTCGAGATTTGCCGTGTTTGCCGATCTGTTTGAGAATGTAGACAGCCGCATCACCGCGTGATTAGTGTGTTTCCCCCAAGAGTGCTCGTTCCCACGACAAACAGGTACTGAGGACGAGATCAAGAACAATTATTACAGAGATAAGATGGATCTTTCTTGGCTACTCGGCGTGCATGACTCCTTCAACTTGGCAGTGGAGGTTTTGATGGAGTTTCAAAAAGTGGCTGGTGCAAGCGGGAGTGGCTTGCATGGGGGAGCCGTTGGCGCAAGCCAAATCCATGATCCGCGTCATGTTTCCAGAAAATCACCGAAGAGTTCCTTTTTCTTCAACATCATCCGAGCAGCGTGAGGACATGGACTATCAAAGATAGCAATTTGCGTCGTCGAGTCCGCATTGATTACTGACAACAAACTGATCTCGGCGCACATGCAAGACTGCGATGCTCTGTAACACGAGTTTCATCGTCTGAAGATGATAATCATCTTATACAAGTCTAAGCTGGGGAAGGTGGGTCGAAGAAGTAGGGATGCGCATGTCCATCGTTTGTCTGCCGCGCGGCCATGGGCGACTGCATTCTGCGCGGTATCGATATGAAAAACTCCGTCTCAGACACGCGGAAAGCAGGATAAGGTGACGCGGTCATTAGATGCGTGGCCAAGTTGTCTTGCTCCGATACTCGTCACCCAAGAACCGATTCCGCCTATCCGATCTTGCTATTATTCTCCGCCCCTGCCTTCTATTGTGGTTTTTGTGATTGTACCCTGCCCGAAAAAACACAATTGTTTGCGCGCCAACTCGCTTGCCCAACACATGATCTAGGATTTGCTTTCCACGTCTGTTTGTAACCACAACACAACAAGCTCCTCATTGATATATGCTCGCCTGAATCATCTTATACGACGGCACGAGCTGCTACATTTACCCCACAATCATGATGAAAGGACTCACCGCTCTGGCACTGGCTGGTCTTTTCCATGGCTCCACGATAGCTCATGATGTAGGAGCGGAAGCATATTTCGACCCTGGCGATGGCGAGGCATGGGAATTGAACTATGGTTATTACCCATATCGATCTTACCAGACCACCGACCTCATCTCGCCACAATTCAGGACGTTAGTCGACTCTCCTGAATGCCATGACGACCGACATGTGTTTTTCACTCCTCGAGGATTCTCTATTGAAGCCCCTGGCCCCATGATTGTGGATAGTCATGGCGACCTTATCTGGGCAAAGAGTACTGAAGGACAGGCATACGACTTGACGGTACAAGAATACAAAGGTGAACAGTATTTGACGTACTGGGTTGGTGATGATCGAGTTCGAGGTCATGGTGCTGGCGATTATTACATGGTATGCGACCCTTCTACCAACCTCGTCATTCAACTGCTAACATTTCAAAGCTCAACACTGGTTACCAAGAAGTGCACAAAATCTCGGCTTTGAACGGCATGGCAGCCGACCTCCATGAACTCGTAATCACACCCCAAGGCACGGCATTGCTCACTGTCTACGAAGTGTACCAACACGACTTGAGCGAGCTTCGTAACTTCGAGGACTGGGAGGAAGACCCTCATTACATCTGGGACAGCCTCTTCCAAGAGATCGACATTGAGACCAACGAGCTTCTTTTCCAATGGCGCGCATCAGACCACTACTCTATCAACGAGACATTCAAATCGATCGGAGGCACAGGTACCAAGAACGACCCCTTCGACTGGTATCACATCAATTCGGTCGAGAAGGATGAGTTCGACAACTATCTCATCTCCGCACGCTATACACATACCGTGACTTACATCAACGGAACCTCTGGCGACATCATCTGGGTTCTTGGTGGCAAGCGCAACATGTTCAAGGACCTCGACGGTGGATTTGCTACCAATTTCGCCTGGCAACACGATGCTCGGTTGCACTCCAAGACTGAGTTTCCTGAACTCTTCCGAGACGACATTGCGCTCTTTGGGGCTGACAAAGAGAAGAACGGTGTCACAAAGCAACTAGTCACACTCTTTGACAACAGCGCAGAAGACATTGAGCATACTCTGGACTCTTCTCGCGGATTGATGCTCGAGGTTACATATCCTTCTGCTCACCTACCACGACCCCAGCCTGCCGTTGATCTTGTCCGACGCAATGCCGCTGACGCACAAGATGATCAGTATTCAGTGAAAATAATCAGATCCTACAACCATCCTCAAGGCCCCCTATCAAGCAGTCAAGGATCGCTGCAAGTGCTTCCTTCTGAGGATGATCAGAAAGATTCAAAAGTGTTCGTCGGCTATGGATACAATGCTCTGTTTTCCGAATACAGCGCAGATGGCACTCTGCTTTGCGACAACCATTTCGCAACCAATTACTCATGGGGCAGAGGCGAGGTTCAGTCGTATCGTGCTTTCAAATTTGCTTGGACTGGTCGTCCTGTTGATCCCCCTAGTGCTTTGCTTTCGAGCGATGGCCAAATTTACGTCAGTTGGAACGGAGCTACCGAAGTCAAAGGCTGGACCCTTCAACACACTCGTACATTCCCTGCAGCCGAAAATGCTTGGGAGAATGTCCTTCAGATTGACAAGACTGGCTTCGAGACAGCAATCAACATTGAGGACGAAGAGCTTCTGCGTTACATTCGTGTCAAGGCTGTCGACCAAAATGGCGTGATGTTGGGAGTATCCAGAGAGATTGACATGGGCTGGAGCGCTGGCCTGGCAAGCTCCATGACCCAGCTCAATACTGTCGATGTCGCTCCTATTAAGTTGATCATGCTCATCTGCGTCAACGTCATCATCTTATTTGTTCTTTACGAACTATGCAGACGTCTCTTTACATGGCGCCAAACCAGAAAGTGGCGACAGAGAAGGGGTATCCGCTTGCCCTCTGACGCCTGAGGTCCATTTTCCTTTTT
>ERZ794946.798-NODE-798-length-11572-cov-3.828688_pt1 | contig 11572 bp, 10 predicted proteins | sample MGYA00433072_ERZ794946 | MGnify/ENA primary metagenome ERZ794946 (study PRJEB30137, sample SAMN04331413) | food metagenome | isolation source: Y3 must sample point D1 replicate A | place: Australia: South Australia | collected 2014 ...
CCAAAGTCCATGACGTAGTGTGACCCTTAGTGTAAATCATAAACAAAACGAAGACCCGGTCCCTGTCAATCATTGCTGCAGAAGCAAGAGTTGTGTGAAATATCGAAAGAGCAAGAGCAAACAGTAGAGATGGTCGGAGGACAATTGATGCGAATTCCATACACGGCGCCACTTCCAGCACCGACAATCATCCCATCAGCAGCAGCTTCCGTCTCTGGAGCAATCGCCGCCTTGACCGACTTCCTGACCTCGACGCCACAACTACGGAACAAGAACAAGGATAAGACTGTATTACTCACTGGAGCTGGTATATCTGTCGCGTCGGGACTTGCAGATTACAGAGGCACCAAGGGCACATATACACTCAACAAGACCTACCGACCAATCTACTTCCATGAGTTCGTGGCCAACCATGCAGCGCGGAAGCGCTACTGGGCTCGCAGTTTCCTGGGATGGACGAACTTGAACAAGTCCAAGCCAAACCCTGCACATAAGGCAGTCGCGGACCTAGGTCGCATGGGCTATCTGTCCAGCGTCATCACTCAAAGTAAGTCATTTCTCCTCTGGAGGCTTCACGAACAGCAGTGCTTAGAAGTCACAGATGTCGACTCCTTCCACCCTCAAGCGCATCCCTCCCTCCGCACCCTCGAACTGCACGGTTACCTTCGCAGTGCCGTCTGCACAACCTGCCGCACAGAATATGATCGTCAACTCTTCCAAAACGATCTCGCCGCACTAAATCCAGCATGGAGCGACTTCCTGAACGAAATGCTCGCTTCCGGCGCCCTGACTACTGAAAATCCGGATGAAAGACGCAGGCTAGGACTGAAAACAAACCCAGATGGTGATGTTGACGTGCCCGGTGTCGACTACGCCACCTTCAGATATCCAGCATGTCCAACATGTCTGGCGAAGCCGCCACAAGACAAAGACGGCAAGAAACATGTTATAGAAGTCGATGTGGATGGCGCATGGGTGGCTGGCAACTCCACCGCAGGCATCCTCAAGCCCAATGTCATCATGTTTGGAGAAAGCATACCGGATACTACCAAAACAGCTGCTGAACTCGCCATCGATGAGGCTTCTAGAGTTCTGGTGCTGGGGTCTTCATTGGCGACCTACTCGGCTTGGAGGTTGGTCAAAAGAGCAAGGGAGCAAGGCATGCCGATTGGTATTGTGAACATCGGTGGTGTGAGGGGTGAAGAGCAATTCTTCTCTCATCTGGGAGAGAACAGCACTGGGAAGGACGGGTTGAGGTGTGCACATATTCTTGAGGAGATGTTGCCAAATCTTGTGAAAGAGCTGGGTCAGAAGAATACCACGCCATTCGCTTCTTCTGCTATGGCACGTCCATTTGTGCCTGCTCCGTGGGCATGAGTCCGGACCCGAAGCTTCCTTAGTTCTCGATCATCTTGCAGAACAGGAACGCCCCAGGGATCTCAAAACGAAGCTACTCACGAGCCACATAACACCGCGTCAGACGCTCGCTGCATATCCGCGTGAGATCGAATGAAACACATCCCCCAAGCAGCCATCTCCAGCACTGTGCCACAGACTCCGCACACATCCAGCAGCCGACCAAGCAGACAAAGTCAAACCCTCGTATCTGACACCCACGAGATCGAATTACAATCTCAATGTCACAGTCATCTGATCTGGATATCAACCTCATCAATTATATCAACCCCTTAGACAACCACAGAAACCTCAAGAGACTCTTCTCCCGGAATGTCATAGACCCCTAGACTTGATCTTTCGGAAATATGTTCCGAATATACGGATACATCAGCACTTGGGCTCGACAGCTCTGAACTGGTTGGTCGTGCTATATAGAGGGTGTATTGTTTGACAATATGAACAACAAAAACACAAGTGTTGGAAAACATGCAGTAAGGACTAGGAAGTCTGTGTTGAACACGAGAGTCCTCTTAAACAAGGAAAAACTGTTGAGGGTTTGCATATGATGTGTTGTCTGCTTAAATGGATGAATGTATTTACTTCTTCTCTTCGGCTCTTATACCCAGACCATCTACGATGCGAGTGACAGGTGTGATAACATCATCAAGGACCTGCCGATCCACCGCAGATATCGACTTTGTCCTCGACCTCACAGACCCAGAAGACGAAGAAGCAACTTCATTCACATCATCAAATGGTCCAACATCGACATCAACATCTTCGCCCTTACCATCCTTACCATCTTGCTCCTCCCCACCAGCCACAAAGTTCTTCTCATCAAGCACCTCTACGACCCCATGTACCGCTACCTCTTCATCCCTTCTTCCACTTTCCCCTTCTCCATGTCTATTCAAGAAGAGATCTTTTCTGAAAGGCGCCAAAGTGCTTCTATGCGGCACCGGCTCCTCTGACGCCCATCACCAAAGATTACGACATAATGCCATCGCTGCGCCTTCCGAGAATGGCGTGATCATCATGGCAGCAAGTCCGATGATGGTGTAACAACACACAAACAGTATCAAACAGATACTCCAGTACGGCAAGATTTCCAATGATGCCAGAGTAACGCAGAGCCAAGCTCCAAAGGACCAGAATACAAAGCCATGGACAAGGTAAATGGTAAACGTATGTGGGAAAAGTATGATCCAGAGTTTCAAGCTGAGGAAGGATTGGAAGGAAGTACTCAGTTCCGTCATCATTTGCACGGCGCCGGCGAAGAGAATGGTGTTGAGGCGAGGCTCGAAGTAAGCAGGATACATCGAGTCGACCTGACCTTGAGGTGCACCGGTAGCGATATTAGGATGGATGTTGCGTTCGCGTGTCATCAGCGTGTAAAAGCCACGATCTTCGAGGAACGTCCACAGAGGGCCTTGGATGATCAATACCCAGAGCAGGAGGAAGAAAGGATACAGATATCTGGGACGAGTTTGGAGCCAAGCTACGTAGTTGTAAGTGACATTCAAGTCGGCGATCAGTAGACCGACCCAGAAACAACTGCCCCAGTTCATGGAGTACCAGTTTACCGAGATGCACCAGAAGTAAAAGCAAAATCGCTTCCAGTGAGATTTGATTTCGCGGACCATGATTGCACCGAGCAGTGTGGTATAACTGAATTGCAGCTGCACGGGAATGGTCCAAAGCACACCGACGCAGTAATGATTTACGATACCGGGAGCCTTGTTCGGGATCAGATACCCGAGCTCCAGAATCTCGTTCATGAACCATCCGAAGTTGGGGTAGTTTGTCACCCACGGCCATGTAGACCACGTGATGGAAGGGAGCCACTCCAGTTTGGCAGTCAGCCCGAGCTCGATGAAGAAGTATTCGAGTGCGGCAACAACTATGGCGGGTATGACCATGCGAGGTGCTCTGAGCAACATCTTCTTTGCAACATCGGCAAGATTGCCAGTACGGAGGAAGTTCTGAGCCAAGAATCTGGTCGAGGTGGTGAAGAACGGGCCTACACAAAATTAGCCAAGGGAGTTTGCAAACCAGGCGGGAGAGACTTGCCGATCCAAATGGGGTTCAGAAGAATAGGTGTGGCTGACCAACGCGAGTAGAGCTCCGACTTGTAATGCCTTCCATAGCCAAGACCACCAGCATATGGGATGAAAGTGAGCGTAAAGTGAATTAGAGTAACACCGATACATGAGATGGCTACAAGTCCAGCAAGGTAGTCGATACGCTTAGGTGCAGTAGTACGAGGTGGCAGCGTAGGGCTTTTTGTGCGGTTGAGTGCGGACTGAACAGGCAACTCTTGTGCTGTGACGATAGCTTCTTTCAGCTTCTCGTCGGACTCAAGGGACTTCCTGTCGAGTACTTTAATCTCTACAGACTCTCGAATCGTCTCTGGACTTTTCATGGGCTTGCTGAAGTTGATCTCCGGAGTAGGGCAGACAAGAGTGTTTGCGTGGCTTGACCATCCATCACTGCCAGTTGAAGGACTTTGACGGAGCTTGGTCTGGTGAAGCGTAGTATCAGACTGCAAGGGAGTACCTTCGACCATCTTTTTCCGAAGCAAGGCCACGTCGATGAAATCAGCTGTACTCGGAGCTCTCGAGAGCGCAGGTGTCCTTGCTTCCCATGGTGTAGTGACGTTTGACGATGATGCTTCGGCAGTAGTACATCTGTAGTCCCACTTGGACTTCGATACACCTACACTACCAAGAGTTGAACTAGAAACGGATCGAGCCATGTCTGTCTTTCCATTGTTGTTCGCGGCAGGGGGTTGCTTTTGCGCGTCAGACCTCTGTTTCTTGGTTGACAATTTTTCCCAAGGCTTTCTTCGGAATAGTACATTGAGAAGAGCAGCGATACCGAAGAACGAGGAAGAACCAGCGACTATTCCGGAAGGGAGTTGCCACTTCTCATTCCTAGGTGGCTCCTTCCATGCATTGAGCGACGCTGATGTGTAATTGGTGGAAGTCCTCAGAGTGTTGTCGTCCACATCGCATGCTAGAGAAAGATTGCATTGGTCATCGAACTCTTGTCGTTGTGTGGCAGTAGTTGCAGAAGAGTTGAAGAATGCTCGGACCCACTCAACACTCGCAACAGAGCGATTCTTGGGAGGTCCTTGCATCCATTGAGAATCACCAGTGGACCAGTGTTTGAAGCTCAGAGGCAGCGGCTCGGTCGGAAAACTCCCTTTCTTGTAAGAAATCGAGCGTGTAAGGTTTGCCGCAAGTGTGAAGTTGACGTGTTCCTTTGTCCAGTCCAGGCGGACGGGGATGAAATCCCAGGGGTTGACGGCTGTCATAACGTCGGATCCTTTCTCCAAGATCGTGTAGTTCAGACCATATTCTTGTGACGGGTACTCGCCGTTGACGAGAGTGGTTATACGGGCATTCTCCGGGTTGTCGTTGTTTAACATGTCAATTTCCATGGAGCTTGTTTGATTGAATCGGAGCATCATGGAAAGTGCAGAACCACCCGTCCAGGGTCCTGGGCCTCTGATCGAAGCTCGAAATGTTCCATGAAGGATGTCTTGTCGTCGTGATTCAATAGCCCCGCCATTTACGACATGATGCTTCGTGCTTGGACTCACGAAGAGATCCAAAGCCTGTTGTCCTTCCAAAGAGCTCGATATCAAGCTGTTTTCAATGACAGCACCTTGACGATAGAGACTGTTCCACCCTTTCTCTGACTTGTGTGTGAAAGACTGAGCTTGGAACACGTCATCTGGAATGGTTTGCGTCTCGTTGAAATAAACAATGATCGAATCAGTGAATATTTGATCGGTGGAACGGTCGTAGAAACCACAAGAACAAGGATCGGAAGTGGCGGTCCCGATGAGACCACCAGCTCCAGCCAGGAAGTACAAGCTTGCACGCATTGCCCGTGATGATGGGGACGATGGCAAGAAGATTGTAAGGTGATGTAATAGAAATTGTTGCTGGAGAGGTGCCCAAACGCAAAATTGTCTTGACTATGCCAGATAGAAGATGAGGGATATATCGCTGCCTAGCCAACATGTTGATGGACTGGGCACTATGTATACATGCCGATTTGGTTGGGCCACCAAGATGGAGTGATGTGATCGTCTCATAGCTCGAGCCTTTCTTCTCCGAACGGCGAAGGCCTAGTATGGCGGCATGCCGTTCAGAAGTGATTAGCGTCTCCAGTTGACCCCAGAGTCTATCCAGCAGCCTCGAGGCTCGAAGTGAAACCGCTCAATGGTCCGAAAAGCCACTAGGGCTTGTTGTGGGGATGTAGCAAGGGTAGGATTCAATGGTATTCGGATGTGGTTGGGGAATTCTCCTAGGACCTGGGCTGTCATGGGTTGAATGAAATGTCCGAACCATGCGCGACAAGGGTTGGGGCTGCAATGTCTTTCAAATCAGTATGCATATTCAGGCACATCTTGTGGCAAGTCTGATGACGAGTCTTCTCATGCAGGTCGGTAGAAACATCTTTAGTCTTTCATCCATAACGACATGTGTATCAGGTCTTGCTCTCTGGTTGGACGATAGCATGAGTCTCCATGCTATGTGATTAACATCCGCGTGATTGACGGCATATCGCATGTTGGTTGTTGGACTTCGGTAACACACTATTGGAGATCTGCCGCCTGGGTGTTGGTAAGGCGGGCCTTATCGCTAGAAGAGATGGTTGCTTCGACGGCAAAGGCTAGAAGCGTCAATGGGGAAGTAAATTGTTCTCCGGCATCGACCCCAAAGATCCCAGGGACCCACTGTCATATGCAGGTACAGAGGTGTCGGCTCCCCAAAATGATGGCCTGCCAAGAAACCTGTTCTTATCGCATCAACATGTTGAAGCAGGTACGAGTGTCATCCTTGAACCCTGGAGCAAGATGCGCAACGCGTATTGGCGAAGCGATGGCGCGAAGCCGACTGCATCGACTCTGACACAATCTTCACACTCCGGAATACCAGATGCTCTTGTGTGAAACGCCTTTGTGCCCATCCAACGTTGAGCTATTAGATGCGGACATACAGAATTGTGGTCGAGAGAGGCTGAAGCACAGGCTTCGGGGGCTGAAAGATAATCTTGGAATCGATCTTCTGCCGAAACCTTCTCTTGCAAGACTTACCGAAGTTTTGGCGACATTTGACGGAGAACAACTCCTTGAATATACAATACTGTACCACGCAACGTATGCAGCACTCCACACGGGAGGATTGACAGTCGTATTACTGGACAAGTACAGTGAGAGTGGAGTTTGGAAATGTCCGAGACATGATCAGCTCGATAGGGCGTCGAGAGAAACTCATGTCACAGGGGTGCAGATAAGAAAAACGTGCCAAACATGTTGCGAACCCGAAGGCAATGATTAATACGAATAAGCATGCATCTGACCAACAAGATAATCTATAGCCAGAATTCAACGAAGTGCAAAGCACAAGGGACAACCTAACTACATCCTTCCGATGTTTCAAAGCCTGTCACACTTCTAGCTGTATAATCCTTTGGGACAGAGTCGTGTCCAGTGAGAGCGTGTTGGTTAGCTCGTCTCTATGGGGCTGTAGCGGGTTCGCTCACAACCTTGATAGACATCAATTTCTGCTCCATTCGAAAATCGACCCAGCAAACCAGCTTGCTGATTTTTCAATGGTCCAGTAGAATGCTTCAGCAAAAGCAGCCGTGAGGGCTAAGTAAGAGACGAAAGCGACGAAGATCGCAGATGCCACAGGCACATGTTTCAGCTCATGTAGAGCAACGAACACCCTGATACTGACAACGTACAACATCAAGGACTGTGCGATGTAGAGGCCTGTACCCTGTTAGACCCTTTTCATGTAGGATGAATACTTGATGCTTACTAAGAGATCGTTTCCCTGCTTCTACCAGGAATCTGGAAGAGAGGAACGATCGCATACGGGTTGACAACTCAAGAAGAACCAAAATGCCGACTACGATCAAGTAGTCATCTAGCCGGGCATAAGCTTGGCCTGTGTTGAAGTTGTGGATAGTCAGGCCCTGAGTCAAATGGAGGCTGGGGTGAAGGACAAGCTCCGCCCGAAGATGCTCAGGGAATACAGCTACCCAAAGATATTTCATGACAAAACCAGCTGTTACCGACAGAACAGCCAGAATCCAGTAGGGAAAGCTGGGACTTTCACCAATCTTGATTCCCGAACGAAGCCGGGCAGCCAAATCGGGATTGTGCGATATATCGGCAACGAAAAGTCCAGCCGCAGAGTACCATCCCCATGAATCAAACCAGAAAGATCCGATACTGAATATTGCCACGGCTTGTACGTGCCAGGAAGCTCTTGTGAACGGGAGAATGACCATCGCGATGTAGACTGTGTAGCTTTGCGAATAGATCAACGAAGGGGACCACATGGTTGTACCAGGGAAAGCTTGGTTCGCCATTTGGTCTCCAAAGTCCCGAACCATCCAGAGAACATCCCAGATTGTGTTGAATGAAGCGAGAGCGCTAGACGGCATAATAGGAACAGCAAGGTTGGGGTTCTTCAGCGCTTGGGCGGCCAGATCGATGTACACTGTGTCGATGCACGAAAATATTGAAATCGAAAAGACCAAAGCAAAGGCAAGCGGTATGCCAATACGCAGTGGCCGAGTCATCAAAGAGCGAGCAAACGCTTTGGCAGTCGGTTCTTGGAGGAAGTGTATGCACACTGAGCGTGCCGAGAGTATGACGAAGAATGAAGAAATCAGGCTTTCATTCCAGAAGATAGGCGAGAATATCTTTCTGGCAATGACTTGATGACCCGGACCTGAGACATCATTCGTAACGACTGCTGGGACAAAAGTCTTCAGGAACAGCCAAAGAAAGCTTTCGATAGCCAGTATCCCGCGAAGACCGTAAAGATAGTCCTGCGATTGTCTGGCTGACGATGCCTTAGTATTGGTAGTCAACATCCCCTTGATGGAATGCACGAATTTGACCTGTGCCATCGTTGTTTGCGGTAAGAGTTCTATGAGCTTGAAGACGGGCTAGATCTCGAAAACCCACAGGATATCTATCCTGATACCACCTACCATCCATCAATCTGGGCTGCCGGCAGCTAAGAGCAGTTTGAGAATGCCGCAGGCCCATCAGTCAGCGACCCACCTGGCGGCCTTTCATCCGTTGCCAACCTTGCTCAGTTGTCCGGAGTTGCAGGCATCTAAATTTTGCGGCAGGAGTGGATATTTGCGTCTTGGGGATGAGAATCATAGTCTATGCGAGGTCTGCAGTAGCGAAGAAGTCAAACCACCACCGTGGCGCTCTGATTGGGTTAGACTGGTGCAAAATCCCCGAGCCGCACTATATCTTGGCAACCATCGGAGTTTCTCCCACCGACTGCCGACGATAGCGATGCGGCCGAGAACTTTCAAATGTTCACCATCTTTCTACCGCGCGCGGCCTGGCACGTCGAAACATGGTATGCATGGCCGCTCGTGGCTTCTCAACAAGTTGATGATGCTTGTCTGTGGATCTACGCTGCGCTCCAAATGGTTTCGGATATCTGCATAGGTTGTAATCGACGGAGACGAATGTCCGACATTTTCCACAAACGGCATTCAGAAGGTTGACTGGAGCTTATCGGTGCCATGATGGAAGGTAAGATGTGTGTGGATTATCGTATGTTGGTGTCGCTGGCCATGGGTTCTTATGGCTCTCGTCTTCACAGCCGCTTCAGCATTGGTCTTTTGAGTTGACTCTCATCCTTTTCTTCGTTTGTACTTTGCAGAGACATCTCTCATTCCGCTCGCTTTTCTATCATTTCGTCATTGAATCGTATCATGTCTAAAGCTATGGACGTCACATCTAGCGAGATTTCGAGCTCACGAAACCCGTCTATCTCGTCCTCATTGAGGCGAGTAACGACGAGTGTCCGAGGCCTCAGCGCTCAGTTTTCTGCCTGGCTGTTCGACTGGACACCGTTTGTGCTGGTCTCTACGTACTATATTGCATCGACTGCAGTATACACATCCGCCACTGAGGGAACGATCAAGGTGTTCTATTTCTTCTACATGGCCGTCAATTTCTACATTGCTGCATGCACAGTCATCGAGGCTTTTCTCGGCATCTCGCCTCTTCGCGAATCTAGGAAAGCCGCTATCGACGTTGATCAGAAGGATTTCCAGTTTCCGACGCCAGACGACCAGCTTCCCGTCATCGATATTGTCATAGTGGCATACCTTCCAAACGAGCAAGACATCGTCAAGGATCAGGTGTTTTATGCTTTAGATGAGCTTGTATACCCTCGAAATAAGCTTCGTATCAACCTTGGTATGGACTCTTGGTCTATTCAATGAGTGCGTGACTAATCGTGTCCAGTATACAACACACCCAAGCCGATCGAGCCATTGCAAACCGAGCTGGCCGAAATGGAAAAGCAGTACCCCCAGCTCAAAGTCATCAACGTTCCTGGTTCCAAGTCAAAGGCTGATAACCTCAACCATTTCTTCAATTTCAATACCGGTGCCGATATCATCGCCATCTTCGATTGTGATCACTTTCCACATCCGTACAACCCTCGCTGGGCCGCTGAACGATTTGTGCAAGACTCGTCTGTAGACATCGTGCAAGGCCGATGTGTCGTCTACAACACAAACGAAACATTCTTCACGAAGATGATTGCCATCGAGTTTGACAAAATCTATGCTGTCTCACATCCAGGCCGCAGTAGGCTGTTCAAATTCGGACTTTTCTGTGGGTCGAATGGATACTGGAAGGCCGACCTCCTGAAAGGACATCAGATGCATGGACACATGTTGTGCGAAGATATTGACTCGGCGCTCCGTGCCTACGGCGAAGGCAAGAAGGCTGTACACGACATGAACGTGTTGTCATATGAGATGGCTCCTACCAACTTTGCTGCATTCTGGAAACAGCGTATGAGATGGGCACAGGGCTGGACCCAAGCCAGTATCAGACATATGCCTCTTATTTGGAACAGCCCACCTGACGGCAAACGCACCGTCAATGAACGTTTTGGCGTACTTTCCCTTCTTTTTGTTCGAGAGATCAGCTACTACCTCGTCACCCAGCATACGTGCTTGCTACTATCTTTCATCATCACCGGCTGGCCGAAGAATCCTACAGAGCTTGTCGAACTGGTCTTTTTTCGCTATCCGATGGCTGAATGGTTCCTCTTCGCAACGTGAGTTTTCGTACCCGTCAATGAAGATTCACCAGTATTGACCATAGCTTACAGCGTCGTTTGTCTTATCTTCACGCTCGCAATAACACAGATGGCTCGATCCGAATTCACGACTTTCTGGATGATGATCTTGTTCTCCATAATCTACACGCCTTACCTGATCCTGATGGCTACTATGGGTAAGTTATGTCATTCGTAGTATGCTTCTGCTCGCTCTAAAACGCTCACTAGGTATCTACGGTCACGCACGCCAGATCATCGGGTACAGCAAGTGGAATGCTACGTCTCGCAAATGAGTGCATCCAGTATTTACTGTTTCATTTCCAATTTACGTTGATCGTTGCCATGAACACCCATTTTCATCGTCCTACTTCATTGTTCTGATCATGAAGTATGTTATGAGAGCGGAGGCTAGGCTTTCCCTTCGCCCCTACTCTTCTTCGACTGCGAAGTCGTGTATTTTCTCGATTTCGAACAGTCTAAGGAAGGTTGGGTAAGCAAGAGAAAAGTCACAGCACCATAACCAGACTAACCACTATCGCTCTCCCCACCAAAGCAGAAGACTTTTGCACCATTGAAATCTTTTTCATTGCCCGATCCTGCGAGATAGGCATCTCTGATCTTCTCGTACTTCTTCGCGTCCCTCTTGGCCCAATGAAGTTGTCTTTCGGCACTGAATGAAGATGTTGTGCTGCAGTACTGTTATAGATCGCAGCTTCTTTTTTCGTTGCTTCCATTTACATTCTCTCGTTTGTTTTATCTTGCGGCTGGCATTTCGAGAGATCTCATTGGCATTTTCTACCAGCTTTCAATATCGACTCTTCAATCACCAGACAGTCCTTTTTTGCTCTATTCCGTGGAAATTTACATCAATTCAAAGACTCTCGATTGTAGAACTTTATGCGCACTGTATGTAACAGACAAAACAATTCAACCTCCTCAGCCATTGTCCGAAACGGGCGTCTTACCAGCAGAACTCAATCTGAACAAGCTCTCACAACCGTGGAACACCTATTCTCCACACTGCAGAATGCCTG
>ERZ794946.801-NODE-801-length-11559-cov-4.478008_pt1 | contig 11559 bp, 14 predicted proteins | sample MGYA00433072_ERZ794946 | MGnify/ENA primary metagenome ERZ794946 (study PRJEB30137, sample SAMN04331413) | food metagenome | isolation source: Y3 must sample point D1 replicate A | place: Australia: South Australia | collected 2014 ...
CTTCCAGTCTCTCGTATGGACTCCTCAACCAAGCCTCGAGCTCATGTAGAAACAACGATCCGGCATTTGTTCCTAAGAACTCTGATACCAAGGCATTTGCTGAGCCAGCCGCGTCTTTTATCTCGGTCGTCTTCAGTATTGCCACGATGTACTCGATCAGGAAGCCGAGTCTGGCGTTGTTCTCAGCCAGAAAATCAAAAGCCTGAAACTCGCGGCGCATGAATAGGCGGGCGCGGGATTGGAGAGCAGGAGATGTTGTGAAGGTGGCGGGAGTGAAGTTGCGGTATTGAGAGGTACGATTTGCGCCAACGTGGAGACTGTAGTTCTGCTCTGCATAGATGCGACGACGGAACGCGAGAGCAGCATTTGGGTTGTGTATTCTCGGATGGTTTGACTGGGCAGGACGTCGACGAGGTAGGTGGAAGCGATTTGTACTTGTGGTAGCAGCGGGTGCTTTGGGCTTGTCTTCTTTCTTAGGAATGGTGTAGACCTTGCGATCTGTTGGAGACCGCCAGTCGTATTCGATGGCTGTCAAGGGAGTCTTGCATAGTGGACAGGAAGGATGTTCTTGGGTCCAGCTACATAGGCAGAGGAAGTCGAAGTTCAGGTGATTGCAAGGGACGGCGACGGCGCGCTCGGTGACGGTATCCAAGCAGATAACGCAGGTGTCTTGAGGAGCATCTCGCTGCTTGGCCTTGCCCTTGATGCTGAAGCCGAGAGTTGGGTCATAATCCTTCTGCAATGCTTCCATACGGCGAAGAAAGACAAAAGAGGAAGGAATGGAAAGTCGAGAAGTTCGTTACAATCGCAAGACAGTCAACGTCATGCAGGGAGCGGGCCGAGCCTTTTCAGATCGACAAAGCCTTTACTAATTGGAGAGTCCGTCGAGTCGCAGCTTCCCAGAACATTTTGTTCTCGTCATAGACACAGATAGTGATAATTGTATGCGCATCTTCTCTGTCGCTCGCTCTCTGTCCCCAATCGCGCGCCGCCTGTCTCACACATCCACCATGGACGGAACCGCAATGCATACAGTGACGGGTCTCAAAAGATGGTCATGTCAGGACCCTACCGTTCTCCCGGACATGGACAAGATCAAGGCCATCCACGTCTACGACTTTGACAACACGCTATTCTGCAGTCCGTTACCGAACAAGCAAGTCTGGGCTGGTCCGAGTATAGGCACACTACAAGCGCTCGAGCAGATATCGACTGGCGGATGGTGGCACGATGCGAGTATCCTGGCCTCGACGGGAAAGGGCCTGGAAGAGGAGGAGAAGACTGCCTGGTCAGGTTGGTGGAATGAGGGTATCGTCGACCTCGTGCGACTGTCAATGCAGCAAAAGGACGCTCTCACGGTGCTCTTGACGGGTCGCAATGAGAGAGGCTTCGCCGACTTGGTCACTCGCATGTTCAGAGCAAAGCAGCTCGAGTTCGACATGGTCTGTCTGAAGCCTGCTGTCGGCCCTGCTGGTCAGCGCTTCTCGTCGACAATGCTCTTCAAGCAGGACTTGTTGCGCGACTTGGTCTGCACATACTCGGATGCTGAAGAGATTCGCATCTACGAGGACCGCCCAAAACAGTGCGCCCTCCTTCCCTTCTTGCTGCCGTAACACCATGTTAACTCCTCTGCAGTACCAAAGCCTTCCGCGACTTCTTCGATACCTTCAATCGCACAGTCTCATCCCGCTCTCCCATCCAAGCCGACGTCATCCAAGTCACAGAAGAATCCACCACTCTCGACCCTCTTGTTGAAGTGTCAGAGGTTCAGCGTATGATCAACAAACACAACCAAGCCGTTGTCGATGGCGATGTGCCGGGTCTCATACCTTTGGCCATTAAACGTAACGTCTTCTACACCGGCTACCTGATTTCACCTCAGGACACGGAGCGCTTTGCTTCCCTGGCCAAGAACACTGCCGACCGCGACTGGCGGACCCTCGCAAACAACATCCTCATCACTCCTCGTCCCGCACCGCAGAGCATCCTCAATAAGGTTGGAGGTCTTGGTCATCGCATGACTTGGAGAGTAACAGGCATCTCACACTTCGAGAACAAGCTATGGGCCGCCCGTGTCGAGCCCGCCGACCCTAGAGCACGCTTCTACTCCGAAAACCCAACACCCACCGTCGTAATCTCCCTCCGCAACAACGCCCGCCCAATCGACGCAAAGTACATCTCGAACTGGCAACCCACATCACCCGAGCAGTCCTTCGAGTTCGAAACCGTGGTCGGCGAAAAAGTACTCCTCCGTATTGAAAGAGAATCTACCGACCAAGACGATTACGAGAATTCCTATGCGTCAAAACCTCGTCCTCAACAACGTAGACATCATCGCGAAGAAGACTTCCCAGCTCTGGGCTCAGACCGTGTACCTCAACCACCGCAACCGCCAAAAGACCCTCAAACCTCGCAACTCGATCCTACAGCTATGCAATTCGGCCCCAACGTCCCCACAGGTCCGGGTCAGCATAACAACAATAACAACCGCAACAACTACACAGGCCACAATAGCCGCGGCGGCGGCGTCTCCAAGCCCGGAAACAACAGAGGCGGCCGTGGAGGCAGAGGAGGCCGCGGTAATCGTTTCGGCGGCCGTGGTGGAGGCAGAGGAAGAGGAAGAGGAGGAAACTACCGCTCTTTGGATGACCGTCAGGAGAATTACGGAGGAGGCGGTATGCAGTATTAGGAACAACGCATCGATAGAAGTAGAGAGCATGGTGGAAGTGGACCTCGGAGTCAACACCATGATAGTGTTGTCCGACGCTAGGAGCAGCGTTTTCTTTTCTGGCCGAATATCGTCGTTTGGCGGAATATTGTTGGGAAGTCCATGGGCTTTGATGGGTCTGAGAACTAGGGAGTTGAGGGGACATGGTGTTGGAGGCGTTTCTCATTCTATTTCTGGCGAGTGTATTGACTATCTCTATTGCTCACGAAGAGTGAGGCTCCCTACATGAGGGTGATTACAGCAGAGGATTGCATGGGTGGAGTTTTTATGAATAGAGTGTTTGCTCCGATCCCTCACTTGCTTCTCTTTCATATGCGTCCCTGTTCCTGCTATCTCGCGTCTTTTTTCGCTCTTCGGTCGTGATGAGCACCTTCTTGTGAAATGTTCCATGTAGATAATCACTGAGACTGACATGCAGCACACAAATGTCAATCAGATATTCACCATCGACTGAGAGACTAACAGTAGGTTCGCACACCGGAACGAGTGGATGAAGAAGAGGCAAAACTGATTAATTCATCTCTAGGGTTCTGTAATAATCGTGATAATCTGACAAATGCCTGTCCCACTCGTACCCTTCATCGCTCTATTCCTCGTCATGGCCACGGTCGTGGTCATCGTCTTGATCATCTGCATGAATTATATGCCCATGGTGAGGAACGTCTTCTCCAGCAAGTACGTGCACACGGTGCTCAGGATCTTGCATCACAATATTCTGGTGACCAACATCTTGTTCGGCAGCATCCTGTTCGTCAACGTCCTGGTCATGAACATCCTGAACGGTCCTGTTCTGACCATGGTGGTCCAGGCCACCCTCGTCTTGATCATCCTCTTCTTGATCATCCTCTTCTTGATCATCCTCGTCTTGATCATCCTCGTCTTGATCATCCTCGTCTTGATCATCCTCGTCTTGACCATCCTCGCCCTGGTCATCACCTTCGTCGTCGTCTTCGGCTTCCAGATCGTCATCACCCTGAGCGTCGATATCTTGGGGGTTATCAAGCTTGGCCTCTCCCACAGGCAGGTGATCGATGTAAGGTTCCAATTTCACTTCTGGCTCCAGGTCGCCATTGTAGTACTTCTCGCCAGCGAGGCGATCCCAGGGGCACTTTGGGTTTGGCCGGTGGGTGAACCATAAGAAGCTGCACTTGATGTTCCACCAAAATGCTTTGAGGAGGCTCTTCGCTTTGGCGTGAGTGGAAGTACTTGGGCTCATGCTTTGGCGTAGCTTGTGTTTTCCATCAAAGCAGCCGTGTGTCTCGGAGCCAGGATTATGGCCTGGCACTAGTGATGCGATATGCTTCGCTGACAGTCGATAGAGATCGCCTGGGACACGGAAGAAGAGATATTCATTTGCAAGGAGCCCGATGTACATGCTTGTATCCGCGATGACCCAATTGGACTTTTCTGTAGCCGAGACATCTCGAACAAGAAGACATTGAATTTGAGGAGAGAACTTTGCCATGTCTTTCGGAAATTCTCCCATCGCGTTCGTGGTGTCACCAATCGCGATGAACCTTCGCTCAGGATAGCTCTCCATGAGTCGCTTCACGTTCCAAAACCGGGCGTTGATCATCTCCCCGGTACTGGTGAAGTTGACAGGACGGAAGTCGAAAGATCCAGGTGGATAGAGTTCTGTCAGGGCTGGGGTGTAGGTGCTTGCGACCATTTCGGGGGCGTCTGTCAGGTAATGGAAATGAACATTTTGACCTTCTGCCTCGATCCGACCCTTCAGGTCATTCAGCACCTCAGGCATATCTCTCCATGGCGTGAGTGGTCGTGCAAAGGCGTTCAGTAGTGTTTGCTTCACGTTCCAGACATCCATGACGCGCAGCGTGTCATCAATGTCGGCAATGATGGTCACTCCTTTTGGAGGAACGAAGAATACGTCTGCGGCGTTGTTCACGTCATCGTCTCTTGGGGTGCGGACGTTGCAAGGTGCCAGAATCATTCTGGTGGTCGGGATGGTGGTGGTAGTCTCATTGGACGCAGTCGAGGGGACACATTCATCAGGCACAGTGATGGCGCCGTAGAAAGAGCCTTCGACATTGGTTCTAGTCGGGAGAACAAAACTTTGCTCGCAGGCCGGGAAGAAGACCCCGATGACACCGTCTTTGATAGGAACTGAGGCGATCTCATGCATCAGAGGCCTTGCATGTTCCAGCTCAGTCTTGGTCAATGTGTGGTAGTTGCGTTGCCAGAACTTCCACTTGCTCTCCACGAGGCGGACGCGAACCATGGATTCGAGGGCTAGTTCGTTCAGCTCTTTCTTGCTGAATGGTTGTCGGTTGTGCAGATTGCCATGAATGTGTACATTCCAACCATCCTCAGTCTGGTTTGCGTAAGCTGGATAAGTGGCGATGGTCCAAGGCAGGTCTTTGGCGTTCTTTTTGTTGGCGGAACGAGGGAATCGATGGAACATGAAATCGATAACACCCTGGAATGGCTTGAGCAAGAGGGCGAATTTCGAGGTCTTGGGCTTCGAAATTTCAGCAGGGAAGTTCTCCCATGAGGTACAGGCATCGGTCGCTGCCACGGATATGCATGCGAATGCCAATATACAGGCGATGAGGAACGGGAAACGCATGATGATAAGATGTAACGGCGAAAAATGGAATTGCCGGTGATGAAAGCTGTATGTATTCGAGATGGGTGGAGACTGCGTGACAGCTTCGTCGAGTAAACAGGCGAAAGGTGCTTCTGCTAGAAAGCAAGAACTGGCCAACGCTACTTCCCTCTGAGTTATGTTATACCAGATTCGCAAGCTTGGCAGGGAAGCATCAAAGCGGAAGGAAGCAAACACAACGATGTAAAGTCGAAACATTATGAGTGCTTGCGATCGTGAACAGAGAGTACAAGAACTAGGGCGAGTTGAAGTAGTTTACAAACCTAGTACAAGAGCAAAGGCCTAGAGCAACACGTATCCTATTGCATTATCTCTATCAAGCGTCTCCTACTTCTGCTTCGAGCTCCTCAGAAGCTGCATCAACAGCAGGCGATTTTGTGGATCTTGGTGGGCCACCTGCCTTTGGTGGAGGCGGTAGACCCTGAGTTGGCTTGGGAGTAGGCGCGTTGTCCAACTCACGGCTCTTTTGCTCTCCCTCGGCAAAATAGTCGTCGAGACCAGCAGTAGGGGATATGGCATGGTGGACCCGTTGTTTTCTAGAGCCCCTCTTCTCTCCCGTCACTCCAGTACTTGCAGGTGGGGTAGTGGCGCTGAGGTTCAAGTTTGCAGGTACCAGGAAGTCGCCGGATGGGGTGGAAGCAGAACGAGGCTCTTCGTTGCTGAAGCGGGCTGTTTCGAAGAGGGTCTCGCCGGGCGCTTGTGCTGGTTCGTTCAAGGGAGCAGGCACACGATGGAGAGCTCCATATCCCAGAACGCAGCCCAGGGCGCCATCACCGCCCCAACCACGCGAAGGGGTGATTGTGATCATGCGCGTCACGTCGTATTCGTTGTTGTAGACGTACAGTCGGAGTGGGCGGTTGAGGAACTGTTGCTTTCTGTCAGTCTCAGACTTTGGAGTGTGCCTTTTTCTCTTCTTACGTCTTCAATCAGCTCGCTAAGCCCGCTGTCACCCCTCATCAAGCCTTCCGGGCTTCCAATAACATAATCGCTGTAGGGGAGAAGTCCAGCGACGTCGGCGGGCGAGTTGGGAATGACATCAAGGATGTGCCATACAGCTTCGGTAGTCGTGAGCGGCGACCATTGCAGAGCGAGACCGAGCGGCGATCCGTCTGCTGGGATAGAGATGAAGACCTCGCGGATCTGCTGTCCCTTGGCACTGTACACTCCGAGACTGATGTTGGTGCCGGCGCAATTGCGCAACTCCTGAACGAACAGACTGGGCTCGGGATTATCCTGCGACGTCTTAGCTGCCGGATCTTACTACTGGCATGGTGTGTTTGCGCATACAATGGTGCGGCCGTTGATACCAATGATCGAGTCGAACCATGGCTCCAGGGGTAGCTCTGGGTTGTTGTTGCGAAGCACCTGGAAGCCGTACGTGTCGGATGCTCCACCCTGCTTCTGGGCTTGTGGATCTGAGTCCAGGCGCGAGATAAATCTGTTAAGAGCTCCAAACATATTTGCCATGGTTATCTCCTTCCTGTCCCTGACATCAACACAGCTTGACATGCTCATCATTCATGGTGGTCTGTGCGCATTCTGCTTGTCAAACTCATCACCCTGTCTCTCTCCCGAGGAAGCATCTTATGCAGCAATTATCACGATTTCATGCCTTTAGTAGGCCTAGATCGCTTCCAGTGTCACACTGCGCTTTTCTGTAGGAGCATCAAGTACGCGCGCAAGACATAGAGCGAGATAGCCTCTAAATGACACTTGCCCGTAAGAGCTCAGTGGAGAATGGCACAGCACGAGCAGTTCTCACCATCGCGGACGATCCTTCACATATGCAAAAGTTTGGAGACATACGGGTCGATCGAGACAGTGACACTATATCTCTAAAGTGTATTGTTCGAGCAGTGTACATGTTTCCTGAACAATAATATGTATGCCATGATGTGGATGAAGTTCTGGGCGCGACGCACGCCGGCGGGCAAGTCCTAACGAGCTGCACGAGCCAGCCGTTCATGATCTGCAACGGTTGTGGCGCACGTCAAGCAAAGAATGTGGGGATGGTATATAAAATGATTATGTAGTACAAAATATCAAGTCGAAAAGTCACACTTCACTTGCTGGAGACTGCAAAGCCCGTCACTCGAGCTATTGGCTGGAAGCTTCCGGCGTCCTCGCTGCTTACTAAGCAAGCCGTGAGCGAGGACCGCCGGAGCACCTATAAAGTCTCTCTCCTCACCACTCTGCCTCCCTCTTTCTTTCTCATGCCACTTGCTGCGACGAGTGTTGATACGAGTTTCATGCTGCAACTTGATCATCATATCACTTTGCCAGAAATCTCTGAGGTCATCAATTCGCTTTGTGCGATGTGCTCAACTAACTCTCTTCCTCCAGTCTTCATCATTGGGGACTCCCTTCTGATGGTTGACTGGGTAAGGATCATGCCATAGTACGATGTAGACTTCTGGGGACTTTCATTCCTCTTGAGCAAACGGTCGCAACTGGCGAGCATACATGGAAACATAGATAGAGCGAGTGCGGGCCTTCTTCTTGTGTAGCAATTCAATCTTGTTGTCTTCTCTTCACTTGTCCTTTTGCTTGATTGCGTTGTTCCTCTTACGCGTGAATGATCACTCGTCTCCCTCGAACGCGTTGTTGTTGTTTCTCAACTGTGTGAGCCGCGTCTTGTTGTTATGCGCAAACAGGCAGATTCACGTTAGTCAAGTGAGATTATCTCGCATCCTTCGCCGCTGTGTTGAAGCAGATGACATCTGGGTATCTCCAGAAGCACCAACGACCGCTGTTGTTCAATCCGTTAGTCACAAACCAAGTCGCGCGCTCGCTCGACCTCTGACTGCTGCCTTCACTTTGCAGCCGAAGTTGCACCCTTCCGACTTCAACACTTGCTCACAAGAAACACTCGAGGGCCTACCAAGTGAAACGTGCCGTATACCAATACAGCGAGCCCCTAACTCGCGGTCAGATCTACACTCAAGCAAGCGTAGTACTCTGCACACGAGCCAAGAATCTTCAACGATCTCCAAACCAAGGAAATTTCACTCGAGCGCGCACACCACAACAGGGCTCAAACTCACTACAGAATGTCTGCTCCTACTCACCCTCAATGGGCGGCAATGCCACCTATCATCGGCTTTCAGGTGATGGCTAAAGATGGAAAAAAGGTTCCCCCGTGCGAGTGTGACAGCTGTGGACAGCAATTCATCCGAGCAGACAAGCAGAACTACGACCTCTTCAGATACGAAAACATCGTTCCTCCAGCCGAAGCCCAGTCCACGATCACCGCATTTGTGACTCAGATCACAATCGATAGAGCTTATCTGGCCGGACTTTGCGACAAGTTCGGAAACACGATTCTTAGTAGATGGAGAAAGAAGAGTCATGACAAGCGCGAGACAATCTTGCTAGAAGCGGATCCAACCATCGAGAAGCAGGCTTGGTACAGACTGCGCAACGATGGTGGTCCTTGGAGACCAGAACGTCAGCTCCACAGAAAAGTCAGGTTGCTTCCATACATGTGCACCACAACCATGAAGTCGAATCCATCAGTGCTCCTAGGACTGATCCACAATCGCGTCCGTCACTCCCCACAGGAGTGGGTACCTTTCGACAATGATCTGATCAGGCAAGAGTGGGAAAACGGAACCCTCGGTCTGGACTATTGTGGGAATCACTGCATTGTCATGCATGGTGTCAACTACGGTCAACTCGTGCCATGGAACAAGGAGGCTGCGGAACGATGGGATATCATTGGATATCCGCGTGCTCGTTTGATTATTGAAGCGCAAGCTCTCATGTTCTCACGACTCCGGTCCATCGTGGACCTCATATTAGAGGGCGTCAACGATGACAGCGCTCACGGTTCAGACAAGTGGCAAGCGATGGTTGTAGCCGGCTCCAAGCAGTCCAACAGCACCGAACTATGGTCAGACTACATCAACCAGCCCTTCTCAAAGCCTCCTAGGTTTGACGTCGACTACTACTGTTCAGTAGCCAAGGCTCGTTTACAGGCAGCCCAAGACCATCTCTGGCTGCTCCAGACGGATCCCTCCTACACACGCCGCTTCATAAGAGTCATGGCTGCCGGCGAACTATACAGAACCGATTGGAAGTACGACATCATTGCACAAGACATCCATCAAGCTGTGGTGGACTGCATGAGGTGGCAACAGCTGAGTGAAGAATGGTCCGGCATCAAAGACCAATACAACCGTTACCGAGACAGTATTCACCCAGGTCAACTACTCCCAAAAAGTCTAGAGCTAAGCCTAGCTTTACTTGAGGGCGCTCTTCTTGTGATCTTGGAGAAGTGGAATAATTATCTCAGGAAGTATATTCCGCAGCGTCCTGGATTTCAGCATCTTTGGACAACAAAGCCCGCTCCGAAAGGAACCACTTCCGAAGGAAAGCGAGTGTTCGGAGAAATTGAACGCAAGACGTCCATCAAACAGGGATGGAATGAGGACCCGCTCGACTGGATTGTAATGAAGCTACTGAGCCACGCAAATACTGAAAATCGCTTTGATCAATCCGAGCTTCTCGCCAGGCTAGAGGCCCACGTGGCAGAGACGAATTCAACAGAGCGTGCAAGACTGGACGAAACCATCTATGCAAAGATGTCGGATTCTGCAGCACTACACGAAATGCTTTCCGCAGTGAGACTGCATCGTCCTGCCTTCAATCGGCGCAGCCCATTGGAGGTATTGGATATGGCCAAGCAAAACTCGACTCTTTTCACTAGAAGCCTAGTATCTGGTGACGGCCCAGCCAAGGTTTATGCGTTCATGCCGGGCTCTCTCAAGTTGTTCGATCAGATAGGACCTGCCGTCGGACGCAAGAGCGAGGCATGGCTCAAACACAGGACCGCCGAGCGCAAAGCTTTGAACTCATTCTGGACTCAAGCTCATGAGACTATGCGCGTGGAGCTGAACACCACAAAGCTGAGGCAGGAGGAAATTAACGCCACTCTTGCCATCATCTCAGTGTCCTCCACCACCGGGTACGCGGAACTCGTAGAAGCTGAGCGCCTTGAGACACTGGAAGCAATCAGAGACGCCGTTGTAGCCAAGGAGGTGAAGAAATCAATCTCAAAGGAAGTCTTTTCGAAAGGCGGTACGTTTGATATGATCCCTTGAGCAAGAACCCGTCTGCCCAGGACTCCATTCTGCTATTAGAGCTGTGACTGACTTTTGTGTTTCTTAGATCCAGACGTATCGAAACTCGCAATTGCAGAGCGAGCACCAAAGCCGAAGACACGCCCGGCCGCACCGATCGATGCACCAGACGATACTCCAGCTCTATCCAAGCCCGGCGAAGAAAACCCAATTTCCAGACAACAGATCCCAGCACCTCCACGTGCATTCGGCCTCGTCAAGAAGATGTTTCCTGTCACTGCTCAGGAAACAACCGCCAACCTCGACTGGGACATTTTCGTACACTCCATGGCCGACCTCAATTTCGCCGCTCGCAACGTTGGTGGCTCAGCTGTCGCATTCGACCACGCTGCCTCTGGCCGCAAGATCATCTTCCACCGCCCTCATCCCGTCTCCAAGATCGACAGCGTCATGCTCCAATCCATGGGTAAGCGATTGAGCAAACACTTCGGCTGGAACAGAGATATCTTCGTCGAAGCCTGAGCGGCGTCATCGAGGCTGCTGCAAGGCATGGATTCCGAGTCTGAAAGGAGGTCCAGAGAGAATGAAGAGGAGAAGGGCTCTCTCACATTGGAGCACTGTCGGAACCGATCGAGTTACTAGATTGCTACAGCGACTCCTTCAGGCTCTGACGGTCGAAAGGACGTTGATTGCCGTCTCTGACAGAACCCAGAACCGACAAGAGCTTGTCCGGAAGAGAGCTGCGTCGCCCATTCCCTCGATAAAACAATCTTCTTTGCTTGTCGATGTTATAAAGGATGTGTCATGGGCACTGGTGCTTGGTGCGCTTTGGCTATTCAGGGCACGCACGCTACTTTCGTTTTCAAACTGGGCTCTTTCTGGGTTTCGTGGAGATGAAAAGAGGAACAAAGAGAAGGAAGTTGTGTCATACGGACGAAGAAACAAGGTGGCGTGAGAGGCGGTATAACCATCTCGATTCAAGAGAGAAAAAGAAGAAGGAAAATCGGCAATGGGAAGAGTGGAGATCAAGCAAAACGAACAAGAGGGCAAAAAAGCAAATAATTCTTTATATCAATAGAGAAGCACCCCTTTCTATACCCAAGAATGAAAACACTGAAACACCT
>ERZ794946.804-NODE-804-length-11510-cov-4.922567_pt1 | contig 11510 bp, 10 predicted proteins | sample MGYA00433072_ERZ794946 | MGnify/ENA primary metagenome ERZ794946 (study PRJEB30137, sample SAMN04331413) | food metagenome | isolation source: Y3 must sample point D1 replicate A | place: Australia: South Australia | collected 2014 ...
ACGATGCCGATCATACACGTACAGTACTGTGACATTGCACCCATCCCACGCCCAAACAAAACACCACCACCAAACCAACAGAACAATGAAAATGAATGGATGAATGCTTTTTCCAACGAACACGCTATGCAGACCGCCCTCCCACAGCACTCAAACATCCAAACCACTGCAAAAAGCCTAACACGCAATCCACACCCTACGCCGCAACCTTATCAACCCCCTCGACAACCTTTTCAGCAACCGAAGGCGTCTTGGTCGCTCCCTCCACCATGACCGTCTTCACCTTGGCCACAGCTTCTTTGACGACTTCTTTGGCACCTTCCTTGATATCGCCTGTGATCGAGTCACGTGCTGCAGCGGCGGCCGTCTCCACGATCTGACCGTTGGAGTCTCTGGGCTTGCGCTTCCAGCCAGTTTTGAACAGTTTGCCCAATTCGAAGGTGGGGAAGGCGTGGGCTTCTGTGTTGAAGACTACTTTGTCCAGGGGTAGGACGTCGTTGGGGCCGAAGAGAAGGTAGAAGTATTTTAGTGTTTCGGCCTGTAGGGGTTAGCCATATTCGAAGGGGGTACAGGGTAGGAATTGCTATGCTTTCATCGTCGCGAAAGGTATCTAGAAAGGGCTGTGAAAGTGCAAAGAAATTTGATGAATCTTTTGCACTTCAACAGCCCTGCTTCGAGTACTTCACGGCGCTGAGAGTAGAGCTCTATCAGGAGGAGTGATTGCTTACCAGCCAGAAACTCTCCATGTTGTCTCTTGCAGATGTGGGAACATCGTTGACATCGTTGATACTCGTGTAACCGCCATTGTGATCAACAGCAGTGTGCTTGACGAAAGACTCAAACATTTCCCAGCCCCACTCTCTGTAAATATCGTCGCCGGTGATGCGCCACATGTAGAACAAACTCTCGACAGTCTCTGGACGTTGGAGGTTGTGAGCATCGGCACTCTTGACGATCAGGTCTTTCTTCCACTCTGCGTCCGCGTCTTCGGGAAGAGTCTCTGGCGATGAGAGAATGCCGTCGGGCATCATGGCAGGAGGATCGTGGATTTCAAAATGAGTGATTTCTCCAGCAAGGCCAGTAGCGGTAACCTTGTATGTGGCCCAGCAGGTCTTCATGAGTTGTCTGGCGAGCTCAATCTCGCCTTCTTGCTTCTTGCCCCATGTGGGCGACTTCTTGGCTTCTGCCAAAGTCTTACCCTGAGTTGCACCCAAAGCGATGGTTCCTGGCATGAAACAGACCAAATGATCCATTTTCGGAGAAATGGGTTGGTCAAGACCTTGAGGACGTTCTCCGAGGATGGTAAGATTGGCCTTTTGAGAGTAAGTGATCAGATGCTTCTGGATACCAGCAAGAGACTGATCCCACATCTCTTCGTAGACAGGCTCCTGCTTTGAAGTCTGCAGATACTGCTTGATGAGGTATTCGTAGTAAGAGTCGCCACGGCTACCCAGTCTAATGTTGTTTCCTCTGAAGTTACCGGTCTGGGCATAGATAAAGATGGGTAGGAGGCCATCCTCCATACCATTGTCGTCAACGACTTGCATGACCTTCTCGGCCTTCTCCCAGTAATGCACCTCTCCAGTCAATTTGGCCAGGTACTTCATCTCGAGTTGGAGACTTGTTGCTTCGGCGGTAGAAGAAGCACCTCCATCATCATGAGAGGGAATACCCTTTCCCGAGTGAAGATTGACGCTGGCGTATGGAACACCAGAGTTCGAGTCGTATGCGCCGAGAAGACGATCGGCGAGATCGGCAGCCTTCTCCAAGTACAGATCCTCGCTGATTTTAGCACCAGTGGCAGAGTGAGTGGTCAAAGGAGCGTAGTCGGGGAAGGTGGTGGAAATGTAGTGAGCGGATAGCAAACCACCAAGCATGCGAATGGTTGTTTCGAAGGTGTTTACATCGTGGTCAATGTCATACTCCAGGGTGGTAGAGACCCAGTCTCTAGCGTGCGAGAGTTCGGTAGTGAGGTTCATGAGCATGAGAGTGTCAAGAGCATCTACTATGATCCAACCCATGCCACCCTTGACCATGTGGCGGCCTGTCTGAGAGACGGGCTTGAATTCATCGTAGCCCCAGCCGTGTTGTTCGTATGCAGCCCAACTCAGCTTGAAAGCATCTCTTACTTGATCCCGTCGGTCTTCCCAGTTTGCGACTTTCTTTGACCTGATGACACTAGGAGCGCCTCGACCGAACATGCCCATCCAGTACAAGAAGGTGGTGAAGGAAAGCAGCAGAGCGGCGAGTGTGCGTTTCCGTCTGAACCAGGGGACTCTGCGAGATGAGCCAGCGAACGGCTTGTCCTTGTACATTGGTAATGAGGGTCTTCTATCGCCAAACATGCCTCCTATCTTCTCGGCCACTCCTGCGCTGCCTGTCGAAACATCCTGAGATTGAAACCGTGATCTTCCGGCATCGGGGCCTGTGCGAGGCAATGCATAAGACATAGTGTGATTGGGAGGTACCCGACGTCGAGGCTATGATCGGTTCAGCAGACGGCTTGCTGCATGGGTTGGCTCGCGTGCCGGCGCAAAGGGTAACTGGATGCGTGTCACGTCGATGGTGCAAGCTGGCCAACTCTTTCAGCGTCAGTCTTGAAACTCTGGAAAGCGATCTGTCTCTCGCCGACTTGTGGACGTAGCAGATAACGAATAAGAGAGAACAGCGTTGTGTGTCGCGTACCTGACCAGACGAATTATCGATTAGGTGTTCAAGCTGCCACATTCACATTCACATTCACATGCACAAGCCATCCAGCTCCTTCCCCACATTCAGAGCCCCTGTACCAAACATCCTTCTGCTTCGGGACGCTACATCATCCTTCCATTCTATGTGCAACACAACATATCTCGGAAACTTTGTGCAACACCATCGTCTGCATCTTTGTATGCCGAGGTTGAGTGAGATATCATGCTTGTGGTATGCAGTAATGTGGCTATGTTATTCAAGAATTGGCCTCGTACCGCCATAAAGATAGTATCCAACGCCTGGCCATAAGACGACCGTCATCCCACCCATCATTAGCGTGTCGAGTACAATCGTCACCCTCCGTACTATAAGAATATCGGTGCTCCACGGTTGGCTCGCGCTTTCAGTTGACTCTCCTTGAACTGCTCCCAGCCCTGAGGATCTTTCATCTGCAACTGTTGCAGCTCTTCAAGATTTGCCCCCATCTTCTCCATCACTCCTTCCCAACCACCTTCTTGGTCTACAAGCACACGAAGCTCGGGTCCTGAGATATCTGCCAGCTTTGATGCGATTTCGGCCATGTGAGAGCCCGGTGCCCATTCGCCAGATGCATCTGACCCTGAAGTCTGTACAGCAACGGGCACGTCGATTATGTCTTGTCGCACCTTGTGACCAAGGCGGTGAATGCGACCTTCTTCGATCGAAAGAGCTCGTGACGCCAGACTGACATCGCTGGCCTTTCTTCTCATCGACCCACCAACATGTAGATCCTCGTCCAGGTCCACATCTGACTCGAGAGCTGATGTCTCCGTACCGAACGTTGTAGCTGAGCTGGCCATGAATTCGTTCGATAACGGTCCAGATTCTGTCGACTCCAGTGATGATGACAGTGAGAGATTCTGCTGGTGTGGCGGGATGTCCAGATGGAGGCGAGTTTCTGGGAATTCATCCTCGAACCGTTCAATCATACCACTCAAAGTCTGGTCCAGGAAGAGCAAGCGGCGGTAATTCATCTCGTCACCAGCCGCAAACTCCTTAGCCAAAGCTGGCTTCAGGCGATTACGAAGTTTGCGAGCACTGTCAAGCAGATTCCTGCTGACTTCCTTGGCTTTTCCTCTCCTCTTGACCTCACTTTGAGCTGGATTTCCGATATCCAGTGGCGTGGTGGTTCCTGAAAGCGAAATGCTGCCGTTGCGCCTATCTGACCTGTCTTCACCAAGGAAGTACTCCAGCGCCTTGATGATGCCGTTACCACCAACGATATAGTCGTCATCGGGTGCCGTCTCGTCGTCGCTGGCATCGGAAATTTGATCGTCATCCAGGTGACCTACGAGATGGACCAGTACATCCGGAACAGGTGCTTGTCTGGCATCTTCGACACCGTGTTGCTTGGACAACATGGTTGCTGCAGGCAATAGAGACGACTGAGCCATCGTCATGTCCATGTTACGTAGACAGTATGCAACAATCTGCTTTGCCAAAGCCTTGACGACCTCACTTTGACCGGAGCCAGGAACCTTTATCACAGAGATTAGAATACGTTTGGAGGAGATGCATGAGACAGGTGACTTACATCAACGTCGATACAGACGAGTGATTTTGAGACTCGTGCAGCTGCACAAAGTGATGCATACAGAGCGCAGGCCTCTTCCTGACTGTCCTCGTCTGTAGCTTGAGCCAGTTCGGATAGTTGAGGGTTCTCCAGAATGGTTAGATGAGCGAGCGAAACTCCCTCGGGTAACACCTGTGAGGATCAGCATCATGGCTTACATGTATTGCGAGACCGTTCTTACCTCAGCCAGTGATATAGCCTGCTTCACCGAGAGACCAACATCTACGAGATGCAATCTCTTCAAGTTGTCCAGCTTAGGCAAGTACTTTCTAAGTAGCTGGAGCGCACATGCATCACCTACGAACAAGCTTCTATTGTGACTAATGTCGATGAAGCGGAAGTTCTGGAGTGTTGTCAGGGTCGGCAGGAGTTCTTTCAAGGAGCCTGTGTCTAAGCTGCATCCGGCAAGACTGAGGCCCCACACTGGGCAATTAGGATTGTGTCTCAAGGCCTCTGCGAGTTTACCAAGCTTGCCCCGCAGGTCATTGCTGCCCAGATCAAGGGCATGGCATACTCCGGATCGCACGTAATGCAAAATGTGTTCAAAGCCTTCATCGTCGAGTTTGTTGCCAGCGAACCCGAGTCTGGCAATGCCACAAACAGTAGCTCCGTCAACAATTTTTCTGATTTGGTAGGGGACCAGCCCGCATTCTGCCATGGTGATTTCTTCCAGTCGGGAACCACCAAGTCTGCCAGACAGTGCCTTACACAGTGTCTCCGCAGCGTCGACTGATTTTCCAGTGGTCCTCGGCATCTGACTAGGCGCTTTGATATTGGCATCGGGCTCGCTTGGTGGAAGGTCTTGAGGGAAGTGTAGCATCGAGACATCCAAAGCCTTGATGGATCGGCACATGTAAAGGAAGATGGATATGTGCTTCCAACCGTTCCTAGATATTCTTGGGTTGTTCTTGAGTGTTAGCTTCTCGACGATTCCTCCAGTAGGCTTAGAAGGAGGTTGGCGAGCACCGTTTCGGCGTCTGGTAGGTTGAGGCTTCTTTGATGCAAGCAGACCGGAAAGAATCACACGTAAGCCCTCGTCGCTGAGATCTGCATCCTCAAGCAGCAAACGCTTGACTGGGACGATCGCGAGCCAATCGCTCAAAGTCACAAAGTCGGCCAGCTGGAGTCGAGATCCAGTTAGATTGAGTTGGGTGACAGTTCCAGGATCCTCAGGCGATGTGCAGTCCTCGGACATCAGCTGTTCAGTAATGCGCTTGAGGATGGGTGATTCTCTGAGTTGACAACATCTTCTGTAGATTCGTACAGGATCCGTTGTTGGTCGATCCTTGGGGGTGGTAGTTCCTGATACTGAGGGTGTTGGATTGGATGAAACGCCTTGTGTAGGCGAGACGTCGCCTGTCAGTTCACGAGGCACTGAACCACTAGCTTCAGCCCTTTGTCTCTTCTTCTCTTTGCGTTCGTTACGCGCCTCATCCTCGGCTGTCGATTGGGAGACATCTTCGGACATAGTGGCCGTGTTGTTCGTATCGAGATTGTTCTCGGTCGATGGGACCTTGTTGGCAGCAACGGCGTCGTCAGTGGATGCAGCAGCGGCGTCTGATTGTTCTTTGCGTTCTGTAACAGCTTGCGGGTTCTTCAAGGCCTCACCCTCTGCACGATCCTTGAGCTTTTTGTCCTTGACTTTCTTTTGTTTCGAAACATCTCCGTCGTCATCTCTGTATCGCGGACCAGAAGCAATCTCAACATCAACGGAAAATGCAACGCGTCGCAATTTTGCAGAATCAAGTTCTGGTAGGAGGCAACGTTCACGACCCTGATTCACGTTCAATACGCGTCGAGGGCACACTCCGCCATTCTCGCCTCCACGAGGAATAGCACCATTCTGAGCACCCGATGACAGGCGACGAGTGAGGTTAGAGAAGAAGGAGGTGTTGGAGTCTTTCGGTTTCTGAGGGACGTATGGTTGAAGCTCTTCGGCCTCACGGTTCGGCGTGGATTGTGTCGGGCTCGTGACTAAGTTGTCTCTCGCAGACTGAGCCGAAGGACCGGCATTCGTGCCATTGGCCTGGGATTTGGTCGTCTGAGGCACGGTTGGAGCTGGAGGAGTTTGCGACGAGAATTTGGAGCTGATGTTTGAGATCCACGAGTTCCGGCGCGAAGACTTTGTGCCATCGGACCCTTCTCTTTGCGAAGAGCTGCGGCTGAGGATGCCGGGTCGACGAGAGGAGGTCTTTGAGGAGGCATTGGGCGAGTCTGTAGAGTGTGTCGGTGGAGGCTGAGTCGGTGTAGCGTTCCGAGGTGGAGATGGTGGCTTCGTCGGTGCTGGAGGGGCTTTCTTCGACTCTACAGGCGAGGATGAGCGAGAACGGGTATGCGCTGAGACGGGCGGGGCGGCATCGCTGACGGTGCCAGGAGCACGATGGACATGAGCTTCACGCTGTGGGTGTTCTGCAGCAGTCTGAGCATTCGAGTATAGCTTGTAAGACGTGCAGCAAGCAAGAACGCACCTCTGTCTCTATTTGGCTGATGGAGCCAACTGACGTCGACGCCGTGCACGGATTCCATTGTGCTTGCTTGGTCGGATTGTGTGTGTTAAGCCATGCTCTTTCTCAATTCGTGTCTTGTCTTTGATCTGTCGCAAGTTGCGCGACGGTATAGAGCGATTGGTCGAAATGCGACAAGACTTGGCTTGGGGGAGGGAGGGGTCTTATTAATTTCAGTTAGGTGTAGCGGGCCGATGGGTTCAAGAGTCCAGATCAATGATCAATCAGGTGTGGAGGAGACGATCATGTAACTAGTACAATAGCCATGGGACCCTCGCGCTCCTCACTTGGACGCGTGATCTTAGTGCCACTGACTTGGTCCTGTTGAAACCGCTCGACTGCTCAAGTCTCACCGTCTGTTGCATGAGGGCTCTGTACATATGTAACAGCCCTCGTGTGTTTGTCGCATCATGTTTGCGCGAACCCGGCCTTGAGAGCTTCGGCTCCACGCTCTCCCTCGGACTTTTTGCTTGAGACACCAAGGCCTGTCGCAATAGCGCGACCGCACCTCCGAAAATATGTGCTCCGCAAATCGGCGGACACAGACACATCAACTTTTTGTTACACACTACTCTACTGCCGCGAATATTTTTGGTGTTTCCTCAATCATGAATGTCTACCATGACGTGTTTGGCTCCGCTATGAGCACGCGAGCTTCTGCTGGGTGGACTCGGTGGAGTGATGGCCTGAAAATCGTCTTTCGGCTCGTCCTCTTTCCGCGATTGGGTACTGCACGCTTAATGCACACAGCGGTGAGGTGGCCGTCTACTTTTACAGGACGGTAAACATTCGTGCCGAGGCAGGCGCACCGTAAGCAAGATACTTGAGGCATTGGACAGGATTGAACACATTTTGAGAAATCACCACATCACATTATTATATTCACAGGAAAACAGAAAGGTTTGATGACCTTGCTTTGCAGACTTTTTGATTCAGAATAAAAGCAACCACAAATGCCGTAGCATATTGTCCCACCCATGATATCGTTAAAGCAAGGCCATTGACGCCGAAAGCTCCTGTCATAAACATGGACGAAACCCTCGAGGCGTCACGAGTTCCCGTCCAGAATCGACCCCAAACCCCTTTTGATGCTGACTGAAATGCATTTAAGCGGAGAGAGCCTTGATCTTCTCCTGGATCTTGGCCTCACGCTCAGCCTTGGTGAGCTTGTTGTCACGGAACTTCTTGGACTCCTCCTTCCAGAAGTCCTTGGACTTCTTCTCCTCACCCTCGACCTTCTTGAAGGGGTCCTCACGGATCTGCTTGTGGGCATCCTGGTAGAGCTCCTCAAGACCGTCGGCCTCAATGTCGTCGTCGATGTAGCCCTGGAACTGGGACTTGTAGCGCTCCTCATCGTCGTCGGCGAGGGTCTCCATGTACTCAGCGACGTGACCGGCGAAGATGTACTTGCGGAGGGTCTCGGCGTCGAGCTCCTTGGTCTCAATGTCGAAACCGGGGAAACGCTTCTCGGAGTGGGGGACGTAAAGACCACCGTCGGAGGCACCCTTCATGGCGGCGAAGACACGGGCACCGGTGGAGGTGCGGGTCAAACCGACATCAAGGTAGACCTTGAAGGGGCGGCGCTCCTCACCATCGACCTCAGCGGCCTCGGTCAGGGTGTACTCGCCATCAGCCTCCTCGACACCAGTGAAGGAGTCCTGGATGCCGAGCTTGTGGACGGCACGACGGGCGATCAAGAGACCGACAGAGTAGGCGGCGGCCCAGTTGGTAAGACCGTGCTCAACACCGTAAGCCTTGAGCTCGTGGGCGTAGGCAGCGACGAAGACCTTGTCACCAGTGATCTCGGAGGAGACGATCTGGCAGATGATGTCGCGGTTGGTGAAGCGAACGACCAGGCGGTACTTGGGGGCGTTGTACTTGTTCTTGGCCTGGGTGATGAGACGCTTGCGGGCGTAGTAGTCGGTCTTTCCTGAGCGTCTACGGCGGTACTTGACCTGGTAGCGCCTAGAGAATTGTTAGAATTGCGCGCGCGTCGTGTCAGTGGATTCAGCAGTGTGCACTTACGAGAAGTAGGCGTCGTTCTTGACCAGCTTGGTCTAAAAAAACATCCTCGAGTCAGCAATTTGCGCTTCAGAACCATTTCCGAAGCATCTTGCAGGGACTCTCTGCCATCAAGGCGATGGCCACAGGGCTCTTCAGAAGCAGGCGGTGATACTTACGAAAGGCATCTTGTCGGTGGTTGACGGGGTCGTTGGGCGTGAAAGATCAGAAGAATTTGTGGGCTTTGCTATATGCGCACAAATTAAGCGAAAAAATGAGCATGTCTTGGCGTATTAGCAGCGAAGTTGGCCACGCTGATCGAACACTGAAGCCGTGAACATCAACAAATCGTCAACTTCCGCATCGCCAGCCTTTTTCACTTCTGATTCTACAATTTAATGTTTGACTCACGATTGCTCATGCGAAACGCAAGCACTGCTCACTCTTGTGATAATTTCCATCTTCGGTCGCCGTGAGATCACTATGTACTGTTCTACAGGCGTGCTGCTCTAGCCTCCGAGTCTCCCACCTCAGCCTTTGCCTGCTCGCGGAGCACTTTGCGCAAAATCTTGCCTGACTATTCTTTTGTCAATTGACGTCCTTCGACGAAACTCGAGAAACACTTACAGGGTTCTTTGGAATTGCTTCCACAAACACAACGCCACCAGCCAGACGTTTGTGCCTTGCGACTTTGCTGTTCATGAACTCTTGAATGTCCTGAGCATCAATCTTCTGCTCTGCACGTCGAACGAGGTAGGCTCGTGGGAGCTCTTCTCCTTTTCTGCGAATCGTAAGTACTTGGCCTGCTTTGGTTGCTGGTAAACATACATTGTGACTCCGACCACACCTGCATCTGCTACCGCTGGATGTTCGAGCAATAGTGCTTCCAGCTCGGCTGGTGCGACCTGGTTACCTTTGACCTTGATCAACTCCTGTGTGGTGGTCAGCTGTTGCGTCTCCTTCGAGCCGAAAATGCTTGATAAGTTACCTTGATGCGGTCTACGATGAAGAGATGACCATCTTCGTCAAGGTACGCCACATCGCCAGTCTTCAACCAGCCGTCGCTTGTAATAGTCTCCTTTGTGGCATCTGACTTGCCCCAATAGCCCTTCATCACAGTTGGTCCTCGGATCCAGAGCTCGCCTCGTTGGCCTCTTTGTACTTCGGATCCTGAAGCTACGTCTACAATCATGGCTTCGACATTAGGATTAAGCTCTCCAACAGCGTTCGAGTTCGATGTTTTGGTCAGATCCCAACTACACGCTGAGCAAGTCAACCTGTGTAATTGTCAGCGAGTTCAACCCTCTCGACTGCCTTACCACTTACTCTGTCATCCCCCACCCTTGCTTCATATTCCTTGTTCCACTTGGCCACAATTGTTCGACTTCCTTTGACACTTCGCTTCCGAGTGGTGCAGCGCCTGAGCCAATATATCTCACCGAACTTAGATCATGCTGCTTGCTAGCCGGATGTTTGGCCATGGCCACAGCGATTGGTGGGACGAGATTGAGATCAGTGATCTTGTATTTCTCGACATAACTCAACATCTTGAGGAAGTCGAACTTTTGCATGACATACGTTGGAATCTGCCTCGAGATGGTTCCGACGCAGTAGTATGTCTGGCCATACGCATGATACTGGAAGTTGTCAACAGATGGCACCTCTAAATTGGGAAACAGTAAGAATGCATACCATTGGAAGCATGCAGAGCCATCGGGCTGACTTCTTGAGTTCATCGTACTCTGGAACAGACCTTGCGACACGAACAACGCCCTCATTGTTACTGACATAGTTGTTATGAGTGATCATCACGCCTTTCGGCACACCTGTCGTTCCAGAACTGTAATTGAGACAGATGGTCCTCTCCAATTCTTCCCTGGAGCTCAACTCTTCCCACGCAAAGTTGCGGCTCTCTGCAGAACTCGAAAGCAGCTTGCTCCAATGTCTTACATCTTCGCGTCCTTTGCCAGCATTATCGAAAGTGGCATACCCACTATCAAACACAAAGACATTGTCGTGTGAAAGCCCTGCAGCATCAGCTGCCTCAATGCCAGTATCCAGACTCGCCTCGGCACAGATCAAGAACTTTGCTCCTGAATCTTGTAGCTGGTATGTGAGCTCACGAGCGACATACGTAGGGTTTGCACCTGTGAACACGCCTCCAGCCATAATGGTGCCCAGGAAGACCACAGGGAAGAAGAGTGTGTTTCCAGAGAAGAGCAGCACGCGATCACCGGGCTTCAAGCCAGCCTTCTGGAGACCAGCGGCGAATCGCTTGCACCATTCTCTGAGATCCGAGGCCGACAAGTGATATTTCTCCGACTTCTCTGCGTCGAGCAACAGAGGTGTTTCCGGCAATGGAGCTGACGGTGATCCGAAAACATAAGTCGGCAGTGATACCTGAGGTATATCGACATTCCAGCGACTTTTCCAAGGCATGTTGAAGAACGTTCACAGGTCGATGTATATGGTCAAGTTCCCAAGGTTTGTGAGTAATAGTTCGGAAAGAAATTTGCAGAGGAGAAAGATACAAAAGAGCTACGACGTCCTTCGACCGCTGACAACATCCCCCGTGATCCTTCTACTCAGCCCGGCACATCTATCCCGTCTTGCTATCTTGCCGCCCTCTCCAAGACGTGGTCGCACTACGTTCTTGTTGCCGCGGCTCTGCTGGATCTGTCAACCCCACGATCGTTGTGGGG
>ERZ794946.807-NODE-807-length-11463-cov-3.843443_pt1 | contig 11463 bp, 12 predicted proteins | sample MGYA00433072_ERZ794946 | MGnify/ENA primary metagenome ERZ794946 (study PRJEB30137, sample SAMN04331413) | food metagenome | isolation source: Y3 must sample point D1 replicate A | place: Australia: South Australia | collected 2014 ...
AGTTGTGTTCTGATATTCGTGCGTGAAAGCCTTGTTGGAGGTTTATGAAGTACCGTCATCTTGAAATATCATCCACAGCGGTTAGAAAACCCCTTCTGGTCTTCAGATCCCAAAGCATTCCGTTTCCATAGCTTTGGTAAGCCGAATACGTATGCCGTGGAGTCTACTCCGGCTAAATTCTCAAAGCTTGTTGTGAAGAGGTTCACTGTTTCTCTACAGACCAAAGCTGTGCAACATGTATACCGAGTCAAAACATCATCCAATCGCTTTGTATAATGTATAGACATAAGACGAGAGAAGAAACAACTCGAGAAAGACGTCCTACAAGTAAATGTTGGTGTGACAAAAGGCGCGTCATGTTCTACGGAGTTTTCCCCGTCCAAAAATGTCATCTCGTCATTTCTGTCTTTTCCAACGCTGCCAAGGGGAGCAGAGCCTCAATCGTAGAAGGAGGCCCAATTGTTGACCGCACGTCTGTTCGGTGAGGGCTAGGTGTACTATGCGCGTTGGTACAGTCGGTGTTGTGTGCTGTGAGGCATGCTCTTATCCAATTCTGTATCAGATGACTGCGAGAGCGAAAGTGACCAGGAGCACATCACCTTTCGCGTGTCGACTTGTCATGAGTCGCGACTCCTGAGGCTCCGCGTCCACATCGAGAAAGAGTGGCCACTCGATCTGGGGTTAGCGTAGCAAAAAAGCCTTTAGGGCATGTCTTTGAGACGACCTCTTGTTTGCTCGTCTCTTGTCACCACTTGACGATTTTCGTTGTGCTGGACACCGCTGTCTGCGGAGTGCGGACAACAACGGTAGCACTCGGTCGGCAGGACTTCAAGGACCTGGAGCAGCAAGAGGACAGGACACATACGCGCGGGCTGCGGTAGATCATGCAGGGGAATATGACAAGGCGGAATCGTTTCTGACAAGCGCTCGGTCTGACGAAAGCATCGCACTGTGAGTGACTCACAGAGAGCAGCAAGGTACTCTCGGATGCAGGTACTGTCGTCGGTAGAGACGACGGTCTCGGAAAGAGTCTTACGCGGGTATGTTGCACGGAGAAAAGGGGACTAACAGACGACGCCGGAGATCGACCGACAGGAGCAAGTCCCTTGAGATTCGAGTTTACCTGCTGACGTCTAAGTAATCTCAATAGGTGCTGACATGTGTCCTATATCCTATGTCCATCCATGCCAGACAGTATACCGTCCGCGCGGACCGTACGGTCACCAAGCGGTAACGTGGCAGGCGCCGGTACCTGATCGAGGCGCCGCCACTGCTAGAGAGACGTGCCGGATGCATCATCCACCATGGAGGCATGTCTAGTCCATGATGGCTGCCGGTCAAGCCTGCAAACTTCGTGTTGGGCGTCCATACTACCGACTCTTAGCTTGCACCATCACGACCTTCCACAACTATGTCGCATTCAAATTTTTCAAATCCCCAACACCTCCTACGGAGGAAAGGAAGGTTGAACGGAAGCAGACTGCTCTGCTCATTCCCGACCGGTGTCGATATGTGCGTTGGTTGCTTCCAGGACAGACGGGTATCGAAGCTCTGGTAGCGTCGACTGTGCGAGTCGCGGATACTGCCATGATGCAAGAACTCGGCGACGACAGGTCGAGTCGATAGTGTATGCTGACTGCGTCGAATAGATGATGCGCCTCGATGATGCCTCGGCGAAAGTGAGATGGCACAAAGGCAAAGACGCTGACCAGGTTTCTGTAAACTGCGACGGTCAAGATCGACGGGGCGACAGTAATGTTTGGGAGCCGTCTCGTTGTTCGTCAAGTGTTGTTGACCAGATCGGAGATGGCCAGGCGCCTTTTTGGCGAGGTCGACGGTTCAGCGGTGCTCCCGGTGCTCTCATTGCTTTCAAGACTTCCGTCCCTCAGCTCATCTCGGCCGGTCATAAGATTGACCCTGTTGGTTATGTCGTGTACGGGATCGTGGTCGGAAGGAACGGCTTGGGCAGGAGGCTCATGAGAGTTCAAACCCCAGGTAAGTAAATCACCATCCTTGATGAAAGAGAGCGTCGACGAAGGATCTCGAGTTCTACGCATGTGGTCGAGGATGAAGATTGCTTCTTGGCGTGGACGATCCATCAACATCTGAGCCAGGTCATGGAGATCGCGGGACTCGGTTTCGAGGTTTTGATACTTTCGCTTTATCGCGATCATTGGCGTAGCATCTGGATCCGCTGACCAGGTACATTCCGAGTTCTTGACCACGCATACCGAGCAGACAGGTCGATTGCCGTTGCACTACAAGACAGGGTCAGTCAATCGATCCGGAAAGGAAGAGCTTTCCTCTGTGGTCCATGCTGTCGCAGCCGCAGCCTTCAATCCATACCTTGGTCTTTCTTCGACGGCAAGCATTGCAAGCAACGGCTATCTGGTGTCGCTTGGTCTTATTCCTAGCTGGCGATTCTTCTCTAGCTGAACCCGAGCTTCTTCTCGAGCTCGAGTTCTTGCCTCGAGAGCCGTCATTCATTGCTCTCGGACACGCACAGGAGGGCCAACAGCAAGTCTGGGGCCAAGACCCGTGAACAACCAAGGAGCGGGCAGCGACGGGGGAGTGGAGCCTTTTAAAGAATTGCAGAAACGATGGGGCTTTTCAGATCAACGATAGACGTGTTCTGACTTCGAACTGGCCGGAGCTGAAAGCCGTCGCCGATGTGGGATTTCTTCACCCGGCACCTGCGATGAGCTGCAATTTGGCACAGAGAAGGAGCAGGACACGGCGGCTAGCACCTAAGTACTCTCTAGAAGTGGTTTTCGGATTGAAAGCAGGAATGAGATAAGAAACGCATCATCATGGCATTGTGAAATTTGGTGAGAGGATTGGCATCTTTGAAAGACCACGACATGTGCACTTCCCTGTCGTGAGGGAGGCCGCTCCGTTAAACCATTTCGCGCCACTGTATACAAAGCGTTGAGCCGCTTTGCCGCAGCAATCTGGCCTTGCAGCCGCTTCTGGACCCACACACAACCACGCCCCGGTCGCCAATCCGACGCCGCGGGTGCCTTAGTGATGGAGGCATCTCCGATCTGGAGATCGCCTTTTGCACCTATGCCAATTTGTCACACCAAAAGAGAAATCATCTTCATTGCATCGTGATTGTGTTTGCTTTGTTCAGAAGAAGCTTTGCACCAAAGTCAATCCTCGTGATTTTTACTAGAAATCAACACCTTCCCCACTTTCCTCGCGCCCTCGCTTCTCAGCAGCTCGCTCATCCTTCATGATAGCGTTCACGTGGTCTCTAAATAGCTCGATGTAGGGCTTCAGACTCGTTTTCTGCCAATCTTGGATTTTGTCGTCATTGCCTTGCCACGAGTCGATTTCCGACAGGAGTTGTTGCACGGTCGGGACCTTCTCCGGCTCGAACTCCTCAAAACGGCGTATGTCGATCGGTACACAAACCCTACCCGTGCCCGGGTGAATAACGAACGGGCTTTTAAGTAAATGGTTGAGCTTCTTGGAAACCTCGGCATCGAGACGAGGGTAGGTGTATTCCAGGCGGATGTCCTGTTTGGCGTGTACGAGCGTTTCAGGTGTGAGGCTTGAAAGAGACCCCGAGACCGAAGCGACGGCATCAATATCAGCCCATTTCTGGGTGCTGCTACGATGTGGCGTACTGTCCCACTTCCTTTGCAATGCAGCTGTCAAATTCTTGTCTGGCAGGAGTTGTAACAGGTGTGCAGCTTTGTCGGGTGACGCCCATGGGTCTTGCTCTAATAGCACATCTGTCTGGAAGTAACCATTCAGGATCTTCAGACTGCGGCTGAGTGCTTTGTTAGCATACCGTCAGGTGCGAGGTAGTTGGACGCGACTCACTCGATGTGTGGATGCAAGGGTCGCTTTAGGTTGACCTTCTTGCCTGTCTTGTCACCTCCCTTGAGGAGCTCAAGATAGCCAGCAATTGACCTGCGCTTGTTGTCGTCCATCTCTCTTGCTCGCTTGTCGCTGATCCAGGCGTGAGCACCACGTCTACCAGAGTAGACCCACATGATGTGTTTGAAACCAAAGTCGTCTCTCAATGCCTTGTCTATGACCTTGATGGCCATGGTTATGAACTGCCAGCACTTCTGACAGATACTTGCACCAGAACAACATGTTCTGATCTCGTCGTAATCGGTCATGTCGATATCGAAAACAAGCTCTTTCGCGAGGGGTCTGAATGCGCTCGCATTCCGCAGTGTCTTTCTGTCGCGAGGATTTGCTGAGTATACGGGTCCGATTTCGAAACGGGTGGGTGTGAGCTGAATACACTGCTTGCGTAAATCTTCGGCGGTATTGAATGACTGGTATCGAATGTATGCATCGTTCGGCAAGACAAAAGCCAATTCGCGGTTGCTGAAATCGGTTGTTGTGGTTGGAGAATGGTTCAGCCATTGGAACAGGTACTTGAAGGGGAAGAGTCGTTGGTAGAAAGCGCGTAGAACCTCTGCATCTTTGCCGACATTGGAGTTTCCAGGTTTGCTAGACTGTGTCAGTTCGTGTCAGGTCGGTAGGAGGTCATGACCCACGGTTCTGGCTGCGAAGATGGTTGGGGCTTGACCTGAGCACTTGACGAGAACTCATCGTCATCATCCATATCATCATCGTCAAACATGTCTTCCAGCGATGCCTTCTCTACTTCATTCACTGCGGGTGCTGGTGATGACTGCGTTGTCTCATTTTGGGATTCTGCTTGTTCGTCGAGAGCGCCGGGAGCGGCCTCCGACATGACCGTGTCTTCGACAGGCGGCGAGGATGGTGGGTTCGGTGATTCGGCGTGAGGCATATTTGTGTTTGGTATAACTGTGTGTTCTTGGTCAAGATGATGTCGACCTTTGAAACAATTGATTGTTGACGACGCGCTGGAGGAGCGCTTTCGAGCGTTGGACGTGACGCGCGACAGAGCGCGTTAGATTGGATTGCATAAATTAAATGCATAATCGTGCAACCAGTTGACAGTTCAGCGCCTCCATGTCGAACAAAACCCCTGCCGTGACTACACATGCACTAAGCACTGAGGGGATTGCACCGTGATCTTGGTTTCTTCCTATCCGGATGCTTCGTATCATGCTTGTCAAAAGGCAGGATGCTTTTGAGCAACAGTAGCATGGCCGCAGAGAGAGTGCGCGAGATAGACGCTCTCGGTAAACGACTCTGTGGTCTCAAGCTCATGGTGCCTCATGATAGCTCTTTCCTCAGAATTCGCTGTGGATGATTTCGATCGAATGATTTCTTCCGCACCTGCCTGACACAGCTGCGTGGGCCTGTGTTCTTTGCTGGTCGATCCGGATTCTCTGCTCAATCACAAACCAGAACACACCTGTCTGCTATCATGGAAGACCTTGAGCTTGTACCATTCGGAGGCTATATCAGCGATGACTCTGATTTCCATGGTAGGCATTGCGCATTGTTCTGCAGATGATGATAGCTGAAGGTCACAGGCACAGCCAAAACTCGCAAGAAACTCGAATCCCATAGCAAACGAAGCACTTCCAAACAACTCGTTCAGACTTGGAATGAGACTCAAGCATCTCACCCCGTCGCATCACCTGTCGTAAGCGGCAAAATCGTGCCGGACGTCCTATACAACAGACTGGAAGGCGTCCAAGGTGCCAGACAATTGAATGAGACTGTAGATGAATTCCTCAAGCGCCTCCCACCAAAGACTACTACTACTGGCCCGTGGATTTGGATCACCTGTCCCGTGGTCAAGAACGAGGAATCTAAATCTCGACATGCACCTGAATCAGAGGAATCTCCGGAAGAAATGACAGATCGGGCCAGCGCCCTGTTGAGCCAGTTCAGCGGCGAGAAGGAGCGTATAATAAACGCCAATCCGACGTCCGCGCAATCTTCTATCACCAGAAAGCTTGGCCCTTTGAGAGAGCAGCTCAAGGAAGACATACTTGACCTTGCAGTATCATGCGGTGTCACCAGTGGAAAGGTATGCACTCTCCTCCCCCTGACCTTCCATGGCCCTTCATGCATCCATTTAAAGGGCACGATGTCTTCGTAGATCGAGGCAGAGTCCACTGAAATCCTCATTGACAACTACTGACTGCAAATAGTGGATGCTCTTTCCCAAACCAGACGACGTCAACAGGGTCTGGAGACTGGTCGCCGAAGCAGTTGTTGATGGCAGACTAGGTGACACTGCCAAAGTCGCACCAGCAGACCCGCCAAACCCCTTCACCGGCGAGCAGAAGCAGTCAAGCCACCTGATCTGCGTATACACGAAAGACTTCTCAGATCTCGATGATGTCCGGAGGGTGCTCGCAGAAATGGTTGAGCTCGGTCTCGCGCCTCGCAATGCTGCTGATGGTGCAATTTATTACAAGGCCGATGTCTACACCTATCTCAACATTGACTCTTCGAATCCGTACGGTCTCAAGGCCAGCCTCTACTCCAGCAAAGACTTGGCTGGTCTCTCAAAGACCACGCATACCAAGCCATCCGCTTTAGGAGGTTCGACCAAGCGAAAGCAGCAGACTTTGACGACCATGCTCGGAGATGGCAAGAAGAGAAGAAGGTGATTACCTATCGAGGTGGGAATGGTTGGTTGAGTCTTGCTATTGCTTCTGAACGAATACCCCTATCGTTGTTTTGTGTTGTGTTCTCTTCTCTATTGCTCCAGAAGCGCATACCTGCCAGTATATAGCTACGCCGAGAGGTCGACAAGTATTATTCATATCTGAAGAATGAAACTCAGACACGTGCCTTTGTGTCTACCTTGGCGCGCTCACCACCTGGACTTTGAAGAGGTCACAACATGGTAGTCGCGCATCTGCCACGAGGATTCGGACTACAGCTGCTGCTGGCGCCGTGACAGCTTAAGCTGCATCCATATGATCCTGTGTATACATTGGCACATAGACGACTCCTTAGCAGCTTGGCAGTACAGATGCCAATCTCGCAGTCACAGTTCTGAAGCTCGCATCCAACCGTCGCGATGTGTGTGCTTCTTCCATCGAGTAAAGCAATCGAATAAATATCGAGTAACACTTCCAGAGCCTAGGCGATTTCGGGATCAGCGACAAAGCTAAACAAATATTTGTTGAAAGCTTCTCCGGTCACCTCCGTTCGACTCTGGTCAACTTAACAGCTGCCTCTGTGCTCGTCCCTGGAGACCTTTGGACACAATCACGAGGACCTCTATGAAAGACGGCAGTGCGGTATCGATCATATATATTATCCACGCTGCCTTATCGCCTTCCTATCACTCCGTACTTTCTTATCTTCGGTCGGAATGGCAAAGTCAATTAACCATTGGCGGTCGGCTCCGGCATTAACCCGAGGCTCGACTTTTCTTATCAGCGCGGCCTGCAACGCCCGCCCAACGCTGCGAGGCGCTCCTACACCGCAACCTTGGCCTGGAGTTTTCATCGAGTAATCCTGTCGGTTCAATGGAATGAATTGGACCGCGCAAGGCAAGTCAAATGGCCGCTTTTGTTGGGTTTCCGTTGCTTGCCTGGCCAAAGGCCCCTTTTACAAGCTGGCTTTCCAGAAGTCTCTGCACCAAGCATGCCGTTGAACGGAGGCATGTCATGGCTACTCGGGTGGGTACGACGGCTATCCTTGAAACACCTTTATGTACCCCATACAAAAAGAGGCGCCTTACCCCAGATCTATTTGCATTCTGACATCTTTCCTTCCCCCTTCCATCCCTCTTGCTACACTATACCTTACTATCTTCATCAACTACCCTTGTCCTTGCCAAACAGCTTCTCCACTCGACAAACGACCTCGTTCAAGTCATCTTCGTAGAGACTGTTACCTCGATATTCAGTTTGATAGTATAGGTTGCATCACCGAACAGAAACGGACCCTCGACCATCATAAGACATGGCACCTCACGCTCTCTCTCCCGCCGTCCGCTCCGAGGCTGGTTCGCCGACACCAAGACAAGGACAATCCGACATCACCGTCCTAGCATCCTCTCGAGCAGTAGTCAAGGGCCGCATGACAGCCGCAACCATCGTCATCTCGACCGTGACAGGCAAGATACAGTCCATCTGGGAGTCAGTCCTGCCCGCCTCAGACTTCCCCGCAGGAACGCCTTATGTCGACCACTCGCCGCACATCTTGATGCCTGGATTGGTAGATGCACATGTGCATTTGAATGAGCCGGGAAGAACAGAATGGGAGGGCTTCTGGACAGGTACCAGAGCAGCCGCGTTTGGTGGTGTCACAACGGTCGTTGATATGCCTCTCAACGCCATCCCACCTACAACTACGGTTGCAGGGTTCGAAGAGAAGATTGCAGCTGCACAAGGGAAGTGCTGGGTTGATGTTGGCTTTTACGGTGGCATCGTGCCTGGAAATGTCGAAGAGTTGAAGCCCTTGGTGAAGATGGGTGTTAGGGGCTTCAAGGGATTCCTCATTGACAGCGGTGTATGTGCAGAGCAAGTTCGGACACAAGAATACACGAGCTAACGAGCATTCAGGTCGACGAGTTCCCAGCTGTTTCCTCCGAAGACATCTCGAAAGTCTTCCGCGAGCTTGCCGATGAGCCTACGACAGTCATGTTCCACGCCGAGATGATCCCCCCTGTTACAAAGTCTGTCGGTGACGACGTACAAATCTCAGAGCCGCCAATGGTCCCCAGCGGTCCTCTAGACGTATATCAGACTTTCCTCGACTCACGCCCATCGACCTTCGAAACATACGCTATTTTGGAAATCCTCAGCTTGGCACATCTGGCACCGCAATTGCCGCTACACATCGTCCACTTGTCAGCTGTGGAGGCCATTCCCATGTTACGCGAGGCTCGCGCGAAGGGTGTCAACATCACTGCAGAAACATGTCCCCACTACCTCTCGCTAGCAGCAGAAGCGATCAAAAAGGGCGACACAAGACACAAATGCTGCCCGCCCATCCGCAACCAAAACAACCAGGATGGACTTTGGAGCGAGATGTGCAGACCAGACGACAGCGTCATCAAGACCGTCGTCTCCGACCACTCCCCATGCACGCCAAACCTCAAGCTCCTACCAGCAAACGTCCCCGGCGCCATCGAAACAACCACCAAAGAGGGCGAAGGCGATTTCTTCTCCGCCTGGGGCGGCATCAGCAGTGTAGGCTTGGGCATCAGCGTCCTCTGGACCGAAGCCTCCACCCGCAAATTCACCATCGAAGACGTGGTCCGCTGGTGCTGTCTCAACACCGCCAAGCAAGTCGGTCTCGAACACCAAAAAGGTGACATCGCTGTCGGCCTCGATGGCGACATTGCGGTTTTCGACGAGGAGGCCGAATTTATCGTTCAGCCCAGCACCATGCTTTTCCGCAACAAGTGCAGTCCTTACCAAGGCAAGACATTGAAGGGTGTGGTCAAGGAGACATGGCTGCGCGGTCGTAAAATCCACACTCGCGAACAGGGTTTCATTGAGAAGACTGATCCTGCCGGTCAGCTTTTGTTGGAGCCGAGAGTCAAGGCTTAGAAATGTTGGAGGAATTTGCACCTGCTTTTTATACCATGGTTCTCGGTAATGAAGAAGGATACATTTGTCGCATTTGATCAGCATCATAGCAGCAGCATTTAGAATAACCATCGTATTCTATCCATCACGTTCATGTCCTCCAGACGAAATCTGCAATGCGATGTGCTATATATGACCCACTCCATCTTTGGTTATCCTCATCGAGCAAGTGCCTGGCAAGTATTCTAGCGGAGATGTCCACAAGAGAGCGGCAATGGGCAAGAAGATTTTTTTTGAATTATGTACATTCGTGCATGCTTGTAAAACGAGGAGACCCAAGAAGCTAGCACTTAGTTATCTACAAAGCTATCCATATTCCGAATCAACTCATAGTAGAACCTCAGTCCACTCAAATGAGCTTGCATATCAATCCTCTCATCCACGGTATGTACACCCTCAGACGTACCTTCCCACCTCGGCGAAAATCGGTAGATGTTCTTGGTCAACTGCCAATAATGCGCTGTGTCCGTGTTCCCTGTCGAAATCGTGCCCACAGGAATAACCTTCTTCGCTGATAGTTTTTCTCCCGTGTTTTCGAATACTTGTCGAATGGTACCTGCGAAGATGTTCCATACGCCTACATCTGGTCCTGTGGGCGAAAGTGGAGATGGTTGGAGGATGTTGCTTGATGAGATGTTCAGGACGCCGAAACCTCTGTCGATTTGCGAGTAGCCAGGCCCTTGGACTGCGATGCTGTAGTTGTTTGCGAGTGGTGCTAGTACATCTGCGACGGTCTTCAGAACGTCGTCAATTTTGTCTGATGGTAAGACGCGGTAGTTGATGATCGTTTCCGTCGTCTCCGGGAGCTGGTTGTCTTTGATGCCGCCATTGACTATATCCACGGACTGAGACGTCTGGATTGACCAGCGGACCTTGTCTCCACGTGAATCGATAAGTCTGTCTGCGAAGTCTTCCTTCTTCTCTAGGGCTTCGCGCAGCCATGGCTCCGAGGCTTTGGGCGAATTCTCCACTTCGCATTTCAGATAGCCCCAGAATGGATTGTGCTCATCAATATGGGGACCAAAAGGATGCTCCTCGACGGCTGAAATGAAGCGGGACATTATGCCAATATTCGTGTTCTTGGGCGGTGCAGAGCTGTGGCCGCCTGGTGTGTTCAAGGTCAGGACGATGTCGAGGAATCCTTTCTCTGCAATTGCCGGCAGCGCGTATGCCACACCGTCAATTGTACGGATTCCAGATCCGCCTTCATCAATAATCATGCCCATACTGTTCTCACCATATTTCTCTTTCAGATGAGCAGCCAGATATTTGGCACCTCTGAAGCCACCAGTTTCTTCGTCGAATCCGAACGACAGGATTATAGTACGCTTGCTCTTGAAGTCTTGTTCGAGAAGTCGTTCCATGGCACTGTATATACCAATGAGGTTGTTCTTGCAGTCAACAGAGCCTCTACCCCAGAGCCACTGCCCATCAAAATATGCTTCGAATGGAGGATGCTTCCATCTTGTTGGATCCGGGACTGGCACGACATCCAAATGGGCCATGATAACGAGGGGCTTGAGGTCTTGAGAGCTTCCTGGCATCGTGTGGAGCAGACCATGGCTATGCACTTTCTCGAGCTCCATTTTTTCGTGACTTGATATATGTTAGGACAACTCGAAGTGTGTTCATGGCATTGACATACACTCGGGGAAAGTGAGACTTGAGCGTCTCATGCAGGGTGACGAAAGCATGCCATCTCGGGTCTTTATCAACCTCATAGTTGTCATCGTAAGAAACTGAAGGCACATTGACTGCCGCGCTAAGACGCTCGACTTGCTGTTTCAATAGATCTTTGTTCTTCGCAAACTCTGTCGAGCTAGTCAAGCCGTCCTCGATGGTAGTCGGCTCGGCAATTGGACACCACGTGTTGACTTTGGTATCTCCTTCGGGCTTCTCGTTTCCAGGATGTCCATTCGCTGGAAGGTTGAAAGCTTCCTTCTTTCCTATGAGGGACCTTACTGTCGTCAGAAGAAGAAACACGACGACCATG
>ERZ794946.808-NODE-808-length-11458-cov-4.060160_pt1 | contig 11458 bp, 7 predicted proteins | sample MGYA00433072_ERZ794946 | MGnify/ENA primary metagenome ERZ794946 (study PRJEB30137, sample SAMN04331413) | food metagenome | isolation source: Y3 must sample point D1 replicate A | place: Australia: South Australia | collected 2014 ...
TGCATCGAAAGCTATTTATTGGACAACCCTCCAATCGACAAAGGGATGTCACAAGAGGAGGAGCGATCGATTTTGTGAGCAAGGAGCGATCAAGTTATGAGGAAGGCATGACTAAGCAAGTAGTAAGGAAAGAGCGACTGACCAAGTAACAAGGAAGAAGCGACCAAGTGATGAGGAAGGCACGACAAAGCGCACCAATGAACAAGGAGCGACCGACAAATGTCATTTAGCAAGGAACAAACCAAAATTGACAAGGAAACCGCAATCGTGATCGCAATGTTGATTTGAAGAAGGAACCACCAAGTTTGTCTAGTCAAGGCTTTTTATTTCACTGCAGTCGAGGATGAGCATGGAAGCTAGAAGGATGGATCAGAATCGACATGAAACGAGATTTCGGGAGAAGATGGTGATCCCAAATGATGGCGTCGACCACAAATACATCCATTTCCTTCAGGTATACAAGAACAAAACATTCGCCGCAAAGAATAACAAAAAGGTAGCATTTGCATTGCATTGCATCCATGCATGAAAACGAAAGAACAAAATCCTCCCTATGCAAAAAGATTCATAGCTGTCATTTTTTCATTTCTCAAACTCAAATCCTCTTGAATCCTTCTTTTGTATCTTCCTTGCTCCAATCGATGGTGACACCCTTTTCGTCTTCCTTGTACAAAATATTGCAAGCCTTTGTCAGCCGATCCAACACATTGTCATATCTGCGTTCGCATTCTTTGCAAACCATAGTGACCATTTGACGTGATAACTGCTCTTCATCCGCGTCGCCAAAGTGCTTTTCGATACGCTTGCGGAGAGTGTCGATGCCGCTGCGGATGCTCTTGCCGTCGTGGGAGGCGAGGAGCTTCTTGGTGTTGTGGCGGGAATAGAGGGGGCGAGCGGCGATGCTTGGGCCCGTCATGTTTTGATTGAGGAGAGCTTCTGCGCCTTCGACGAAGTCCTGGATGAACAATTAGCATGTTTTCATGTTGAAGGGTGAAAAGGCCACTTACGATAATCTTGCCGAGTGGCCTGCGAACCACGCGACCGACATATTCTTCCATGTGTTCAGCGCGATCCATCAAGGCCTTTGCTTTCCACTCGGCGAGTACAGAGCCTTCCTTGCCGCCATCATCTACTTCTTCGATGTAATGGTTCATATTCTCGATCAGGAGGATGTGGTAGTTCAAGATCTCCTTGTCTTCATATTCCAGACCGTGTGCCGTTGTAGCAGAGGTAGCAGCACCAGCGGCAGTGGGCGACTCTCTCGCAATGACCTTCAGTGAATCCCACATGGCTCGGTTGATACGAATGTATGCATCATCAATCAATTGACGCGCACCAAGTACTGCTCCGTAGCCGTCGTACTCTCGAGCTGCCGACAAATATGTGCTTTCGACGGCATTTGAGAATAGAGGGAAGATCTTCATGAAAGCAATGACACCCTTGCGCTTCTTGATCTTGACCTTTGTGTCCTCGATGGCATGAATCTGCTCATCGACAAACTTCTGGAAGAGTGTCTGCAAGCGTGAAGAAATTTCGTTGAGATTATGAAGCAAGAACTCTTGGGAGGTTTCCTGCAGACGGTATGCATGTATGGCCAGAACAGTGAGAACACCAACGCCCTGGATAGGATCGCCGGCATTCGCCCACTCCATAAGCGTTCTCAATTCATCCTTCCAGAAGCCGAAGGTTTCTTCCATGGTGTCGGACACACGTCTTGCCATAGCACGATCAGGCTCCATCAATCGTCTACCAGTGAGATCAGGACCCATGCGAGCTTCGGGGACATTAGCCGCGACTGCGTCTGCAAAATCGATGTTCTCGAGACTAGTGGCGTGGAAGAGGTCCACAATAAAGTTTTGTTCCATAGAGATCAATGGCACCTGTTCTTCGAGGACCCCATTGAAGACCTCAAATGGTGCCATACGGCCAGGTTGGGCTCTATCAACGGCTGTGGGCTTATCTCCTCCACTGCCACCACCAGAACGGAAGGACTTGGCAAGAGTCTGAGATCGCTTGACTGTCAGCTTGCGAGCAGTGCTGGTAAGACCTTCAGAGGTCTCCTTCTCAACGGAAGTAAAGAGTAGCTCAGTGGCTTCGCCAGTGGCTGTACGAGCTCCCTTCTTCCAATTATTGGTATTGTCTCGGAAGACATCGTTGTACAATGGGCGAGCCTTGGTTTGGTACATTCGGAGCATGTTTTGCCATGCAGGCATGTTGGTCTCTTTCGTGAAAAGAAGCAATGGGCTGAATTGCCAGAGATTGGCACGAGCCAAATTAAACCCTGAGCCATTAAGCTTCATTGTGGCATTGCCAATACCACCAGGATGCTGCAGAAGTGCAGGCTTAGCAGCACTGAGTGCCGAGGCGAACGAGTTGTCCAAGTAACGCACCAAACGTTGACAGAACTCGGCGCTCTCTCGCATGTATGCATTCCGTTTCTCCTGCAGAGCGTTCATGGTGCCGATGTCGCTGGTATCAAGACCTGTTGCAGGACCGGATCGACTCAGAGCATTCGTTGAGCGTACCGAAGGATCTATAGTAGCCATAGCCTTGTAAAGAAGAAGCAAGGAGGATTCAACAGACATCAAAGCTTCCGGGTTACCGAAATCTCCATGCCTGAGCGGCTCCAGCTGTCGTGGTGAAATCGAGATAGTGTCGACCAATTTTTGCAATTCGGTATGGAGGATCTTCTGATTAGCCGTCTGTACCTGCAGACCCTGAGACTGTGCCTCGATGAAGGAGATATCGTCGTTGAGGGTACTCAATTCCGCAGAGTAGATGGTAAGAAGTCCATCGAGCTCATCACACTCGGCAATTGCTCGATCAAGCATCTGATCAACGGCATCAACTCGGTCGTCCTTCTGTTCGAGATGACCTAACCAGCTGCCAGCTTCAACACGACCCAGCTCGCGCTTGAGATCAGCCTCTAAATCCTCCAATTGTCTTCCTTTCAGGATACCAGATCCCCAACCAAAATCGGAAAGAATGGACTCGAATTGAATGCCTCTCCCGTCAAGTAACCTCGGATCAATGTTGAGAGATCGAAGATGGTTCTCCTGCTGCGCCGATCTCCTTTTCGGTCTTCTAGGTTCTGGCACGACCAGAGGTACTTCCGGTTCCTCGACCTGTTGTTCCGGCTCCGGTGGGTCGAAGTAGCCCTCTACGGCTGATCCATCGACGGGTTTGTGAGCTTGCGCTGTGACATCTGCGACCTTCGGCAGAGGTTCGGGCTCATGGCTTCTTGTCTCTACTTCAGGAAGGGTCTCTGGTACAGATGAAGGGAACTCTGATTTCATGGGAGAAACGGGCAATTCCGATCTGTCGATATCCACACTCTGCTTTCTCAAAGGAGCAGGAACGACACCAGTGATACCGTCTGGTCCTTGTCCCTTGTTAGCGGGATCTGCCATAGCCCTCATACGCTCAGCTGCGCCGCCAGCGCGAGGTTTGAATGCACTCTGAGCTGCTGCCGCTTTTCTGAGGGCATCTGCGAGCCTCGGTCCATTTTTCTTCTTGAACATGGGTCCAAGTCCAGGACGGTGCTCGTCTTCGTCGGAGAGAACTTCTCTAGATTCAGGCACCGGAGCAGGCGATTCATCTGGCTCTATAGACGGGAGAGTGGGAGCTTGCATAGGCTCGGGTATTCTGGTCTCAGGTTGCGGCTCCGGCGGCAGTTGATGAGAAGCAAGATCAGCACTTGAAGCAGTAGGAGTGTCGTAGAAAGCACCCGGGACGCGATCAGAAGTTTCGGGCATGGGCAGGTGCTTCTCGATGCCTAAACCGCGAGGACTCGAGGGACGACCAACGGTTGCGACAGTACTGATGTTAGTGCTAGCTCCAGACACATTTCTGCTAGTTGAAAGAGGCGGAGGACGTAGCGCTTCCGAATCCGATTCATTTTCGCTTGGAGCAGCGCTGTATTTTCGGCCTCCTGCCATGAAAGGCCGCTTGCGCTCAGGAGGAACTTGAATATCATTGGAAAAATGGTCCGTTGGGGTCACTGATGGCTGTCGCTCGCGCTGGCTCACAGCACCTGGCTGGCGCTGATTCTTGAGCGTGTCAAATACCGATGGGCGTGGCTCGCCGTGATCGATAGTGGCAGGGTGAGGCTGTGGTTTTCTAGGGGAAGGTTGCCTCATAGGAGAAGGTTCGCGTGAGGGAGGTTTCCAGTGATTGAGCGTGGACGTGAACATGCTGACTTCGGTAGCTGCTGGCTCGGTAGACTCATGACTACGTTGGCTCTGGATACTTCGATCGCTTCGCACACTCTGATAACTTTGTTGACGTCCTTCGGCACGAGCAGGGGCTAGCTGTCCAGGATGTTGTTGAGATGGCTGGCTTAGTTGTGGAGGTTGGTCAGAAACTATAGGATTGGTTCTTGTAGATGAAGCGAAAGAGGCATTCGGGGAGTCAGATACGGGAGGTTGTTGTAACTCGGCTCTGGAAGACTTTGGCGTTAAGCGAGGTCGAGCACCTGGAGGAGGGCCATTGTTAAGAGCTGGAGGAGCAGGACCGCGATGCATGGGTTCACGACTAGGAGCACGCATAGGTTCGCGGCTTGGGGCGCGCAATGGCTCCCGACTCGGCTTCTGCATCTGCTCGCGGCTAGGCCGTTGTCGCACTCCTCTCTCCGGTGGAGCTCTGGACTGTGGCTGCAAACCACCAGGTTGAGTGTCGCCATTCTCAGGTGTTGGTCTCAATCGATGTCGTGAATCTTGCGAGGACGGTCGCTGTTGTTCGGCGAACGGTGGACGAGGCGGAGGAGGGGTGTTTTGAGGAGTCATGCGATCCTGAACAGCAGGAGAACTACGTGGCGCTTGTTGCTGGCCTGGAGCCAGACCAAGCATTTGCTCTACATCGCGAGGATCGAAGCCACGCAGATCTGGGACTTGGCCTTTTGTGTACTTTCGGTAGATCTTGACCAAACTAGCAACGAAGAAGTCCTTCTCTTTTGACGTGGCCGCCTGCCAATAGTAGGGCTTCGAAATAGTGACAATGAAGCCGACACTACCGGCCCATTGGTAATAGTTCTGTTTCGGTGGAGGCGCGTTCGGATCGGGATAGGCAAAGGATTCAATGGCCGAAAGGTCCTCGAGGTTCCAAGTTTTGCCGATGGAGAAAGAACCGTTGTTGTTCTCACGAGCCTTGTGCATGCGAACTCGACCAGTACTACGGACGGCTACGACGATGATACGAGGCTTCTTGTTGTCAGGAGCTGAGGTCGGCGGCGGAGGAGTCGAAGGGTGAGCTGCATCTTCGCTTATGCGAATGTGTGTGATGTACGATTCGGCCACTGGTAGAAGATGTTAGTGGGGCAGGTCGGGTCGAGGCAGCAGTTCAGCATACACTGTCCGTTCTGGTCGAGCTTTGAGAAGCAGCTCTCGACCATACGTCGCTTCTCATCCTCGAAGCGCTCGGCGCGGGTCATTGTGTTGGAGTTGGACATGGGTGCAGCTTGCGAGGGTTTCCTGCCTCGAGCGTCATGCATGGCCGAGTCCGACGGGTTGCGCGACTGCGAGCCATTCATGCTGTCGACGTAGCTATCTGCAGCTGCATCTGGAGAGGGTCGCCCGGGCTTGCTAAAGCTAGCAGGTGGTCGAAAGTCGAGTGGGACAGGTGGCTGGGAATATTAGACGCGTAGGAAAGATGACGGATAGATTGCAACAAGCCGTTCAACTTGCAACTCACCCTCACGAACCTTAGTGCACCAGGAAGCCCACAGCCCGAAGCCTGTTCTCTTCCGCGACTTGCGGAGACATTCAGCTTGTGAGCCTTGGCACGACGCGCCTTTGCCCTCCACTTATCGCGGCCCTCTGCCCTAATCAGCGTCGGCAGCGCGGGCCGAGCAGGTGCGTCTACCGAACCTTCGTCTTTTTTTCTCTATCGCGACTGCCTTTTCGTGCTGCCTTCCGCATTATTGCTCTTCATCAACCTAACACATCATGTCTCCCGCAGCTCCGTCACCCGAGCTTCTCGCTCTTGTCAACGACTTCCTCTCCAGCAATGGCTACGAGAAGGCCGCCAAAGCTGTCCAAAAGCAGGCAAAAGACCAGGGCCTCGCTCTCACCACCAACGCCAACACTTCTCTGACCGCCCTCTTCGAGTCCCGCCCCAAGGAGACCGCCGCCGCCGCAACTGCCGATGACTCCTCCGACGCTAGCGACAGCAGTGACAGCGACTCGTCCGACTCAGACTCCGAAAGCGAATCTGAGAAGAAGTCTTCCAAGAAGGAAATTACCAAGAAGCGCAAGGCCACTCCTTCTTCATCCGAATCTTCCGACTCCGATTCTTCCGATGATGAGAGCAAGAAGCCCGTCGCCAAGAAGACAAAGGTTGTCAAGAAGGCCGACACATCTAACGACTCTTCCTCTGCTTCGTCTTCCTCCGAGAGCGAGGACAGCAGTGACTCTTCCGATTCAAGCGACAGCGATTCTTCCGACTCCGACTCCTCATCTTCAGACAGCGACAGCTCCAGCGATTCCGACAGCGACAGCTCATCCTCCTCCGACAGCGATTCTTCAGACTCTGACTCGGACAGCGAGAGCGAAAGTGACAAGAAGAAGAAGGTCGCAAAGCCCGCAAAGGTCGTCAAGGCCGAGAAGCCCGTGAAGACCGCAAAGGCTGTCAAGGTTGAGAAGGCCGAGAAGCCCGTGAAGAAGGAAAAGAAGGAGAAGAAGGCCGCCGAGCCCGTCTCCGACTCTGCCGCCTCAAGCGTCACTCTTGCAGATGCTCCTGCCCTCATCAAGGCCGAAGTCGACACCATCATGGTCCCTGCCAGCTCAGCTCTCGGTCAAGCTGAGGGCACCGCCGCCCCTTCGAACGACGCAGATGAACACATGCACCCCAGCCGCAAGCGTAAGCTCGGAGGCGCCTTCGGCGAGACTGAGCAGCAAGTCGCCGTCCCTGCCACCGAAGACAACATCAAGCGCGCAAAGAAGGAGAATGTACCTTTCAGCCGCATCCCCAAGGACCAATGGGTCGACCCTCGTCTGACTAGCAACGCCTTTGTTCCCTACGACTACGCTCAGAAGGCCCACGAGGCTCTGATCGTCACCAAAGGCAAGGCTTTCACCAAGGCCAAGAACAAGGGCAAGCGTGGTAGCTACAGAGGTGGCATCATCGACCAGACCCCCAAGGGTATCCAGTTCGAGGACTAGACGTCTGGAAGAGACGACGAAGACAGGATAGACTATACCAAAAGTCAAGCGTGGAGTTTTTTTGATGCGCAAATCAAGGTTCGGGTTTTCTTACATCAGGTGTTTTTGTTGGATAGAGTATCATGCATTATTTTTCGGCCTATGGACATGGCTCACACTTCTGTAACCAGAGCTTTCAATTTTCACAAACGGATCAACAAGGATCTTATTCCTTCCTACTTGAACTCGGTCTTCCAAGTGCCACAATCTTCTGTCCAATCCTGCATCGTAAATTCACGCTTTCACAAGGCCAGCAGTTTTCATGTATGATCGATTAGGTCTTATTGCATCACAAAGGCCGTGAGTCTATCGTTAGACGTTCGCGGATACTTTAGCGGGAGGCGATGATGAGATTCACTGTGGTATAGCACTGGTGTGACTGAGCATATCCAAAGACCTGTAAATTTTTCTATGATTATACATCAAATATTGAGACATTGTCTGCTTCGACAACGCAACGCCGGAGTACCTTGCTGACATGAAAGTCGAAGCTATACTCCGTTCGTTCCAACCCCCTTTGTCACGAACAACCTGTGTTTTCCCATGTGAATGTCCTTCCGATCCCCAACACAGAGATGTCAATAAATCAAGTGAACATAGATGTCGTCTCAAAGCAGAACGGGCGCTCACAGACCGGATCATCGTCCCTGTTGTTTCTGAATTGGCAACCGCGGCAATCGTAGAATTGGGGCGCATCCACATCGCTCTCTCTCAACTCAATGTCAATGGGAGTACACCCTTTGCCCTGACCAACAGTGAGACGGTAGTAATCTTGGTCCGCGACATTGGCCGAGCACAGCGCAAAGGTCGTGCTGAATCTGCCCGTGCTGTCCATGGTTGCCAATCTCAACGTGTCGTCGTCAGGGCTGAAGCCGCCAGTGGTAACATTCAAGACGCCGAATTTCTGGCCCACGACATCGGTCTTGATGACGCTGGCGTCGTCGCTGTAGCTCGCGGCTGTGTAGCTGAGTGGGTACGAGTATCCGCGAATGTTGGTGCCCTTGGGGGCGTCGTGCCAGTAGACTTTCTGGCCGCCGGCTTGGGTGATTGCCATCCAGAGGTCGTTGGCTGTGCCGGCCTCGTCCAGTCCGGAGATCATGGTGGTGTTCTTGCCAGTGCAATTCCAGACTTCGGGCTGGCAGGTCGCGGTGGTGTCGAACTCTCCCAGTGCTGCGACGAATTGGCCGTTCCAAGCTACAATGGGGACGCCTTGCCAATCACCGCCGTCGTTGTAAATGTGCATTGTCCAGGCCTTTGCGCTGACCAGGGTGGAGGATGTAAGGGCCATGATGGCGGCTGAGGTGGTGGCAGTGACCTTCATTGTGATAGAGCGATAGAGGAGTGGAGTGACTGGATGTTTGGATGATGAAGTGATAGGCGAGGAAGATTGACTTGATGAGATGGAAGGGAATTTGGTCACTGATACCTCTGCTGTATATATACATCCAGTGCTCGTCCTTCGTCATTCTACTTCAAGGCATTACTTGAATCATGGTCTACGACTTAGCGGAGTGGCCTGATATCCTATGGATATCTTCAGCAGTACGGTGCATTAATGCAACACTACTGCAGAGTAGAGTGCTGAACGTCAAGCCAGGCGATGAAATGCCTAACAATGATTTTTCTAGATCGCTGGCAATGGTCCGCAGCATATTCTCACGCCCATAGTTGGACAACAAATGGCTAGCACACGGGATCTTGACATATTGTTGTGATTGTTAGAGGTTCGAGGCGTGAAGTTGTCAATATTGATACGAAGTCTAAGGCCAACAACACGGCAAGAGGCGGCTTGGCGCATCCTCCTCCGTATCTAGAACTATTATTGGGAGACGGATTGTGGACCATTTCTCCACCGCTCAATGTTTTTGTCTTCACCATTCTGAGCTGCCATCATCGACGGTGCATCGCTCTCAACACCAGTGACTCCTTCCCAAACACTGACTTCCACACTCCCCCACTTCGGATCTGTTCTTACTAGAGAAAAGCATTCATGATAATTGTCCTCGACTTTGAGCGACTTGCGGAACTCAGAACACACAAACTGTTGACAGATGTCCCTCATATCTCTGAAAGCAAGCAGAGTAGCTTAAATTCTCCTGAACCAGCCAGCAATCTTGGTAGTGAACCTGGATATCCTCGTGACTTTGACGTTTGAAGACTTCTTTGGGTCGGATGTGATGGAAGATCCAGAGGAAGAAAACGAGGATGCTGAAGAAGCAGAAGAAGAAGCAGAAGAAGAAGAAGAAGAAGAAGAAGAACGATAGGAGAGGGAGACCCATTCTGTACCATCGTCATCGGGTCTTGGACAGGAAAGCTGGCTACAGATATCAAAAAAGCACCAGCCAGTAGAGCGAGAGGACTGATGGTGTTTTCTGGCATGATTGAAATCCCGCAGTGGTGAGGATGTCAGGTAAGTGTAAGGAAAAAGAGAAGAAGAAGGTCTTCGTGGGATTGTATAGATTTGTGGTGTTGAAGAGGGGGGGAAAGGCTATATGGAAGCCATGAGCATGTTTCTCCTTAGCCATTGGAGATATGACCATACACCTACTCCGCCTGACGATGCTTCATTTATGGATGGAACTTTCTTAGATGCCAATAGAGCAATGCCAAACCTTCCTTCAACAATTTGCATAATTAAGCTCGTCTGCTCGATTCTCTCGCCTCGATTTCCACAACGCATACACTTATGAATATGGTTCTTGTGTCAATGTTGAGCTATAATATGTAACTTACAACGCTCGAGATGTCGTGTCTGTGCCGTTCGTCAATAGCATGTGTCGAGGCGAGAAAGTCGTAGAAGGACCGAATGAACCATACGGCTCGTCTCAAAGACGGTCGGCTACAGAGAGAAGTTTGTCTTCCCAAAGGCGTTTGGAAACAACTTGAAATGGTACTTGAGCTTGAGATACACCTACAATTGGACGAAACCATAAGAGATGGCGACTTAGTGATATGTCAAGTCCAGGCAATCTCACGGAGCAGTGGAGATAGAAAATACTCTCGAGTCTAGACACTTCATATCTGAGATTGGATGAGGCAGATATGGTAGGGATGCGGAAGACACAGCGAGCAGGAGTTGATGTGCTCTTGGCCTCGACTTCCGAAAAGCGTTTGTCCATGTGCAGAGACGGTGCAAAACGGTGCTACCTTGGTAAGCGGTATGACACTAGCCACATCACGATCAGGGTAGTAGTGGGGTTAGATAGACAGCTCGAGTTCTGTGAAGTACTAAAAGCCGTTTCGTGTTTCGTGATGGCGGATCAAGCGGCTCTGTGAACACGAAACCGTCCATGTCGTCTAGAGAAAAGAATGTTCTAGGGATCCGGCAGTCTTGAAGATGAAACATCCTGCTACAGCCTAAAGCGAAGGAGATATGGGGTAAAGAATATGGGGTTCCGATGGTCAGAACAGAACAGGGCACACAAGTTCATGTCGGACCAAATTTTCCATAGAAGTATGTCAAGTTTCGAACGCGTTGGAAAAGAGCAGACCCTGAAGTCCGTTACACTCGTGTCGAGGCGGTTGAGATCTAACCTGTTAGTCGCGTAAGATGCTATATATGAGCAAGGCTGAAGGCGTCGTATGCTACACCGTTCCGCGTCTGAAGAAAGAATCCTGGTGGCGTGGGATCAACGTCTCATGCTATCTCCAGGGCTGATGAGGTCAAGTGTACCGAGTACCTGGTTTTGCCTGAACGTGTTCGACCGTTGGTGGCTGGCGTCTCATCGGAAGATCAACCTCCTTGACATATGCAGGAGCGACAAGCCACCTCATCGAGCACCGAGAATCCGGAAAACAGGTATTTGTAAGGGGAAGCAAGTATTTGTAAGAAGGAACATGCTGATATAAGGAGATAAAAGTGGGTATCTAGATGAGCTTTGTAACGAAAGAAAAGAAAAGAAGATGAACTGCTGGCACAACAATACCACGCCATAAAGAAAAGAGAGACACACTGGAGTTTTAGTACACGACAGGCAGGAAGACAAGAAAGAGAATAAACCGAGATACGCCTGTTTTTGGGTTGCCCCATTCCTCCTGTTCACCAGTGTAAAGTTGTACAAAGTCTCTAGTCCTGCTTGCTGTAAGAGCGTTCTATCCGCATATGCAGTGAACGAGCGAAGGATTGGAGATAACGCCAGTCGACCGAAGAAAGAAACAAAAACGCCTTTTGGGCTGTCCCCTTTTACGCCGGAACGAGAGAAATGAAGTTGAGAGATATTTTTTTGGTCGATTTTTTGATTTGCTGTGTTGGTCGTTCTCCA
>ERZ794946.809-NODE-809-length-11446-cov-3.593978_pt1 | contig 11446 bp, 9 predicted proteins | sample MGYA00433072_ERZ794946 | MGnify/ENA primary metagenome ERZ794946 (study PRJEB30137, sample SAMN04331413) | food metagenome | isolation source: Y3 must sample point D1 replicate A | place: Australia: South Australia | collected 2014 ...
TCAACCGAAGTCAACTGAAGCTAGTTTTGTAGGTGGGGCAGCCTCGCTCCTTCCACCGGGAGATGTCCCTGAGCATTGACGGCCCGTCACGTGCACAGTGTGATCCATCACTAAATAGGGGCCGCAAAAAGCCCGCCTCTAAGCTCTGCATTGCTGTTCGGATCTGGATGTTTCGATTTCTGGTCTTGTTCCGTACTTCGCGTCGTGACAATGAGAAAGGCAGAGAAAGAGACAAATCGAGTCGTAGAAGCGAAAACCAGGGCCCCGAGAAGAGTTGGCATCACACACACGAAAACATCCATGATTCTGGGGATGCTGACATTCATTTCCGGCCAGACGGAGATCACTCGTTAGATCCGGACGAAAGCATCCCAATGTGGACTCAGGGACTAAAAACGTGAGGCAGACCGGCGGGCACTCCGCCAGACCATAGACACTAGAAGAAAGCACTGAGATATCCTTTCAACCAGCAAACAGATCGTTGTTATACGTCCCATGGAACTGTTGTCTGCTCAAGGCTTATCGCTCAAGTAGCCGCGTGCGGTCCGAAGGGTCTTCATTGCAATTCCCGAGCTTGAGACAATGTGTTGATCGACAGCAGTAGTACAGATAGTACCTGTAGCAAAGTGACACAAACTCGGAGCAGAGCAACAGATAGATAGTCTCGTGTTGATATTCCTGTGTTTCTCAAAAAAAAAAGCAATTTTAGTGAGAATGAAATCACCAAGCTGTCTAATCGCAAAATCCAAGGTGAAGTGCAGCCATCCTTCGAAGGCATTGTCCAAGAAGAAAAAAACACATCCTAATACAATGGTATATACATCTAACCCTCTATCTATCAAATCGAATGTTTTGTACGGCTCATGGCCAGCGTCTTGACACGACCCTGCAATCTTGGTCCGGTCGATCACCCGGCGGCTGGGTCCGGGTGAGTAAAATATCCACAGAGTATCTTCCAAGAATATCAGCTTGGAATGGCACTGAGGATTTGTATCTACTCCATGGACTGAATGTCCTTGGCGACCTTGAATGATGCATCAGTCTTGGCCTTGATGTCCTCGACAGTAACGCCCTCAGCCAGCTCGGTAAGGGTAAGACCGCCATCCTTGAGGTCCACCTGGAAGACACAGAGGTCGGTGATGATGGTGCTGACGACGCGAGCTCCGGTAAGAGGAAGGGAGCATTCTTGCACGACCTTTGACTTGCCGTACTTGTCGACGTGGTCAGTCAAGCAGACAATCTTGGTCTGTTCGGGGTTGGAAACAAGGTCCATAGCACCACCCATTCCCTTGACGACCTTGCCGGGGATCATATAGTTAGCAAGATCACCGTTAGCGCTAACCTCGAGGGCACCGAGAATGGACACATCGACGTGACCACCACGAATCATGGCGAAAGACTCGGCAGAGTCGAAAGTGGAACCACCAGGGACCATGGTGACGGTCTCCTTTCCGGCATTGATAAGATCGGCATCGACCTCGTCCTCAGTAGGGTAAGGGCCAAGACCGAGGAGACCGTTCTCGGACTGGATCCAGACCTTGGTCTCGGCGTTCAAGAATGATGGAGCCAATGTAGGCATACCAACTCCCAAGTTGACGTACATGCCGTTCTTGAGCTCCTTAGAAGCACGCTTGGCAATTCTTTCTCTTCTAATCATAGCAGGAGACTTCTCCTTGGGGGCCTCAGTTGTCTTCTCCTCCGCGGAACGAGTCATTCTGGACTCAATGCCCTTCTCTGCTGTGGCAGGGACAATACGGTCGATGTAAATTCCAGGAAGGTGGACATCATCAGGGTGAATGGAGCCAACGGGAACAATTTCCTCAGCCTCAACGATAGAGATGGCAGCAGCCTTGGCGACCAGAACACCAAATGCCTTGGTGGTGTAGCTGTTCTCTGTCAGAAACTGATACTTGCAGCGTTGTTGCCTCAGAGATACTCACCGGAAGCGGCAGTTTCCAGCCTCGTCGACCTTCCATGCTCTCAAAACACCGACGTCACCCTTGATGGCGCGCTCCATGTTGTAGGTCTTTCCGTCGAAGACGCGAGTTTCGCGGGGAGTACCAGCCTCGACCACGACAGTCTCAGTAGAGCCCTCGACAGGAGGTCCGACTCTCACAGGAATACCGCCAGTCATGACGGCAGTGTTGACACCAGTAGGGGTGTAGAAAGCAGGGACACCTGCACCACCAGCTCTAATTCTCTCCGCAAGAGTTCCTTGAGGACAAAGCTCGATGCCGATCTCTCCAGAAAGATACTTCTTCTCGAGCACCTTGTTGTTACCAAGATATGAAATGATCAACTTTGTGATTTGGCCAGACTTGACCAAAGAAGCAAGACCGCCATCTCCAGCACCAGCGTTGTTAGACACAGCGGTCAGGTTGGTGACTTCATTTCCTCTTTTCGCAAGTGCCTGAATAATAGTTTCTACAAAGAATCATTAGGATGACGTTGTGGTTTTGTTGGTATAGGGAGCTCACCTGCAACGCCGCAAAGACCGAAGCCGGAACTCAAAATTGTAGAGCCGCTCTTGATATCTGTAACCGCGTCCTCGGCGTTCTTGTATACCTTGCCTTGGCCGATGATTTGTGTGGGAGCCTGATCATTAGCAGTAATAGGCTGCTTTCTCTTGGGACCGGCAGCAGAGCTTCCTGCACGCCATCCCATGACAGAAGTAGGCCCATTAACACGGTTGAGGCACGCAGTACGCGGCACGCGGGATCCAATCCTCAGCACGACATTGATGCGCGCGCTAGCTGCCAATGATGAGACTGATCGAGAGAGAGAAGCCATGCTGTATGTGATTGAGCAAGGATGTTGTTAAGGAGGAAGTCCGGTTATGTGGCAATGAGATGAAGCAATTAAATGTGCTTTGACAATGACTCCGGCTTTCGTACAGCGGGTGAATGGAAGAAAAACCGATGGAATAAATAATAATTATGCATACCCTCGGACTACGCTGTATGACGTTGGGTGGAAACGCTCTCCGCGGTGAACATTCGGACTTTTCTCTGGCTATATAACATCAACTATGTGTCCTACATCTATAGCGAGACTTTGGACAGTCAAACCACTTCCTCTAAAGTCCAGACTCGTATGGAGTTGACGACAATTCCATTTTCTTTGGAACAATCTACTCGAGTACAACGTTGTCGCATGATTTGGATTCGTCACAAATTCGCGGAGCTGCACGGAGGTGTCATATCGTCTTTCCCAGCTGGCCAAAAATCACGGCCATCAGGGTGCTGCCAATAACCATGTGACTTTGACCTTTCTCACCGCGACACACGGTTGATACAGGCCCGTATTACGTGTTGATCACGTTGCACCATTGAGATCACTAGGATGAACGCTGTCGACCGAGTGCGGTGAGGCAGATCGAAGCAGGACGTTGTCTTTGGCGCACTTTGGGCAGCTCCGGAGACTGCGCGAGCAGCCATGCGAGGAAAGATTTGAACGACGAAGCTCAATTATCGTTTGAGGTCTCGTCACGTCCACCGCCTTTAAGTATAAGCTGATCTCTGTCACCAATCGTGTGGTACACATCTGATCGCGCGTTGAGACCCGAAGCTCCCAAACCTGCTTCCAAAGCAGCTTGGCTCGAACCTAGGAAGCTTGCCAGAGAGCCAAGTGTGCAATCGATTGATGATTTATCTAGGTTCGAGGGTCCGTGGCTTGTTACAAGACAGAGAGCGGATTGATGTTTGCGGGTCCTCGTTGACCCGATCACGCAACTGGATGAGACCTGAGCGCAACGCGGAAACCATCCATGTGCTTGATAATCGCGTGCCAAGCACAGATTGGTCGGCAATATTGACTACAACCTTTATGGCGAACAATGCTTGATAATTATCAAGAACCTCGACGGAGAAATTCCGTGAAAGGGTATTATGGGAGTGAAATCTTCTGCAGATATAAAGCTTGAGTGCCTGTCGAGCAACAGAAGAAGCATCAGCCCCAATCGTCTTCCATTATCCTCTGTTCGAGAGAGACATTGCTATCATGAAGTTTTGCGAGACAATATTTGCACTGGCTTTCACAGCCCCTGCCTTTTCTGCCATTTTACCTCTCCCAAACTCCTTTCCCGGACACGCGGTCGATATTGACAACAGAACCCTGGATCAGATCTACGCTGTTGCCAGAAACGAGACTGGCGAGCTCATAGTGCTTTGGGGCGGTGACGGTGGGTGTCCAGACAAATCTCTGTGCTCTTTAAGAAGGTTCGCTGACAGCAATCTTGCAGAAATCAGCCAAGGCGACCCAACTATTGCTGCCTGGAAAGCCAGATTCCCGGATGTCAAGCTGAACTTGACCGTCGATGTGTCTAAATATCACGATAGCCGCGTCAATCGACAGTATCAACGTAACGGCGATGACGGTGCTGATATCGCTGTTCTGCAGACCCTACATGACTTTGGTAGATGGAAGCGCGAGGGCAGACTGTACCCCTACAAGCCTGCTGATTGGGACAACGTCTACTCCGCCATCAAGGACCCTGAGGGTACTTTTCTCGGGGCTTTTATTTGTAAGCAGATTCATTGACCATCGACAAAACCTATCTCTTGCTGACATCCATCTTGACCAATTTGGCGACTTGATCTATAATACTGATCTCTTGAATGAGAGGGAAGTGCCCTCGACCTTTGGCGAGTTGATCAACCCTGTCTGGAAAAGTAAGCTCGCATTGACCTACCCCAATGACGATGATGCTATCACCTATCTCTTCTCCATCATCATCGAGAACTACGGTTGGGAGTGGTTCGATGCATTGCTTCAGCAAGATATCCAGTGGATTCGCGGTACAGGCCAACCTGCCGACCTTATCAGCCAGACCAACACCACACGCGCCCTCTCCTTCACAACAAACCTCAACGGCGCGAAAAACCTGGCCAGCAAGACCCCCAGCGATGCCCGTGTCCTCTGGCCGCAGACCGGTGCCATCTTCGCCACGACTCCCCGTCCTGAAAGTGCCAAACTCTTCATGAGCTGGCTCATCAGCGATGAGTATCAGCAGCAATTCGTCGACACTGGTTCCCACACAGTACGCAAAGACCTCGAATCAGCCTCCGGCAGTGTGTGGGACGACAATTTGACTCCTCTCACACAATTTGCGACCTTCATGGAGAACCGCGATCTTGTCGAGTGGTGGAGACTGCAATTCGAAACGTCGATTGGCACTGCCCAGGGCTTGAGTCCTGTGTTGTCCGAATATGGGCGTCGGACCACATTATAAAGGCCTAGGCACACTCGGAAACTTCTACTTGTCTTCTCGAGCCCATTAATCGTCACTGACGAAAGATTCGTGATGATCAGAGATGCGACGTCTACACACCAAGTTTACACATCAAGATTGTAAAGGGAACTGAGAAGAGAGTATGGTAATAAGGAGACTCGTTGAAAGGCAGGAATGTCATGATCCTCTAAAAGCATGTTCGCTTCCTTGGTATAAAAATCCCCTAATCCTTTCCGTATGTGTTCGCAAAACCCCCAGTCTCGCAATGCTTCATCGGAAAAAAGCATGATGATGATGAGAAACGCCCTTGTAGTGTCCCACCCCTGTGCAGTACCCCTAACACCCAAGAGAAAAGAAATAACAGAATATCCAGTCGTACAAGAAAAAATGGCTTTCCACTCTTAAATCATTGCATATCGTCCTCGGCGCGCTTGAGCTGGAAGTTGGGCTGTTCATAGAACCATTCGGTGTTCTTGTCCCACTTGTATGCTTTGAAGTCTACACCGTAAGGCTTGGGCTCAAGGCAGTAGAGCATACCGATTGGTACATCCAAATCTGCGACTTCCTCTCTCTTCAAGCCGCGGAAGTATGCTAGCAAAACACGAGCGACACTACGGTGACCGACGAGCAAGCAGTGGTCTTCCATGCGCTCAAGCTCGACAATCACAGGACGCAAACGGTTGATGATGTCAAGATATCCCTCACCGCCAGGACCGGGGTAGCGGTAGTGAAGCTTGTCCTTTTTGCGGAGGGCGTATTCGGCAGGGTGGGCTTCGGCGATGGAGGAGTATGTGAGACCCTCCATGATACCAGCGTTGAGTTCGTCCAACATGCGCATCTGCTTCGAGTCATACTCTTCATCGTCGAAGAATTGAGCCGTCTGAATGCTGCGCTTGAGCATGGAAGTCCATACGCAGAAGGACTTTTGTTGTAACTCATTGTTGTCGTTGGGCTGGTAGTGGGGGTTGGGCGGAGTTGTGTCACCAGGTTGAGGAGGGAAATGTGAGTGGGTGAGCTTGTGGAGTTGCTTCATGTCCCATTCCCTACGAGCGTGCTCGATGAATTTGGTGAGTGTTTTGGCGTATTGTAAGCCCTCCTTGCTGAGGTCGGAATCACCTCCAATCTTGCCTGAAACGTTGTCCATAGAAAGACCGTGGCGCGTGATCCAGATCATGCGAGGTGCGAGGTTGAAGTTGAGGAGGTAGTAATTGGCCTGGGCGGAGAGGAAGCCGCGGATTTGATGCGAGATGACCTTGCGGCCTACATCGATCATTTGGATGTATGGCATGTTGTTCTTCTCCTCGTATTCGCCTAGTGGTACGTAGGCTTTTTCGTAGATGGCGACACGCTTCTTGAAGTCCTCAAGAGCAGCGACAGGATCTTGGTCCTTGTAGTCGGGACCTGAAAGCTTCAGGCGCATGTTTGATTCAAGCAAGTTCTCGTCAACACAGCGACTCTCGAGGAAGAGGACGTTCAGCTCGGTGCCAGCTCTTTCGCGAATTCTCTTCATGATGACCTTTCTGCGCTCGAGGGTACTGTTTGTAGCGTCGAGAATACCGACCGAGCCATTGCCTTCAAGGATGTAGTCGAGGAGTTCGTCCAGCGTGTCCATGGCGCACTGCTCGCGGATCAAGGCAGCTCTCTTGTTCTGGGGGTCGAAGAAGTTGGCCGATTGATCCATGGAATCCGAGTCGGGCATTTCGGGTGTAGAGACCTTCGTCAACTCTACACCATCTGTACCGTCGTCGACGGCTTCAGGCTCATCTTCTTCGGTAGCAGGAGGGAGCTGTATGGTTGGCATCGTGAGCCTACGAGATTGGCTGTCATTGTCATGGTTTTGGTGTTGATCGCTGTTGGCTTGGATCTGTGCAGCGAGGCCCGAAGAACCGAGATGTGTTTTGGCGTCGACGATGCCGTTGAGACTGGCCAGACTCGGACGGTGCTCGGTAGGCAGGAAAGAAGCGCGATGTGCGTGACTCTTCGTCTTTTCCAGAGTATTGGGGCCTCCCGCAGCGACACGGCGTCTCTCTCCAACATTGAAGATGCGCGTGTCGTGTTGTAGCCAGTTCAAGTATCTGGCGAGCTTCTTTGTGATGTAACTCTTTCCTCGAGCGGGCAGACCGACCATGACGATGACCAACTTGGCGCCGACATCTCTCTTGGCGATTCTGCCATCGGGCGAGACCTTTGACTTTGTGAGGCCGGGGATGTCGAGGGTTGTTGGTCGGACGCGCGGGGTACTCGAGCCCGAGTTTTGCCTTATAGGCAATAGCCTTGGACTATTCGGAGCGGTGCCATCGGGAGTGTCGTTTAATGCGCCAGTACTGGTGGCACCGACGGCGGATGCTGTGCGGTTCGTGGGGGGAGGGCGGAAGGATTGGATCTCGGGGGTCTGAGAGCCTTTCTTGCTGGCGGCGTTGCCCAGGCTGCTGTTGAGGCTCGTCTTCAAGTCTTTGTGCGTGTTCTCGTCAATGCTTCGGCGCTGTTGGTCCTGCACGTTGCTCATCATCACAGACTTTGCAATGTCACTCTGTTGGCTCTGGCGACGGAGGTGGAAGGGGAGGGTGGACGAAGTTGAAGAAGCTGACAGGATTCCCGACGGTTCGCAGATGAGTGGCATGCTGAGAAAAAAGAGGGTCCAGAATTTCCGACCACACGGACGGGCCTATGACGTTCTAGCGCTCTCCTATCGCGGCGCGCTGCGACCAGACAAGGACTCGGCGAGGCCAGCTGACTAACTCCGAGAGCGGCCTTGGGCTGGTGATAGGCGAAGCCTGTTTACTTTGGAATATATAAATTCGTAATTCCGTGGTAATAGGCGATGCGCGTGATCCTGAATCCTGATGGGAAGAAGAAAGGTAGCTCACGATGGGATGTCGCGATCGTGATGGATAAAAGCTGATCCAAAGTTGATGAGAAGAGCCTGAAGTTGTGTAGCCAGGCGAGATAAATTATGACTGTGTTGGCGCGTGGTTGTGAATCATAAATAACTTGCGCGCTTGTAATAAGGTTGCGTCGCAGGACGTCTTGCAGTATTCTTTTCTTTCCACGGTTCGCCGAAAGACTTCCAGTACAAAAGTACCAGTTCCTGGCGCGCCCCGGCTGATCACAAGCAGCTCAAGGCAGGTGATTTGTATGGATGGCGTAGAATGCCCGGCTGTGTCTTTCATGCGTCTTGGAGAGGAGTTGAGCCCGAGAGGATCTTGAAGTCAGGAGATGGCAGATGGGAATCAAGTTTATTCTTCGAGGGCAGCAGCTGACTGATGATAACGCATGCAACAAGACAGAAGAGGGCCGAATAGACCGTTGCCTTCTTTCTACTACCTATCCTATCTCAAGGCTGCCAGCTCGGAAAAAAATCAACAAGGGGGAGCCAATCGAACTGCGGATGGATGCCACGCCGACCGAAAGCTGCGTCTCGCCCACCCAAAACTTGTTGAGATGAACGACAAGAAATTACCATCGTCCTTGTCTCGCGTCAAACCATCTGCCTGCCCAGACATTGGTGTGCTCCTTACTTTCCACCTCTTTGCTGGTCAATGTTTTGGTTTGCTTGCGATCCTTGATCTCCCTCTCCGCAGGTGTAACTATCGGCACCCCCGTTCAACTCCGCCTTGCGGTCTTCGGACCCCGCCAAACGCCCGCTTGCGGCTGCATTACCTGTCAAAGCATAGCCAATATTTGCTTCCTCCCCACGTTCATGCACCGAGTAATCCGGAGCGCGCCTCAATCCTCGCTGCTGTCCACCGCGCGGTGGCTGACCAGTTCTTTGTTTGCTGCTGCTAACTTACACAACAAAGGAAAGCCGATGATGTGAATCCCGGCAAGCTGGTTTTGGATTGACATCCCTGGTGGAAGCCAGTCATTCCGAGCAGGTCTCAGCCAGGCTTTGGAGTGAAATATTGCAAGGTACAGTGTACATCCGATGTCGATCTGCCATGACACAGATGGAGAAGTTGCAACGGATTTCAGGAGGATGTCCCGAAGGAGGTGACGATGGCTGCGAGGTACATATCACGATCCCCGATGCACTCAGCTCGTAGATCAGAGCCATGAATTCTCATGATGCATTTTGACAATGTGAAAGTTGTTCATTAGTCTTAGTCCACTTTGCTTGTCCATCGCTCGACAAGTAGATGCTACTCTACAGTCTCAAAGTGAGCACCAGCAAACATATATAACTCGCGACACTCAATGCAGTCAAAACTACCACAACATTTCCACTAGTCCTAAACCTCTTCCTCCTCAGCCCATCCTCACCAACTTCAGAAAAGAACTGTCTGTTCCCCTGCATCCGTCTAAACGCGCTCACTCCCAACACGCCAGCTCCATAGATTGCGAACAAAGCCCCTATACTATAGAACTCTGCCGTGAAAATCTTCAAAACCACCAGAGCAAATGAGAATTGACCCAACGAAGTTCGAATATATGCGCCCTCAAAGGTGCGCTGGGCAGCGCGAATTTCGACCAACTCGGTATTCGTGAGGATTACTGAGCGTGCGCGGTGGAGGCGGAGATGGTAGCGGTCTGCCGCATGCCGTGTCTGTTTTGTAATAATGTTGTGATAAGTCTGACAGCCGCAGTGATGTGTTGGGCATTTCTATGGAAGCCGTGAATTTACCTCGAACATGATTGTTTGACAGGCGCCGTTGAGGTGTGGTTGAGCAGTTTGCTTTTGTTTGTGCTGCTGCAACCCGTGAGACGGCTTTTGCTGATGTGGTTTGTTGGAGTCGTACAACAGGCTATACCGACAGAAAGACTACATGGGTGAGCTGTTTGAGTATTAGACAATAGTGCGAAATCAAAGGTCGAAGGGAGGAACGCGCTCATCATTCATGGGTTGACTTGCGCGAGAGATAGAAGTGGTCCAAGCGCTATGGTGATCGACTCCTCTATCGACTCCTCTATCGAGCTGCAACTCTCCCTGTGTGCTAAACTTTATCACGCGCATGCTGTAGAGATGCACAATGTTATCAAAATCAGTGCACCCCTACACTGAGAGTGTAATAGTTAGCTCCTCTCTGCGGACGACCAGAGCGATTCAAAAAAACGTTATGCAGTTTTACAGCTAGAAGTGACAGATCTTGGCGCACGGGGAGCAATGTTGCACCTTTCCTTCCAGCTTCCTCCATGACACTTGGACCTGAGATACATAAAAACCCTGCTCGTCGTCTGCAAGGTCTGAAGCTGTCGCAATACATATGATCGATCACTATGGCCGCCACTCTACTTTATCTACCACCGGAGCTTCTCACAGCTATCGTTGATCTGGTGGTGGTCGATAGTGACCCTGGGACTACTGCAACTGACAGCATAATCATTCTCAGGCGAACCTGCAAAGCCCTTCACGACCCTTGTCACGTGCACTTCCTACGATGTCTTACTTGCTTCGACGTAGATCTTACGAATAGATCTGGCATGACAAAACTACTGGCAGTATCCAAAAGTCCTGTTCACGCGGCCGCTATCAAAGAAATCATATTCCTCTACACAGAGCCGGACCTAGTATGGATTATGCCCCGCCTCAGAAAGGCATTCACCAACCTCGGATCTTTGAAGGACCACATTACCATTGTGATTGATCCATTTGCACAACCGAAAACGAACAAACGAGTTACAAAACACGATTCTTGGTGTCTGGTCAACAACGTCCTGGTAGCTGCGGCTCTGTCAAAGCTGACAGTTGATGAAATTCACGTACGCGCTCGGAGGGACAGCTTGACTGACATTGCTGTGCCAGTCGACAGTCCCGAGATCAACTATGGTGACTTGCTGTGGTACATGCATACCAGACTCGTTGATGAGCAACACAAAGACTTCAAGGACTTCGACGGATGGGGCATTCCTGTACTTGTAGCTGATTTTCAGTCCGCAGGTTCCATGTCATACCACTACGCACAGGCTAGCTTGAAAGTCAACGGACTTAGTCATGACCACTGGATTCAGCTCAAGCCGTGGTCGAGAACTTTAGTGCCCCAGAAGATCGAGATACAAGGGGGCGAGTTCATGACATTCGAACTGCAACATTTCTTCTTTCATACTCGTGCAAACAGCCTCGGAACACACAGCTTGACAATCATCAATTCTAAGCCAATCCACGAATGGCCACCGGAAGAGTACGAGACTACGCGTATGGAAACTCTACTCCGGGTGTTCGTAAGCTGGGGGCTCGAGTTGGAGCATTGCCGTCTGGAGAGCATATGGGACGCATCGACT
>ERZ794946.811-NODE-811-length-11428-cov-3.218676_pt1 | contig 11428 bp, 12 predicted proteins | sample MGYA00433072_ERZ794946 | MGnify/ENA primary metagenome ERZ794946 (study PRJEB30137, sample SAMN04331413) | food metagenome | isolation source: Y3 must sample point D1 replicate A | place: Australia: South Australia | collected 2014 ...
GACAGTGGAGACCGAAAGATCGTGCCTGAGCACGCGAGCTTGGAACCACAAGCTACACCCATCGAGGCGGGGATTCAACAGATCGACAAGATGAACGGAGCCAACAGGCGAATACCAAGCATGATACTTCTCAGCAGGGTGTACAGGACGTTGACAACGACAGGACACAGTCAAGATGTCTGCCGCCCTGGCAATGCGCCACATATTGCCTTGCTTCTGTCATCGAAAATGGCACCGTTCAAGGTTCCGAAACTTCTGTCAGTTGAAATTGGGGCGGGAGAGCTTGAGAACCGCTTTCTGTTTGGTGAAGTACATCTGACATATCGCATAACGAATGTTGATGTCTCCACAATCAAATACCTAGATGGTGAGCATGGACCAGGAAAGTGTTCCAACGGCGCCTCCCGCAAGGACACCTCCACATGAAACGGTTATGTTAACCATATTTTGACCCTCCACATACGTCTCCCCGCATCGCCGTTTGCAGATCCACGTTGTTATCGACTGCTCCTAAAGGATTCAACAAAGAGGGCGAGCTTTTGTGTCGCATGTTCGACTTCCAATTCCAGCCGACCGAAGGATTCCGAACAACGAACAAGTCTTGGGAACGCGATCGTCATGACCTGTCGCTTGAACCTGGCCACCATGACGGCGAAGATGATTGAATAGCGATGGCGAATCGGCTGATAAGGTGGTCAATGTTCGACCGTCTAGCAAAATGTTGATTATGCTCTGTCATCAGCACCCATCTGTTTGCCTTATCAACCTATCTTGACGGACTTTCGGTATTACTCGCGCCTTCCACATCTGCGCGACCCTAACATCATGCCATACCTTCAGCAAAAAGACTCAACCTGGCAGACGCGACGCTCGTCATCTTCGTTCACGCGATTTACGAGATCGCGACGACGACAACTCCTTGGAGTATTCTCGGTCTCCTGCATCTTGATCTACTGGACAGTCTGCATTGGTCTGGGATCTTCCCGCAATGAGCTTTTCACACCTCCACTGCCCGCGACACCGAAATTCTGGGCTGGCGGCTCAGAAGACCGACTTGTGACCATCCAAGCGAGCAAGGGCGCCTTTGTCACAGATCTGAGAGATGTCGTGGAGCCACCGGCATCTAAAGAGATTCCAAGGCCTCAGATCTTTAATCAGGTCGCGAGCTCCGAAGAACCCATTCTGCAAGAGCGACCAGCTACCATTCAAGTCACCAAAGGCAGTTCTGTTAACGATATTGGAGACGTCGAGGAACAGCAATCGTTGGCAGAAGACGTGTCTGAGATGCAACCAGTTGTCGCAGATGGCGGAAGATTGACCGACATCTCAAAATCTCAGGCCGCAACTCAAGCCGACAACTCTCAGGATCCAGCATCAATTTCAGTCCAGGGAGCGATGACCGATAAGGTCAAGTCTGCAGCGGGACTTCTCAGTCCCACCGCGGTGTCTCCTGGATACGTCTTCCCGGATACCTCAAACTTCGAGCGACTCAACAGACTGGCGGATGAGCTCCCCGATTACGTACACATTCCACTGCACATGGCGGTACAGGAAGAGACCCTGGACAGTTGGGAGGAAGATTGGTTTGCACATGCTGTCTTCGAACCCAAGACGCATGGCAGTTTGAAAGAACCAAAGATTGACTTTGTGTACACTTGTAAGTTCTAGACTTTTCCTACAGCATTCTGCGACCAGCTTCTGATGTTTTGCAGGGGTCAACGGTTCCGATACTAGGTTCGCAGAAACGATGCGACCGTATGAGTTGAACTCTAGTCTGAACGACGACGCAGGCGAATGGATTGCTTCCCACGGCGTCAACCGTTATCGCGACTGGGATGAGTTGCGCTACTCGATCAGAAGTGTTGAGAAGCATGCTGGCTCATTTCGAAACAACATTCAAATCTTGGTGAATGCTGTCGAGGGTGAGGACGGCACCATGTCGAAACAGAGACCGACTTGGTTGAAAGACGATTCCGACATCCAGAGCGCCCTTCAAGTTTTGTCGCAAGAAGACTTTTTCGGTGCGGAAGAGGCAGAATGCTTGCCGACATTCAACTCCTTGACCATCGAGAACCAGATTTACAACACACCATCAGACACAGACCGGGTGAGTCGTGATGTTCCGCTGACAGGATAGCTGAGACTGACCATCATCCAGATCTTTGCAATGTCCGATGACATGTTCCTCGGCAAACCTCATGCAGCCTCCGACATCTATTCGCCACTCTTCGGAACAGTCATGGGATTCAAGCCTAACAGCTACAACACGATCGTACCACCTTCCGAGAAAGACGCCTTGCGGTTTGGCGAAAAGCCATATCTTATCTATACTTCTTGGATGTTGAATCGTCGTTTCGGCACTCGCAAAAGAAAGGGCCAAGTTCACTTTGGCCATTCTCTATCTCGCAGCGTGTACAAGGAGGCAATGGAAGCCTTTCCTAGACCTGCCCTCAAGAGTGCCTGCCAGAAGTTCAGAGGCGAGACTGGGTTTCAGCTGTATTCCTGGTACAATGCGTTCCATTACACAATTGAGCGCCATCGCGAAGCTCTTCTCTGGAGTTACATTATGATCAGAAGCGATCCTGATAGGAACGGTTACTTGAATTGGGAAGAGCGACAAGCCATCGTGAGCGACTTGGAAGAAGGTCTTGCCAACGAGGGTCGCAACTCTTTCCGGAAGAGGATGTACTACTATGTTGCAAAGTCGCTTGGAGATGCAGGACTCGAAGCGCCGAAGGTCAATGTCGAGACCACCTGGACATCTCTTGATGGACCTGCAACGATCGCCAACATTGATTGTTTCGAGTTCAACGTCAACGAGTGCTTGGCTCCGGGCTTTTCTTCGCCGTCCTGGGATGAGAGATCCGACAATCCGGTCTTTTCCACTGCAGCGATCTTTGACAGATTGGCAAGACAAGACCCTCAATGTGGCGATTGCTTGACAAAGCTGCTGCTCAATCGTGTTGAACAAGGTCTGTCTCCTCTTCTGCCACATGCAGATAAAGACGCCGAGCACCGTCAGACAGTTCTCAAGGCATTGAAAAGATACTCCTACGTCGTGGTAGAGCCAGATGCTCTGTTCACGATGGTGACTGACGCCGAGCAAGTGCAAGTTCGGCTCATTGACCGCCTCGCAGATCCTGACAAGCAGGCCGGACAACTCTGTCTAAACGATGACGTGACGACGGACAATGAGAACGAGCTTCTGGCATTGAGGGAGACGATATCAAGGCTTTTCAATGAGCATTGGGGAACACCGAGTCGATTCGAGGCGTGGTCGCAGTAGATAGCTGAATCAATTTTATGTCGTTTGTTGTCGTTCATTCTTGTCGTCCTGTGTCAATCCAATTTTGCAGACTCAACGAGTTCAGCAATTCACTCTTATCGAGTCTCCAGAGAATCTCGGTAAAGCGATGCAGGTACTCGTTGGCTCTGATTGCGACGCGATTCCCTTCTTCATAAGGGCAATTCAGCAATGACACTGCCACATCGCGAATCTTGCAAAACTATGCTGGGTCAGGCCTGGGTCTGCTTGATGATGTATCAGATGCACATGTTACTTACAGTATGGTACCCATTGGGCTCAAGTGTCTCATCCGAGAAACTGTGCAAGACGTGTAACATCTGGCGAGCAATGTCCTCACGTCTCGTCCATACTTTACTCAAGTCTTTTGGCGGTAAGTTTGAATTTTTTGAGTGCAGAGCATCAAGCCTGTCAAGAACCATACACTGTAGCCAGAGATGCGTGATGTGTATATTTGCGCGAACAATCTCCATCTGCAGATTACTGACCCTCGAATTGACCGAGTCGTGCGTCGCGCTATCGCAGTTTGGAGCCCATGGTTGGAGCCTTGGTGGACACTTGTCAAGCATGAACCTAAGCTCCTCGAACCTGTCTTCCAAAGATTGTACTTGAAGCTTGATTTCAATACATTCGCATCCGCAGCATCGGTCGCTATCTGCGCGAGAGAGATCCACTGATCCAGAGTTGGATACGCGCCACAATGGCATGAGCGCGGTACAGAATAACTTCGAATGCATGTTGAAAGCGGTGACGATGTTCGCCTGTTCTGTGTTTGGCCGAGGGAGCATGGTATCTGGTGTGATGTATTCGTCTTCAATCTCAGCAGGCAAGAGAGCTTGAAAGTCAATTGTGCGTAGCATGGCACAATCCAGATAGAGGAGTCGTTCTCTACGAGCAAATTGAAGTTTGTTGTGCACCAGGCTGTAGAAGATCAACCAGAAGGCTTTTCTTCGCAGTTGAGCCTCCACAAAATCCAAGCCTTCGTATGTTGAGGCGCGATGGAGCTCCAGTAGACGCGCCAATTGCATGGCTTCAATCTCCAGCATACGCGATCGATTGTGGTGTCCGATTTGGAAGAAGGCAGTGACCAAGCAGTAGGAAACAGCCCACTTCTGATGACTGACCTGATCGTAGTAGCTCGCCTGACGATGGCAGACAAACAAGTCGTAGCAATGGTTGATCATGGCCTCTGCTGACTGGAAAGGTAGGGTAGGGTCCAAGCGTTGGTATCTTTCGAACCTGGAAGATCCGATCCCAAGCGTCAAAGCACAAATGCCGACGAGGAGTAGGAAAAAGTCCGTATCGTAAGCGTCTCTCTCCCTCTCCAGATCTTGCCGAAACGTTGGACGGTGAACGACGGGGACGACGGGATAGACGAGCTCAAGATAGTCGCCAATGATGCGCTTGAAGAGCTCTCGTGAGCAGATGCTGTCAGTCTGGTAGGTCCGTTGCGCGAGCGGTGTCGTCGTTGGACCGTAATTGCTGGCATGATCAAGTGATGCAGGCGTTGTAGGGAGAAGAGCTGCAGTTGGGGAGACGACCTCGCTGTTCAGGAGGTAGGAGAGGTTTCTGGACTGGACAGGTCTACTCAATGAATTGACCTCTTGTGTTGCCGTTCTGCCTGACACGTTTTGCAGATGCGAGCTCGTGGAAAGCGACGATTGGCCAAGGTCTGTGCTAAGAAAATCATCGTCGGGTGGCCTCGATGTCTCTCCAGGCGTCGTCGTACTGGCCGTATTGCTGTATAATTGACCTGTCAGAGCAGCACTCGGACAGATCAAGGGATTGATCGACGCACCTGACATCAGTTCTGCGCGTTCGAGGTCCTCGACATTTTTGAGGCACGGTGAAAGTACAATCAATTGCTAACCGCGTACATCTTCGGCAAGGACGATGAGCAGTTGCCGTAGGAGCTACCGACTCGTCGTAAGTGCATTTGACTTTGCGAGTCTTGCATGCATCGCAGGCTTGTTTGGTCAATGTCGCGCGACTTCGCCTTACGTGGCCGGTCTGTTGCGCATTAGACATGATGCATGTCAATTGGTGTTGGTGCGGAGGGATAGGAAGAGCGGAGAAATGGCAAGAACGAAATTCTCCGCCATACTTGGGGCCCCGCTTTGATCTCTTCCTCCGCTTCTCGGTATCTTGACCTTAACCGATTCATCCTTACGGCGCGAACATTTGATCTTGGACGGATTTCTACGGCCTAGACAGGTTTCTAGAGATGCTTTGATGGGTCTTCGGCAGTTGATTACTTTCTGCAAGATATCGCGAAATTTGCCTGCCTTAGAAAGCGCGGAACTAAGATGCAGGTGCACCTCCTTGGTGAAGCACCGTGTTGAATCGCACGCAGGGGCCGTGACTGATGACAGACATGTCGCTTCAATACGAAATGGATTCACAGCTACCACTACAAGAGCTGCATAAGTTTTTATGTGTTCGTGAACCGAAGACACCACCAACGTATGACATGTCGCTTCGCCAGGTCTTGTTCAAAAATGGGGAGGCCAAAACATGTTTCCCGAGTGGCCAGAAGTCGATGCGATCAGGGTGCTCCCCAAAGCCAACCCGTTCAGCTACCTCTCCGGCGACAGAGATACTGATAGCCCTGTTCTTCAAGCATTGTGTCTTCTTAATCTTCTGAAGAGGTTCAGCTCTCTGGTCGAGCATTTGCTCTGCTCATCTGCAAGGAGTTGCGGGTGGTACAGGGAAACCAAGATTTTCTTGCATCACTCGACTTTCGCTTGGGCACTGCAACTCAAGACAGAAGACGCTTTGCAGGGCACGTTTCAATGAAGATTGAGTATTGGGAATTATTCTACAAGCCCGACCACCATGTCGTCTTCTCGACAGTGGCCTTCTTCGTCAAGAACTTGGTAGCCGCACTGCTGTCGCCAACCATGATCTTGTATGTGCCGGCCTCGCTGCACCACTTATCCTCAATTTCATCCCAGTAGCTTGTCGCTTGCACCAAGTCCAAGTCGATCTCCACCTTGTCTGTCTCACCAGCTTCGAGGAAGACCTTGGTAAACCCCTTGAGCTCTTTGACGGGTCGACCGACATATTGCGACTTGGGTGCTGCGACATACACCTGGACGACCTGTGCTCCAGCTCTTCCGCCGTTGTTCTCGACTTGGCAACTGACGGTCAGGCTATTTGAACCACCTTGACGGAGCTCAAGATTGGTCATCTCAAAGGTGGTGTAGGACAAGCCATGTCCGAAGGGGAAAAGAGGAGCTGTCTCGATGTTTTCGTACCAGCGATAGCCAACGTAGATGTCTTCACCGTAAAGAGTACGACCACCTTCACATCTGTAGTTGGAGTAGGCAGGGTTGTCTTGGATACGACGAGGCATGGTCAGGGGGAGCTTTCCGCTGGGATTGACATCACCGTAAAGCACATCTGCGATACCGTTGCCAGTCTCGTTACCTCCAAACCAAGCTTGGACAATTGCTTTTGCCTTGTCGGCCCAAGGCATGGCGACAGGAGTACCGCTTTGCACAACAATGACTGTGTTGGGGTTGGCATCGAGCACAGCGGAGATCAAGTCGTCGTTGCTAGGTGGGAGGTTCATGTGTGGACGATCTTGACCTTCGCTTTCCCACTCACCGCTCAGACCAGTGAACAGAACGACTTGATCGACTGAGCGAGCGAGATTTGCAGCTTCCATGATTGAGACGTCGAAGTCCAGACGCTTGCAACCAGCGATGCGGAAGCCACCATGACCGAAAAGAACAACTCCATCAGGTTTGACTCTTGTGCTGGAATTGGCGCTTGCCCATCGGAGGAAGATTCTGTATTGTTGACCAGCGACCAACTCTTTTGTGCCTGTTTCTTCGACTGTGCCGCAGCCGATAAAGCTGGGTCCGGAGCGCTGGTTCTCCACGTTGTCGACGATGAGTTCGTCGTCGATGTACAAGCGCGCGGTACCATAGACGCAGAGTCCAAAGTCGTACAGGCCGCTCTCGGGTGCTGTGAAGATGCCTTCAGCATCGACGTGCCAGATGTGTGAAAGGTCTTGACGGTCGAAACCGGCGAAGAGCACGTTCGAGTCGGTCAATGTGCGTTCCTCGAGCAGTTCACGATGCGATGCTTCTGGGGGGTCGTTGTATAGCTTGATCGTGAAGCCTTCTCTGCCGTCGTGGGTTTGAAGATGGCTACCGATTGTCGGCAACATCTGGTGGCTGTAGACACCTTGGGCCCAGTCAATACCGGCGGAAGCCTTTGCCGAGACTCCCTCGAAGGGTGTAACTGTGTAGTAGGGTGTCAAGGATGCACTTCCGCCACCAGAGATGGTAGCAATCTTGGAGTTGGGGCCAATGACAGCGATGCGCTTGTCCTTGTCAAAGGGCAGAATGTTTCCCTCATTCTTCAGCAGGACTTGTGACTGAGCTGCGACCTGACGGGCAAGTGCTCTATCTTCAGGACGATCCAGCTCAAGTTCGGGGGCGTTCTCGGGGATGCCAGTCCGTAAGCCCGAGTTGACGAGCCTGAGGACAGCACGCACACGATCGTTGAGCTCGCTCTTCTTGACCTTGTTGGCAGTGACGGCATGCATCAGAGCATCGCCGCGCCAGCGCGACGGACCAGGCATCTCGAGGTCAAGACCAGCTTTGATGGCGCCAGTAGTGCTGTATGTGCCGAACCAGTCGCTGGTGACCAAGCCATCCCACTTCCATTCGCCTCGGAGGATGTCCTTGAGAATGTGCTCGTTCTCGGCAGCGTGGGTGCCGTTGATCTTGTTGTACGCCGTCATGATTGCGCCTGCTTGACAGTGCTTGAGAGCGATCTGGAAGGGAGCGAGGTAGATTTCTCTCAAGGCTCGCTCCGTGACGATGGCGTTGAAGGCCATGCGCTGGTCTTCTTGGTCGTTGCATGCGAAATGCTTCAGGCAAGCGACGATGCCCTTGTCTTGGACGCCCTGGCAGTAGTATCCGGCGAGGATGCCAGCAAGGTACGGATCTTCCGAGTACGATTCGAAGCCACGGCCACCAAGCGGGGCTCGTGGGATGTTGATTGTGGGACCGAGAAGCATGTGTGCACCCTTGGCTCTGCACTCACTTGCCAGCAGCCCTCCAACTCTTTTCAAAAGGTCCTTGTCGAAGGTTGCGCCAAGTCCAGTGCCGCAGGGGAGGCATGTTGAAGGGACGGCGTCGAAGAAGCGAGTGCCGCGTACGCCATTGGGGCCGTCGGAGAGTCGGATCGAGGGGATGTTCAAGCGAGGGACGGGGACCGTGTGCCAGAAGTCCTTGCCTAGGAAAGTGTCAGTGATTGCGCCTGGCTTGACCACCATGCCCACTAGAGCAGGGGTGTCGCACGAATTGCATACCTGCTGTGAGAGAGACCTTCTCCTCGAGGGTGAGCTGCGTCAGTAGTTGCTCAATGTCGAGCTGCTGTGGTTGTTGTTGCTGCTGCTTGGTCGCAGTGTGTTGGGGAAGTCCATTCTCACGGGTGCTTTGTGCAGTTGAGATGCCCATGATAGAAGTAAGAGGATGGTGGATGTAGACTGGGAAAGTGAATGAAGAGTGAAAGCAGGATATACCTCGAAAAGCCAAAGCGAAGCATGGCGATACAAATACTTAGACTGCGCCTGTTCTGTCTTGAGCATCTCGGCGACCTACAAGCTAATGCTCCACACCCCAGATGTGTGCCTTGATGCGCGGAGTATGTCCATGAATTTACGGACCGTCAAGCCGATGGAGCAAGATGGGTTTCGCCGCGCGGATATGATGGCGGGAAGGAAGGAAAGTGGAACTGTGTGATGGAGGGAAGGAAGGCGGAGGAAGCTGAAACTCGAAGTTTGTTCGTCGCCGCTCTCCGTCAGTCTCCGTCCCCCGCAAGGCTTGGCAATTTCTCCGTCCTCCGCGTCCCTTCCGTGACGCCGCAATTTCCAATTGTGGTGAGACCTGACTCCTTTCTGCGACTGTCTTGAAACTTCTTCGAGTCGTGCCAGATTTGATATGCCATGACTCCCGATACTGTCCGTCATCCCACCCAGTCGTTGTCGCTCGCCATGATATCTCCTTGCAAAGTTCTCCATCTGAAGGCAGAGGTCCACGCTGCGCTCTGAGATGCTCGGAGCTTCGTCGCGTCTCACCTTCGACTTGCAACATGAATTTGCATCCACTCTCAGGCCGTTCCTTCTGCTTCGGCATCGCAAATACAATCGACTACGGCTGTGCCTCTTTCAGCTCTTCCGTTGCCAACTTTTCCTCCGTGTTGCTGGCGCAGTCCAAGCCTCCGTCTCGGCGCCTTGCTAGTCTCGAACGTTGCCAAATCTACCACACGCCGCGCGCCTTGGGCAAATCTCCGCATCGAGTTCGAGCTCCGCTCTCGACATGAACTGTATGGGAATCAAGTTCGCATTGCCTGACACGCCTGACATGAGTTCCGCTCACGTCCAGGATACTCCGCATCGATGATCCGGGTCCATCCTGTCGCAGAAAATGTGGAGAGCCTGGGGTCTCCAGCATCATGGTCGCTCGTGCGTTGCTGTTCGGCATGCTCGCCGGCGGCCGGATCTCGACAAGAACTCTGAAGTCTATATATACCATCTCCCCTGGCACGTTTGCAACCCCAGATCATCGTCGCACTCACGCACTACCATCCCCAGTTCAGTCTTCTCCTCTCTTCTCAATTCTTGTCAACATGGGCAAAGCAGATGCAGGCGCGAGAGCCGCAGTGGGTGACGATCTCGCCGCCGTCTTGCCTGATGGTCCTTGGCACAAGAAAGCTCACCTTGTTAAACTGAACTTTGTCGTTGTCTCTCTGGTCCTGTTCTGTATGTTGATGCACCTGGCGACTTGCAAATCCAAGTACTGACAACTCCAGCTTCTGCCAATGGATACGATGGCTCCCTCATGAACGGTCTCCAGGCCTTGAATCAATGGAACGACCACTTCGACAGACCTGCAGGAGCATTCCTCGGTTTCCTCAACGCAATCTACTGGATTGGTGCGGGTTGCATGTATCCTGTCGCCGCCATCATCGCAAACAAGTACGGTCGCAAACTTCCCATCTGGATCGGTTATGCCTTCCTTTGCCTTGGTGCTGGTCTACAAGCTGGTGCCAACAACGAAGGCGCCTTTGCAGCTGCTCGTTTCTTTGTCGGAAATGCATCCGCTTGCTTCTCGACCTCAGTGCCGCTGCTGATCAGTGAAATTGCGTACCCCTCGCATCGTGGTATTGCCACTGCGCTCTACAATTGTGGATGGGTGAGTCTTCTGCGACACCTCATTGAATGCATATCTCTCTGACACGTTTACAGTATGTTGGCGGACTTATCGCTGCCTTCCTCACCTTCGGCACTCGCAACATGGACAGCTCTTGGGCCTGGAGAGTCCCTTCGCTTCTTCAAATTCTCGTACCTTTCCTCGCACTTCCCGGCTTCCTCATGGCTCCCCAAAGCCCCAGATGGCTGATCTCGATGGATCGCAACGAAGAAGCACAACAGCTGTTGACCAAGTGGCACGGGGGTGACGATCAGAATTCGCAACTCGTCAACTACGAGATGATTGAGATTACGACAACTCTCCAGCAAGAGAAGAGCGCAAACTCCAGTGCCAGCTACGCCGAGATGTTCAAGACTCCTGGCAACCGCAAGCGACTCTTCATCTCCGTCTCCCTCGGCATCTTTGCGCAATGGGTTGGCAATGGCGTCGTCTCATACTACCTTGCGCTTGTCTTGGAGACTGTCGGCATCACCAGCGTCACCGACATTACTCTCATCTCCGGTTTCCTCCAGCTTTGGAACTTGATCTTCTGTGTTGGCGCCGCCTTTTCAGTCGACAGACTCGGTCGCAGAGCTCTGTTCCTTGCTTCTGCTGTCGTTATGGGCGTTTCATACGTCCTCGTCACTGGATTGTCTGGTTCCTTTGCTGCCAACCAGACTCCTGCTGTCGGCATCGCTGTCATTCCCTTCTTGTTCATCTTCTTTGCTGGGTACGACATTGCGCTGTGAGTATACACTTTCCATTCTTGACTGCGACACTGCTGACCAGATTCAAAGTACTCCCCTGCTCTACTCATACCCGTGTGAGATCTGGCCCTACCGTCTCCGTTCTCGTGGTCTCACCGTCACCAACATCACCACCGTCCTCGCCATCTGCTTCAACACTTTTGTCA
>ERZ794946.812-NODE-812-length-11421-cov-4.043287_pt1 | contig 11421 bp, 15 predicted proteins | sample MGYA00433072_ERZ794946 | MGnify/ENA primary metagenome ERZ794946 (study PRJEB30137, sample SAMN04331413) | food metagenome | isolation source: Y3 must sample point D1 replicate A | place: Australia: South Australia | collected 2014 ...
CAAAGAAGTTGGAAGAGCGTCCTCGGCAAAGCACATGATGGAGGATGGATGTTGGCGAAGCATGACGAAGGAACGGCTGGAGACGGGATCGCGCAAAGCCGTCCGCAAATCCTTGAAACTGTCGTCGTCGGCCAGCGTGCCCGTTGGTCTTGCTTTTCATCATCACAAGTCGTCGTCCAACTGCCAAACATAAACACGCTTTTTACCATCTACAAGAAACGCCCTGCGCTCCACGTCGTTCCGTTTCCAACTACTACGACACCAACACCAGCCGCACACAGCATCCCCAGCGTCGGAGCAGCTTTTTCCATCCCTTCGATGCGCCGGCACGCGACCACGACCCTCTAGTCCCTCGACCGTCATGGCCTTCAATTTCAACTGGTCTCCGCTCATAGGCGACACCTCGCGTGCTCGCGAGATGCTCACCACCGCCTTGAACAAATCTCCAAAGCCTCCAATCATCGTTGACGACATCATCGTCAATGAGCTGAATCTAGGGTCTGTCCCGCCCGAGCTCGAAATCCTCGAGATTGGCGACCTGGCTGAAGACCGCTTCCGCGGCATCTTCAAGATGTCGTACACTGGCGATGCCTATCTCACCCTCAAGACTCGCGTCCAAGCAAACCCGCTAAACACCTCGTTATCCACAAAGCCCGCCTTTGCCTCGCCTCAGCCTTTGGCCGCCGCCTCGGGTCTGACCATCCCCATTCAGATCACCCTGTCCGACATTCGCTTGTCTGGCTTCGTCATCCTTGTCTTCTCCCGCCAAAAAGGCATTACACTGGTCTTCCGCAATGATCCTCTCGAGTCTCTGAAAGTCTCCTCCACCTTCGACTCGATCCCCTTCGTCCGCAACTACCTACAGAAAGAGATTGAAGCACAACTGCGCGTCTTGTTCATGGACGATCTTCCAGCCATCATCCACCGACTTTCCCTTCGTGCTTTCGTACCAGAATATCGCCAGGCACAAGACGAGGAAGCAAAGGACCCTGCAGACGCTTCAGAACGACCCATCGACCCCCTCGCAAGCCCTCCACAAGACCCTGTCGACTCATGGGCTGACAGCTTCGACCCTTCCCCTTTCTCCCTCGACTCTTCTTCCGAGACATACGCATCCTTCTCTCAAAAGAACCTCCTCCGCCTTGCTGCCTTGAGCGAGTCACAACAAACACTCTCGCTTTTCACTCCTGCTATTCGCGACACCGTATTCCGCGCGTGGGCCAGTTCAAAAGATTCTCAAGACTCGTCGACCGTTGCTACACCACTTGCCCGCCCGAATCCCTTGTCCCGTATACATTCATCCATCGGCACACCCAAGTCATGGTCGTCGGCCTCGTCTGATGTTTCCGATGCCCCAACACACTCCAGCAGGCCTTCTCTCTCCAGTCTATCTACATCATCGACAGTCTACTCTATGGGTACCACCAGGTCAAGGGCGCATGCTGCCAAGAAGAGAAAGAACAGAGTCGTCAACCTGCGCAAGACTGCCCCGGAGGATAACAACAACGACGCCGAAAGTGTTACGACCAATGCCAGTGAAGAACTCGCCCCTAGCATTACTCTCACCGAACCACCAGTATCTCCTCGTCGGGTCCCAAAGCCCGAGCCAGAGGTTGTGCAGAAGACACCAACCTCGCACGTCAAGTTTTCTGGTTCACAAGAACAACCAAAGCCGACTTCGGGAACTCAAACACCGACACCAGCTTCGAAACCTCAACGTCCCACCTTGTCTACAATGCAGACACAACCTCTTTTCAAGGACAAGAAGAAGGCAGAACCGGCAGTTCGCTCTTCTTCTACGTCTCGCTTGCGCTTCAACTCTGAAGGCTCTACCGGTGGCATTCTAGAGCAAGCCTGGATGATGAAGATGGCCGCAGAGGTGACCCGAAGAGTACAAGAAGAAAAAGCCACAGGTGGTGGTTTCTGGCACCAACCCGAGGAGCCGGAACATCCGCCCCCAGCTTACGCTGCATGATCATTTCCATTTTCCCTTCTCGACCGTCTGTCATAGAGGTCCATTGTATTTTTAGTTTGTCTAAGCGCGGAGTTCTTGGGTGTATGGTCGCATGGCATGTCATTTTACGAGATGGGCTGGTTCACACGATTCACAGCGAGTGTGTTTTTAAAAGCTTTCGTTTTGGATTTATGGTAGCAAATCCTATCAATTTCTTCTCTACCAGTCATAAACAATGTTCTCAGAATGTCACGATCTGCGTAAATTCTCGAGTAATGATTGATCTTGTAATTATCCAGGCTTACTCGTCCTTATCCAGAATGGCATTGACAGCTGCAACCTTGTCTTCGGCCGTCTGCTTCTTGTCTGTCCTCGAACCGACTCTGATATCGCTCTGGATCCTTACCACGCCATTTTCATGCAGCAATGAATGTGCTTGGCCAATCACTCGCATAACATCGTCCCATGGACCCTCTGCGTTTTTGTGAATCAGCCGTGCGACAATGTTGATATTATCATGTCGAAGAGTACTTACCGACTGTTGTTCCAGCAGAGTGCATGTGATACACGAGACCGCTCTTCTTGAGTAGGCGTTGGACTTGAGAGACCTCTTTGGAAACGGAAGCGGTGGGTGTGCCCAGCGGTATCAAGCAGAAATCTACAGTCTGTCAGGCTCAGCTGTTCAATTAATCATCAGTTTCTCGAACTAACCTGCAATACACGCTGGCGGAGTAGCAAGATCTAGAAGCTGGTTGTCTGACATTTTTGTGTTGTCGACGATAGAGTGTGTGTTGGTGGTGCGGGCGGAACTGACGACGTCTTGAGGTGGAGGCTTCGGCTCGACAACTCTCTCCAAACAATCTCCAAATTCAACCCGACTTTCATGCTTTCCTTATAGTATATTACATTTCAACACCAGTAGATTGACCAAGCGCATTCACTTCCGCGTGTTCAGCATGTCACGATTTCTATTGGGCTAGCCTCATATTTTCTCTTTCGATCCTTTCCGCCAACTGCTCGAGAGCAGATCCAATTTGACTGATGATAGCCCACATCGTGTTTCCACCAAACACTCGAGCCCAAATCCTTAGCACTATCGTGCAGAGTTGAGAGGGTTGTAAAGCAGAGATCTCCAGGTTTGACCTGACTCCTAGTTCCTCCAAATCAACTGATTCGCGGGTCTCTTCTACCAAGGCACGCACCCAATCCAGGATGATGATTTCGTGGGCTAGGTGAATGGCAGTGTCAGCTTTCGTTGCAGAATTCAGACAGTCAAGCAGGGAGGCACACCTGTTAGTGGCTCTTCATCTAGAGTTTCCGCCACAGTTCGCAGCCATTTGGACAAGAACACTGCACTTTCTAGTCCACAGAGGGAATGCTGACAGCTCCAAAAGAACATTTGGCTGCGCGAGACGTATTGCACACCCATATTGACCGGTAAACTGAGCGCATGCGTGACGTGCAGCAACGCAGTAGTCAAATGAGGGCCGCGCTTCAGAGCTGGAACACCAATCAGTGCTGTAGCAATCTGAGCCGGATCACGAGTATCGAGTCGTCTATATGAGCCAAGATCCAGATGCAAGCGGACAGAAGCTAGCGTGAAGAACGCCACTGAGGTGAAGGGCAGCGGTCCATCGGGATTTTGAGGGTCGAGAGTCGAGCCAGGTGCTCGTTGCCACACATTCTTCCATCTCCGCAATGCATCTCTATCGAAAAAGCGTTAGTGGCTGGTGCTGCCTCCAGCGGTATGATGAGACTTACTCCATCTCATCCAAGTCATCTTTGCGAAGAGCAGCTCCTGCGGTGATGCTCAGCTGCCGAAGAAGACACGTCCTTTGTATGAGCGCCTGCAAAAGAATAAAATTTGCCAAAGGTGACAAGCGAGACAGTAGACTCTGCACCTCAGAGACCTGGGTTCGACTCAAGAACGCATGAAGTGCGTCCTGAAAACCTAGATCAGGGTGCCTGGAACGAGCCCGAGTCAGCTGCCACTCTATGGCATCAGGGGCGTCCCACTCTGCAGTCGAGCAGGGCATCTGAAGTTCAACTTCGTTGTTGAGCATCACAGGCGGGAGGTTGTATGCCACCGTTTGTACATTGAGGTAAGCGAAAGCTATCATCTTGACGCGCCGAGCTCCCTCGATCAAAATCCAGTCGTACCAGTTCTGATCGCTTGCAGAAAGGTCTTCGTGCATACCGTCCTCACGCAAGCAACGAGCAAGAATACTTTGCAAACCAAAGGCATCACGCAAAAGCTCCGACTTCCAATCCCAGGATGAAAATGCGATCAACATGACCAAGGTTCGAATCATATCGATACGCTGTTGCTGGCTAGTCAAGTCAGGGCCATCTGCGAGTGTTGGAGGCATAGGAGAAAGGGGCGAAGTATGGCAATCGCCCGCTAGATCTTGCTTCCTAATCTTCTCAAGAGCGATCGCCTTCGAGGCCTTGTAAAGCGCCAGGCCATTCCTGGATTCGAATCGATACTGCGCACCGATAGCAGCAATGATAAGAGCCAGCTCTGGAGGTGTATAGTCAACACGTAGTGTTGGTATATGTACGAGAGGGTAGTGTTTATGGAACTGGTCCACGAAGCTTTTGTAGTATCTTGAGAGCGTATAATGCGACGGCAAAGCGAACCCGGTCAAGATGCTTTCGAAAGGCTCTAGCAAATGTTTGAGGCTTTCTCTTCGATCCTCAGATATCGTCCAAGACAGCTGCCGTGAGGCAGGGTTATTGATCACCTCTAGTGTTCGTCAGAAGAGATCGCTATTTGCCAGATACCCTCGTACCTGGATGAGAAGCCCCAACTGCCAGAAAAGCACGGTCTCTAGAAAGGATATGATTTGGGCTCAACTGTGGCATGGATACAACCCCTTGCGCGTGACTTTCAGTTGTTGTAAAATCAAGGTTGTTGGTGTTGATAATATGATTATTCACGCCTGCCACTTCCTCCACCGTGAAAGGGAGATTGAATATGTTCGAGCCATCAGAATCCAGGGTTAGGCCTATACTGTCGACAAAGTCTGCAAAATCCTGTAGGGGATTGAGATGGCCATATTGTTGAATTTGACGCATCGATGTGTCCACTAAGACGGCTGGGTATCAATGAGAAATTCTATGCAAGGAGCATAGGCCTTCGACGTACCAGAGTCATCTGTAGGAGACAAACGAGCAACTGATTGTGCAACATCAACGGCTGAGGCACACACCGAGTTGCAATTGCCATAACGTCTAGCGCTGATCTGAGCCGAAGTGTCCCGTGGAGAGCGTTCAGATTCGTGATCAAAACCAGCCTGAGGGTGTTGTACAGGTCCCGAATACTCTTCCGAGGAAGGAGTCGAATGTGAAACAATTTCATGTCTTTCTGGTATTGTCTCATCCGCTTGCTCTGATAGAGGTTGCCCACCATGTGAAATTCGATTGTGTCGCTTCAGGAGATCTAATCGTGTAAATGTATGCCCACACGGACAGGCAAACGGCTTCTCTTTGGTGTCTTTTGGTTGGGTCAGTGTTGAATGTGTCCGATACATGGACATCACGATGTGCTTACGAGTCCTGACATGGCGTTGGAGATGCTCATTTCGAGCAAACTTTCTTTGGCAAAAGTTGCAACTAAAACTCTTTGCGATGCCTTTTTCAATACGCGTCATATCTAGATGAGGCTGGTTCCATTTATGCTGAGAATTATAGACACGATGGTTGATCAGGTAGGCAAGTATGTAAATTACGACGTGCAAAAGGTTGGAGAAACTTGTAGCTTGAATTGGGGAAGTTGGAGATCGGCAACATCCCCGGCCTCGGTAGCAGGCTGTCTCCTTGATCCGAACTGACCAGAAATTCTTCATACCAATATCGTACTCGAGTAGCATCCTCATTGCTTACTACGATATGCTTCAACCTCGATCTCCACCAACATTGGAGGAAAAGCGAGTTTGGGAACGCCCAAAGCGGTCCAGATAGGACGGTGTCCAGGGATGCGGTTTTTGAGCTTCTCAACGAAGTATTCGAAGTGGTTGGCAATATCCAACTGATAGCTTCGAATCAGGTAGACGTCTTCCCAACCACGTAATCCTGCCGCTTGAAGCACGCGGTCAACGTTGTCAAAAGCATTGTCGATTTGCCCTTGCCAGTCATCGCTGTCCAGATTGCCCTCGCTGTCCCACCCGCCCTGCCCAGCGCACTTGACAACATCACCCACGATCACAGCTTGTGAGTAATGACAAGCATCACTGTGCTTCTGGCCGGCCCCCTTTTCGTTGAAGTATTGCAGTGTCGACATTTCGATATTATGCCTGTTCTGGTTAGACCTTTCAAGCTGTCATGATTCTTGCTGTGAGGAAACTAACTGTTTAATGATGATAGCTATGGGGATAGATCCGTTTTATCTCGATATAGGTGTTGATGAATGAAACCCAACAAGAGAAAATGGATGCCATTTATATATCTTATGTTGCTGTAATACCCCAAATTCACTTCTCCAAATCATGAACCATGATCTCCAATTCTTCAATTCTCCAACCATGCTTACAAGTCTATGCCGAAGTCTATCCCTTAGCCAAAAATGCTTTTCATGTTTAGTTTTCGTATGTATGCCACAAGCGGCTGCGGATAATGACATAGAAATAGTCGAATTGGGAGTTAGAAGTTACATTGGTCTGAAGGAACGTTTGGGGAAGCGGGTCATCATGAATCTCTGCCGTCTTTTTTTTCTAACAACACCATCTTCAGAACAAATTCGTAGCATCTCACCAGCGACAACATGACCGGCGTAGTGTACTCAAAATTCCCGCATGAGAAACTCCGCTCAATCCAACAATCCGACTCTCATAAGCCACTAACACTGGAATATATCGCAGAAGGCAATGCCAACATTGTTTACACCTTTAAGCCCATCGCCGACGAGCCAGTCAACCTGGGCGTCCGACGAAAACTCTTACGACTGAGAAAGGACAAGTCATTCATTCAGTCAACCCAATCACAATATATCACCTTTCAACGAGAATTTCTCCCGTTGTTCCGCCCCGAGAATATTGTCGAGCAGACTTTGATCACGCTGGATGAATCACTTATCGAATCTCTCAACCAAAGGCTTGCAGAGCATGAAAGCACAGGGGCTCGTAAAGACGTTCGGCATGGTGACAGACTGGCTGTTGATGATCATGGCTTATTGATGACCGACATGACCGCTCAACATGGCGAGTTTCTGTTCGAGATCAAGCCCAAATGGCTACAGCAATCGCCCGATGCGCCGCGAGACTCGATCCGATGCAGGACCTGTGCATTGAGAGTGCAGAGGGACCACATGAAGGCTGGAGGTGCCGTGATTCCGACACGAGGCGGCTTCTGTCCCCTTGGTCTCATTGATGTTGATATTGAAGAAAGACGAAGAGCTTTTAGGAACATCATCGAAGCACAAGCCAATGAGCTATCACATACGACAGGTAAGTCTACACCCTTGATTATACACACTTGTCTATTTCTTTGTCTTGTTCGCGTTCACGGCGCTAGAGAATCTGCCCAATATGAGTTAACATTGGTAACAGTCGGAGAAATCGTGAATTATCTCGCGGAAGAAGGGTACCAAGTCCTGAGCGATCTTCGCAAGCACCAAGCACAGTTTGACAAACACGGACTGTTGGGTCGCGATCCGTGAGTTCTTTGTTGAATTCCACCAGTTGACCTTTCTAATGGTAAACAGTGAGGACATCTCTGACGACTATTCGAAAGCCATGACACTCCGTGACTGCGTGTTGTTCGTCAAAGGCTCTTTAAATGCATTTGCCAATACAGCAGATATCCGTCTAGCAGACCTGGACTTCAAGCATGCCCATCCAGACAAGGTTCAGAAATGGAAGAGTACCGAAAGAACTCTCGTAGATCAAGGCTGGTACACAAGCACTGAGGTCGATGAGGGGTATGAGCCCCGGTGTTTACTTACTCGAAGGTCACTATGAACCATTTAGGCAGTGCTGCCGGAACATAGCCAGGTTCTTTGTCTGCATCACCAGAAGTTCACTGAAAGGTCGAGGCGAGTCGGTCCGTGGAACTCTGAGATGCGTGTATATCCTGGGCCTTGGCAAATTCTGTGGTAGACGACTATCTCATTTGAGCGAACGGGGCCTGTTCGGCAGGCATCAATTGGAGCAGACGAAGCCTGATAATACACAACTGATCATTTTGCCTGACAACCACTTTTCGGTACTTGGGTACGGGGACTGCAGGCACGGCTGCGGAGATATGCATTGATAATCACATGCGTTTTGAAGAATCGCTAAGCCTTGCTCATTCATAAGGACAACAACTCGTGGGGAACTGCGGCTTGAACTGGTCGTGCAACATGATCATTGCTATCCTTTCAGCAACGAACAGTAATAACTCTTGGTTTTGATCTTTATGCTCGAAGCTGGGGTGGTTGAATACACTGCTCATGTTTCGTTGACTTGTCTCGGAATTCCAGGTGTAACGCGAGTCCCAATAGACCGACCGTTCGGTCTTTCCTCTTGTACCTTGACTAGACATGACCACGCCATGGATGCTGGCCTGTGGATGGCGAAGCCTTTGCGCGCAGCCTTCCGATCCTTCTGCCGATGAGCTAAAAGGGAAATAATTGGCACGTCATGTGGTAAAGACTGAGCCTACCCTGCCCACCTGTCTTGGCGGCCGCGCCTGCATTGATATAAGAGCTTCGATTGTTGCCGAATCTCAAAACTCGAGAAATATCCCTGCTTCAGTCCTGATTCAAATTCAAACCAATTAGCTCCCCTAAGACTCCCATCGTGGCCTTGCCAACACCTCGCCTGAGAGACTCCGACATCCATCCAGCTTTGACACCTCTTACCTACACGCCAATCATGACTAGTTTCGCCCAGCACCCAGACACTGCAACACCAAGCACACCTCATTTTGTCGTTCAAGACCCTCATAATCAGCGATATGTACCGGCTCAGTACGACCATCAACCAATATCGAGCCACCAGCAATTCGCACCACAGACGCAGCCGTACCCAGTCCAAACCCAACATTACCAGCAGCCGCGCTTCGCATATCAGCCAGAACAACAACCAGCAACGATACATGCCAGCCAGCGTCCCGCCTACCCTGCGGTACCTTCCTACGGACCATCGCCGGGTGGGTCTGATCATGGTCAACAGCTCCGACCTGTGCTGGATCAGAGATACAGTCAATCAAGCTTCCGGTCTGCTCGAACCCATAGATCGACTCGTTCAGCAGACTCTGATCGATCTCAAGACTCAACCAAGTCGTATAAGTCGTCTCGTTCGCACAGATCTCATCGTTCTCACCACAGTACGAAGGACGAGTCCAAGGATCGCAGAAAGAAGAAAGATCTAGACGCCAGACCAACCATGGGAGACAGCGTAATGCTCGTGGTTAACCACTTTCGAGACATGCTTTCTAGCGATACTCGAAGTAGACGCTGATTGTGTCGGTCATGAGGGAATATCACTGGGGCCGTGGATTGAGGATGAGGATGAGGCATGAGTTATGATACCCTGGTGTTTGAAAGCTGCTAGATTGTTATCGAATATACCTACATTCTTTGTTTCCGAACGCTGTTGATCTGATCCTTTGTCATGTACTGCGTACCGTTCGGGTGCCAGATACACTATACTCGTGCTGTCCGTCTCTTAAGAGAGTTTATACAGCAGCAGAAGTTTGTGGCTTGTTGTTGACTGTGTGGACGATGGCGGTCTCTTCGAAATCATCGACGACCCTAGAAGTACTCCGTAGGTAGATACTGAACGTGAATGCTAGAAGGCGAGTGTGTTCGGTGGTTCAAAGAAATGTCCGTGCGTTTGACGCTTCATTCAGTTGTTTCTCTCACCAAGATTTGGCGAGGAGACCCTTCCCTAAAGCCGCCCGGATTCCAAGCTCGTTAACCGGAGCTTTGCTGCCGTTGATTTTGCTGAGATCACTGAATTCGAATCGCGCTAGCCGCGCTTGAGCGTGCGTGTGATCCTGGGCCTTCACTCCCATTCCTTTATAATCTAGCTTCCCCCCACCCACTTTACCTCTCTCAACTCCATACCACGCTCTTATCCAAAACATCAACCAAAGTCGTCAGACTATCTATTCCATCAACACAACTTCTTAACTCAACAACAACAACTCACACATCATGTCTGGACGTAAGTTATCACCGTATCTATTCGCTCATCATCACCGCTCTCCCGCCGCCGTCACCGTCGTCGACGCCTTCTGACAGTGGGAGCGCGTCGTCGCGTCGGCTTTCGTCGGCGCCCTCTCACTCCACCATCACAACATCTCCCTGACCTTTGACTAACATACTATCACAGGTGGCAAGGGTGGCAAGGGTCTCGGAAAGGGTGGTGCCAAGCGTCACCGCAAGATCTTGCGCGACAACATCCAGGGTATCACCAAGCCCGCTATCCGTCGTCTCGCTCGTCGTGGTGGTGTCAAGCGTATCTCTGCCAGTAAGTTTTGCTCACTCACTTCATGCCCAAGACGCGTCGCTAATCCACCCATTAGTGATCTACGAAGAGACCCGCGGCGTCCTCAAGACCTTCCTCGAGGGTGTTATCCGTGACGCTGTTACCTACACCGAGCACGCAAAGCGCAAGACCGTCACCTCTCTTGACGTTGTCTACGCCCTCAAGCGCCAGGGCAGAACTCTCTACGGTTTCGGTGGTTAAACGCCTTTACCCAACATGGTTACCGCCTCTGGTTCTCTTCTTTCACGAACTTCTTTGATACTACTTTGCTTTTCACACTCAATCGGCGCGGGGATATGTGAGCATGCCTTTGATGCAGCCACTGGGATATGGGTTCACGGAGTTATCATGGTACATGGGTCATGAGCAAAGGGGAATGCTCTTCTTCATATGAAGGAATGTCTATCAAATCACATGAATCAAGCATGAATGGCACATCGCCATCATGAATTATCAACTTCAAATCATCTCCAGCACCCTCGTGACATATCGTGTGCCTCTTGACTCCCTTGCATTCTTGCAATGGTTATGTGACCGTCGCAATTGTCTTGAATATTGATTGGTGCTTTTATACAGTTCGTCAACTCTAACAATGTCTTGAGCGCCTGGTGATGGATCAAAGCATTCACTCCATCTCAATCTCTAAGAACAACGCCCGAACGCCTTTGCCATGCAATCCCAGTGGATATCCCCTTCTTCCTTTTCAATCGTACACGGTAAATGCGATTCCCAAATCAAGAGACTCATGCATCAGCACCCTCCTTCTTGAGTTGCTGTCCCAACCTGTACTTGGGCTCCATGAGACCAATCTGTATTGCGACTTTCGTTAGCAAAGGCTCTTCTCGTGGCCATTGTTCGCTTCCATGCTTCCGTGCTTCCATCTTTCCCATTCTCTTGTTTTCAGACCATACAGGCCAGCCTTGCTCTTTCGCTTTGTATCGACTCACCATGCTAAGCAACCTCCAAGCGGGCTCACTCGGCTGAGCACCCACA
>ERZ794946.813-NODE-813-length-11410-cov-4.522941_pt1 | contig 11410 bp, 16 predicted proteins | sample MGYA00433072_ERZ794946 | MGnify/ENA primary metagenome ERZ794946 (study PRJEB30137, sample SAMN04331413) | food metagenome | isolation source: Y3 must sample point D1 replicate A | place: Australia: South Australia | collected 2014 ...
CAGAGATCGACGTCTCACTCAACAGGGGGCCGAAACCTAGGAAGCAACCCCGGGAGGTCCTCGCTCACTCCAATACACGAGTGTGGAAGCTAGGTGAATAACACCAGTCTCTTCTTCCACACCTCAACGACCGACCACTTTTCCTGATTACCTTCAACATCACACTTTCAGGGGGTCCAATGAGATACGGACAGGGTGAAAGGATACACAGACCTGTGTATCTCTCTGGTGCTTTCGCTTGCCTCTCCTTCCGTGGATGAGCGTAACTCTCTTGCCGCCTCTCCACTTGTGACGCTGTGCGCCTGTGACGGCATCATTCAGAAGGACGCCATTGTCCTCTATCTCCGTGATGAAGGAGGAGGAGGACTGCTAGTGGTGTGGGTATTCTTTTTATAGCTGTCCTGCCGAAAATCGAGTGGTGACGATCGATGATAGCAATCAGTCACTTTAATATGGTAGCCCCTCAAACTGTCTCTTGAAGTCAAAGATCTAGCTTGGGAGTCGAAGTGACTGGAACATGTCGGTTGATCATACTTGATGTAAAGCTATCAAATATGCATGCTGACAATTTTGTATCACTTGAGTCCAGCTCAGTGCTTTCTCCTTCTCTTGTGTTTCTTTCTCCAATCTCCAAGTAATAGACCATACATCTCTCTCATCGATAACATATTCCATAAGTATAGTCGCCAAGGTCAATCCTCAATACATAAGACTTCTAGCAAACACGACGACGACCAAGGCCCATTGTGCAGCACCTCCTTTCTTGGCCACCTTTTTCTCAACACCATCGCCGCTGACTGAAACGATACTGGGGATGATGACGACGATGCTTGTCGTCGCTCGGGATGTTGTGTTGGCAGGTGTGGCAGGATCGTTGCCGGCGGTGAGATTTGATGAGGTCGAGTTCGATAAGATTGTGGTAGCGAGGGTGGTTGTGTCTGCTGCGATGAGCGTCGTGGATGATTGTAAGCGAGTCGAAGATGCTGTATGGCTAACACTGCAGAAGGAAGACAGATAGCTATGTGCCGCTACACGTTCAGTCAGTAGAGGCGTATACTCTGACATGAGGGCCACTTACCTTGATTGTCGGATGCATCTCCTCCTTCTCCACATGACAACATCACACTCTGGCCACCAACAAACCAGCACTGTCCGGTCGAAGCACCGTTTGCATCAAGCGGCACCTCTCTCGTACCACCAGCGCACTGGTTCTCCTCGAAGAGTCCAAGCGAGCAATGTTGCTGAATACCATTCTGACCGGTCGATACCAAGAAGGATTGGAAGCGATAGGAATTGGTCTGGCAGATGCCTGGTCGTAGCTGCAGCATCGGTTGGGGTTGGGTCGCTCCAAAGCTGGAGATCTGCTGACATGCAGTATCGTGGCTAGGAGTAAAAAACATGCTTGTGCGTGTGTTGATGCCTGTCGAAGAGACAGAGACACTGCATGCACCATCGATGCAGGCGGATATTGCTGATGTCCAATTTGCCAGACATGTCGACGCTGAATGCGAGTCGGGATAGGGTGCCATGCAGGCCGACTATGAACATGATCAGCGATGTCTATGCAACAGAAGTCCATGTCTCATGGTACCAAGCAGGGCGGCATCTCGCTATTTGACAGAGCGAGGACAGCCGATGCAGCAAGAACAGCGATGACGAGGAGCTTCATCTTGATGTTGTAGTGAACGTAAGTGGAACTCGACTGTATCGGATTCGTGTTATGTCCTTCGACGGACGCCCCTAGACGGGTTTGCTGAGGGAAGATGAGATGTGTTTGGGATGAGATGAGGCGTAGCGTGGAGAGCACGAGGATTATGCGTGATTCATGAAGAGTTGGAAGGCACTGCAGATTATTTTGTAGCCAAGCAATGGCAGTCGCTACTTCCTGTTAGAGTGGTCAAGTTTGGGTAAGATGTGCCACCGGCGGTGAAACCTGAACTACTCTTCCAAATCACACTTCCATAGTTTGGTCCGATATGTGGTAGTCTGCAATTGAAAGCTTGTCATGTTTTGGATGATTGAATTTGGTGTATAAGTTATTCTACTACACCCTTTCTCCCAGAACGCCTTCGTGTCAGCTGATGCATGAAAGAGCCCAGTCAAATGCGCCGGGCTGGGTGAAGCCTCCCGAAAAAGTGATTCCTGAATATAAAATTACAACCATGGCATGATGATGTGGAATGGCGGATGAGAGGGAGGTCGTGATAAGAAGAAGAGAATCGACAATTACTCGTTCCTTCTCTAATTGTACTGAGCGTACGCGGCCGTGGAGTTGAACTTGAGACCGCCACGAATGACCTTCTCGACGGCGCTGAGGAAGTCCTTCTCGGTAGCGACCTTTCTGCGGGCACGGATGGCGAACATACCGGCCTCAGTAGCGACAGAACGCAACTCGGCACCGGTCGAGTTGGGGCACAAACGAGAGATGAGCTCCCATCTGATATCGCGCTCGACACTCATACTCTTTGCGTGGATGCGCAAGATGTTGGCGCGACCCTCCATGTCGGGCAGGGAGAACTCGATCTTACGATCAATACGTCCCGGACGCATAAGAGCGGGATCGAGAGTTGAGGGACGGTTGGTAGCGAACATGACCTTGATGTTTCCACGAGCGTCGAAACCATCGAGCTGAGTGATAAGCTCGAGCATGGTACGTTGCACCTCGTTGTCACCACCAGCACCGTCATCGAAACGGGCACCACCAACGGCATCAATTTCATCGAAGAAGATGATGCAAGCCTTCTTTGTGCGGGCCATCTCGAAGAGCTCACGAACCATACGGGCACCCTCACCAACATACTTTTGCACCAGCTCAGAACCAATGACACGAATGAAAGTGGCGTCTGTTCGGTTGGCGACAGCTCTGGCGCAAAGAGTCTTACCAGTTCCGGGAGGACCGTAGAGAAGGGCACCCTTGGGAGGGTCGATACCCAGGTGGACGAAGCGTTCTGGTGACAGCAGGGGCATTTCGACGACTTCGCGAAGCTTCTCAATCTGCTCCTTGCAACCACCAACATCACCGTAGGTAACGTCCGGCTTGTCTTCGACTGTCATCATGGTGACTGAGGGGTCGATCTTGGGTGGCAGGGGAAGCATGATTTGGTACTTGTTACGATCGACACTGTAAGTAGCATGTTAGTGGGATGCCTAGACGAATTGATGGGCAAATATAACTCACCCTACTCTCATGCCTTCCTCGATATCGGTAGGAGAGACGCGCTCGCCGAGGTTGACGACAAACTTTGCTATTTGTTTGACGTTGATGACATATTTGCTCTTCTCTGAATCCTTTTCATCGGGGATGATCTTCGTGCAGCGGGCGACTTGGAGCGGTTGCTCTTCTTGCATGCGTTGTCTATCGGCGGCGATATCCCAGAGATGCGGAGGGGCGAGACCAGTGTCTGACTCCTATGAGGGCATGAGTATGGCTGCTGCTGCATATGTGTAGTATGATCTGATTGTACCTTGACACCAATCTTCTCGTTGACGCTAGTCTGACGGTCCTTGATCTCCTTCTCCAGCTTCTTGAGGGCGGCGGCATATGGAGCGGCGCCGTATGTCTTTAGCACCTGGATATCCTCGTCGGACAAGGGAGTGATCTTCTTCTCCTCGGGTTCATCATCGGCAAACTTCTTCTGATATTTCTCCCAGTTCTGACCCGTGGCGCTGGGCATGGCGGCGGTGGTTTAGATGGTGATGACGAATGCGGGAGTGAAGTGAGGGTTCGTGATGAGGCCGGAGGACAGATGGCGGTCGGGCGATGAAATATTCGGCCGTCCAGAAAGTCGAGAGATGGAGCGAGACGAGGCTGATGGCAGATGCGGATTGTGTTGTTGTGAGTGACTAGAGATGGAACAGCGATGGCGCGGATGGAAGCTCTCGCCGCAACATGACGAGCAGCAGCTCCAGCCAGAAACAGCCTTGGCAAGCTTTCCCGACGCCGACGCTGGAGGTTCGAAAATTAATATCATCGACAAGAGCACTAGAAACAACTCCTGTTTCCCGCTGCTTGATTCGTATCCAGGCCATCTCTTGCTCGTCGCATACCACACAATACACAGCAGAGATCATGTCACACCAAAACCCGGCCACCAACGCCGGCAACGCCGCCTTCAAGGTAAGAACTGTCCCCAAACACTCCGCTGTCTCCTATCGATGCTGATGTCTAGTAGGACAAGGAGAAGCCTCAGGCTGTGCGCACTGCCAACATTACTGCCGCCAGAGGTATGTACTATCCTTGCGCCCATCTCTATACCCGTACTGACCCTGTCTAGCTGTCTCCGATGCCATTCGTACCGTAAGCTAAGCGCCGAAACCACTATACATGGACTTCTATTGACTTACAGCTACCAGTCGCTTGGTCCTAGAGGAATGGACAAGATGGTATGCATATCTGATATCCATATCCAATTGCGCAAACCGCTGACACAAGACACAGATCCAAACCGGCAAGGGCGAGACCATTATCGTAAGACTACTCGAAACACCGCTCCTACATCCCTCGATCCCGTACTGATAGCTCGGATCAGACCAACGATGGCAACACCATGTTGCGCGACATGTCCGTCATGCACCCCGCCGCAAAGATGCTCGTCGACCTCGCAAACGCTCAAGATATTGAGGCTGGTGATGGAACTACTTCAGTCGTCGTTATTGCTGGATCTCTCCTCGGTGCCTCTGAGCGCCTGCTCCAAAAGGGTCTCCACCCTACCATCATCTCCGACTCGTTCCAACGCGCCGCAAAGCACGCCGTCGAGGTCCTCACTTCAATCTCCATCCCTATCAACCTTTCCGACAGACAGACCCTCCTCAAGGCCGCTTCAACTTCGCTCTCCTCCAAGATTGTCGCACAAGAACCCAAGCTCGCCCCCATGGCCGTCGACTCGGTCCTCAGAATCATCGACCCCAAAACTGCCGACAACGTCGACCTGAAGAACATTCGTATCCTCAAGAAGCCCGGTGGTGTCATCGATGACAGTGAGATGGTTGATGGTCTGGTCCTGAACCAGCAGGTTGTAAAGAGCGGCGGTGGTCCTACCAGAATTGAGAAGGCTAGAATTGCCCTCATCCAATTCCAGCTCAGCCCGCCGAAACCCGACATGGAGAACCAGATTGTTGTCAACGACTACAGACAGATGGACAAGATCTTGAAAGAGGAGAGAACATACCTGCTCAACATGGTCAAGAAGATCAAGAAGGCAAAGTGCAACGTGCTCTTCATTCAAAAATCTATCCTCAGAGACGCCGTCAACGACCTGTCGCTGCATTTCCTTGCCAAGCTTGGTATCATGTGTGTCAAGGACATTGAGAGAGACGAGGTTGAGTTCATCTGCAAGGTACGGCATTCCATTCTTCACCTTGCTCGAGATATGCAGCATACTGATTTATCCACAGAGCACTGGTTGCAAGCCCATCGCAGACATCGACTCATTCACAGAGGACAAGCTCGCTAGCGCAGACCTTATCGAGGAGGTTTCATCGCTCGGCTCGCGCATCACCAAGGTCACCGGCATTAAGTCGACAGGTCCCACCGCTCCCAAGACCGTCAGCATCATCTGCAGAGGTGCCAACCCCCTCATTCTCGACGAGGCTGAGAGAAGTTTGCACGACGCACAGTGTGTGTTGCGCTGTCTGGTAAAGAAGAAGGCCATGCTTCCCGGTGGTGGTTCGCCGGAAATGGCTGTTTCGCACTCCCTTTCAAGACTCGCACTCACCTCCTCATACCCGGACAACATCTGCTTCAAGGCCTTTGCCGAAGCCCTCGAAGTTGTTCCCATCACCCTGGCAGAAAACGCCGGTCTCAACTCCATCAAGGTTGTCACAGAGCTCAGATCACGACACGCCAACGGCGAGACAAATGTCGGTGTCAGCATCAAGCGTGGAGGCGTTGGTGTCATGGGTGGTGAGGTTGGAGGCAACGCTGGAGAAGGTGGTGAGGGTGTCATGCAGCCCCTTCTCGTCAGCACCAGCGCCATCGAGTTGGCCGCCGAGACCGTCAAGATGATCTTGAGAATTGACGACATTGCCCTGAGCAGGTAAACAAGAAATGCTCGACTTGTTTTGATACCTTTTAGCATGAAACAAAAAGATACAGTTGATAAACAGGCTATATTCGAAGTCTGTAACCACAAAACAAAAATGTAAAATGAGCATGAAGAAGTGTATAACAGCCATGATCACTTGATGTCCGCCCGTTTGTGGAAGGAGGTCTCCGTGCAGGTACCTGATATCCCAGCTCTCACATCAGGTCAGATCAGTATGCACGCATGTTGAAGACCTGCAAGGTTCACAGCGCCTCCAAAAGCCACACCCGCAGATTACTAACAATAAACAAGAAATGTCAATACAGTGCCGAGAACCAGACATTTGTCCATTACAATCGAAAGACCTCCCTATGCTAAGCTTTGTCACTTCGACTCTCAAGCCGTGGCGATGCGCATCGTCCCCCTTATAAAAATGCACAATGATTCTAAGAAAGAACACATCGACCACACAGAGCGACTGTTTGACGCCCTCTCCTTGGACGTAGCTCTATTTTCGAAAATCATCGTGCATTTTTACCGGCAGTATCAGTGGCAGGCATTAGCACACGGGGATGGAGGATACAGCATATGGAGGACAGCTTTCTTATCAAGAGTTTGTGTTGAACAAGACATCATGCACAGGGTGCTCATCCAAAAATGTCGAGAAGCAAGTGATCTTCAAAGACAGCAGGGGCTAGAATTTCTTCATATGCCCCCATCCGCGCCGTTGAGTAGAGTTTGTGCTGAGATGTGGAGAAATAGGAAAACCAATAGCGGCAATACCGACAAGCTTGTCTTGTCTGGGTACGTGCATGGAGAAAGACGAGACAAGACAGGACTCCAAGGATATGCAGGTGTGGGATGTGCTACTTGTGTTACTCGTGGAGGAGTGAATCAAGCTGTGAACATGCTTGTCGCAGAGCTGACCTTGAAAGATGTGCTGATTTGAGGTCTGGTTCAAGAGGTTGGTCAGGGCGCGAATCTGGAGATGTGGGCGATGTTGGCTTGGCGGGCCTAAACGAACGCCTCGACGCAACTTTGACGAAAGCAAGTCGTCGGGCGGCGACGGGACGGTCTATGGGGATGCGCCATGTGTTTGATGGGATTGGGGGGTGGGCTGGGTAGAAGCGGTGTCGTAGGTACCTATGTACAAGATTTCTTCCCCTTCCTGTTGTTGATTCTTCCATCTCCAAAGCTGTTATTGCTGGAATTGGTTGCTTTTGGACCGTCTCTTGACAGCTCTTGGTGGTTGCTTTTGTCGCAGCGTAACGCGCCGATAACCCCGATCTCGTCTCTCCATCCGCCGATCTCCTGCTCTGCTGTCATCACGTCGCCAGGTCTCGCTGTCTGCTCTGCATCGACATCCAGCGGTCAAGGATCCACATTGTTCCTCCCCTTTACTCCCACGACATCCGCGACCACGCACGATAAGACGTCGATATTCTTGGTTACTCTGCATAACCCACCTTCGGTCCCCCGCCTACTCATCCACCTCGAAGCCTGCGACAATCCAGCCAGCCGACTCTCCGGACAGGTTCAACCCTCGTATCCTCCAGCTAGAGTATGCCGTGTTGCCCTGTCGTCTCACACGAATTACTCAACTAAGATAGTTTGTAGCACTCGTTATCTGCTTTTGCAATTCTGCGAGCATCCGTCCCCTTTCTCCCTTGCACTCAGCCTTCACTTTCAAGTCGCCTACGAACGACTCGACAAGCTAGCGACTCCATCTCTCGCCTGCTTCACGCTTCTTAGATCAAGGTTATGAGGTAGCACCCTCTGCACCATATTACAACCGCTTCGAACAAGCACAATTCCGCCATATACCACACAATGTCTTCTGATCAGCCACGACGTCGGTTCGATCCGACCCCCGTCGAGACTTCTTCAAAGTCGAGTCGGCAAGCAGCACCTACTGAGGAGAACGCGGCTCCTCGCAGATTCAATGTTCAACCCGCCGAGACCACAACACGAAGCAGCAAGGACAACAACAACCAAACCCCGCCGAGGCGTTTTTCTCCAACACCTGTCGAGACAAGTTTAAAAAGCTCGAGGGAAACGCAGCAGTCACCGCAGCCTGCTAGAAGGTTCGCTCCTGAACCCGTTGAGACGAGTGTGAAGAGCAGCAAAGATAGGGAACAAACACTACAGACCACGAGGCGATTTGCTCCAGAGCCTGTCGAGACAAGCACGAAGAGCTCTCGAAACCCGCATCTGCCGGCAGAGAAGCCCAAGTCTCGTTTCCTGCCACAACCCATAGAGATGACCTCCAACAGCAATCGTGCCAAGTCAAGATCACCGCTATCAAACTCGCCCCAAACAAAGTCACCTCAGACCAAGTCACCTCCTAACGAGAAGTCGACTCCCTCATCAACACCTCAGGAAGCCCCCGCCGAAAAGCCAAAGCGACGGTTCGCTCCTCAGCTCATTGACACAGCGACTCGTTCTCGTAAGAACTCGGACGAGAAGCCATCGTGGTCTGCCGATCACAGGACCGACATGACGCCTGGTGAAAGCTCCAGAGTTGCATACAATAACATAGGCCAACAGATTACCATCGCCGATCGCGAAAGGCCGGTATCACCAACCGAGCGACCTCACTTTATTATGCCTTTCGCACGCCGGAAAGATCGATCCGACTCTGCCCGAAGCCATTCGTTCCGTATGCCTGAGCTTGAGACTATTGAGAGCTCTGAGAGTGAACCTAGCGCACCTCCCAGTTTGTCGACGAGCCCCTCTTCCAACGACTTTTCACTCGGAGCAGCCATGGAGCCACACAATAGTGCATACAAACATGCAACAAGAGTTCGTGAAAGCGTGGACGAGACTTTCACTCGCTACTTGCTCGAGCTCGAGGGGAGGAAGGCCCAGGCGAAGCTTCAGGAACAAGCATTGGCAGCATTCCCGAACTCGGACTATCACGAGCCGGTTTCTCACTACTTGAATGCAGAGAGCGAAAGTGAGGATGAGGAAATAGAGGATCGTCCAGCGACATGGGATGGTCATGATGACGATGATTATATGATGAGCGTCCGCACGCCACATGGGCGAGGCTCGACTCACGGAACGTACGAGGTTCGGGAAATGCACCAACACTTCGAAGAGATGGAGCAGGAGCGCAAGGCTGCTGGTACCACACGAAGGCAATCTTCTGTCAAGCCCTCGCCATGGTGGAACCCCGCAGGTCACGATTTCGCTGGATCAAACTACCCGGATACAGAGGCGAGAGCAATGCGTGATAGAGCACGTCCGCCTATGCTTGGTGGTGATCTGAAGTTTCCTCGCTCTGCTTCACCTGAACCTGCACGTTTCGATGTGACACAAGGGTCCAACCAACTTCGTAGTCAGATGTGCTACTTGACCGAGCAGTCGCAAACTGAAGTATCTCCCGAAGGTCTTTGGGGTGGCAAGAAGTTGTCAGGGGATCCCTCTGAACACCAAAAGAGCACACAAAAGAGTGTGCACACCATTTACAGCCAGAAGAGCGTGACCTCTCAGAACGGCGGAGGACTTTGGGGAGGCTTCTGCGTTGACGACCGCAAATCTGGCGAGAACGGTCTTGCTCCTCCGACAGCTACCATGCAGACTGGATTGATGACACCCGCCGTCGAGCCTCCCAATCCTTTCGAGACTGGTTTCAGCCTGCCTCCACCGACTACGCTACCCCAAACGCCGCCCGAGAATGAAGGATTCAATCAAATCGATATCATCCTCAGCGAAGATAATGAGCTGGACGAGCTGATGGAGCAGGAGTTCCCTGATTCTTTCGTCACACAGGTATACAACTACCTCTCACTGGGATACCCGACCATCGCTCGAGCCTACGACGAGGAGCTGTGTAAGATCAGCCACATTCCGATTTCCGAGCTTCGACACGATGATGAAATCGCCAATAAGCTCCCACGGGGCTATATTCGATTGGGAGAGGACTTCGAAGGTAGAGGTGACGGCACAGACCAGGAACTCGAAGAAGATGGTTGTGCAAGATGGATGGCACTGAAAAAGTACATACGCGAATGGGCTCGCCAAGAGAAGAATATGGTCAAGACCGGCTCCACTGGAGGTCTTGCCGGTAACTGGGGCACAGGCGCTAGAAGGGGTAGTTGGGCATGGTAGAAGGAATTTGCTTGTTGTTATGCTGCTATCGTTTGCATTGGGATGGCGTTCTCTCTCTTTTATGGCGGATTTTGCATTTGAAGCACACGCACACATTATTTGCTTGCTTGGACACACTTTTCCAGTATATCTCACGATTGATAATTATATTACCAAAAGCAGTCTACTTGTTCGAATCACTGTTCAGAAATTGTGTGCTTGAGCATTTGGTGAGAGATGAGGTGGTCGAGGCTCTAGAATTATGCAGATACCTCAGATAGGTTTCACGTGATTATGCACAGCTATGCCGCAGATCCAAAACTTTTTTCCTCCATAACTCCTCCTCCACTTCCGGTGCTACCATTTTATTTTATCAACATACATATTCCATCAACATGTCTTTAGTCGGTGCCCTTCTCTTCTGTAACGATTGCGGTGGTCTCCTCGAGAGATGTCCTGCCTCTCAAGCAAACATCGATTGTGATGTCTGTGGCAAGAGAAACCAAAGTAAGCCAATTTTTTTAAACCTCACCTCAGACACGAAAGAAAAAGCAGAAAGAGCGAAAATGCCATCTACTCATGTCCCCAAAATCCCGAACGAGCCTGGCGAAAGATCGAAAAACAGACATTCTCCAAATCAAACACCCCAAATCACTCGTAAGTTGAGCACCACTAACTCCAGCAAACCAGACAAATGGCCCACTTCCATCACCACCGAATCAGCACCCACAGCATTCCCCTCTCGTCTCCGCGACGCACGCTCCGAGATTCAAGTCCTCAGCGCAGAAGACCGCGAGACTTGGGCAATGACCACAACAGCGTGTCCCCAGTGTGCGAACCCCGAGATGAGATTCAGAGATGTGCAGTTGAGAGGTGCGGATGAGGGTAGTACGATTTTCTACAGGTGTCCGAAGTGTGATTATAAGTAAGTTGATGAACAAGCAAGCAGGAGTGATTGGGATTTGGAGCATGAGGGCTAACGTGATGATAGATTTAACACCAACAACTGAGGTTGTGAGGAAGAGAATTTGGGAGAGGATGGTGAGCAGGAGAGGCAGCTACGCCGCAAAGCATTGGACAGGCGTCAGAAAAGTGTTGCTAGTTTGATACCCCCCGTTAACAATTTTTGTTCGTCAATTTTCCTTTTCTCTGAGAGATCACTTCACCATTGCAGCAGGTTTCACTTTCCCTCGCCCATCAGAATTACTCTTACTGCATCTTGTTTCCTCTTCTCACTTCACCCACCTCAATAAAGGGAACTTTCACTTCCAGCCCCGGCCGCTGTGGTTCTTAAA
>ERZ794946.815-NODE-815-length-11378-cov-4.186876_pt1 | contig 11378 bp, 14 predicted proteins | sample MGYA00433072_ERZ794946 | MGnify/ENA primary metagenome ERZ794946 (study PRJEB30137, sample SAMN04331413) | food metagenome | isolation source: Y3 must sample point D1 replicate A | place: Australia: South Australia | collected 2014 ...
GATACTGACGACAAGTAGAAGTAAACTGGCGAGGTGTACATGTCACAAAGCAGAAATTGCCGAGAGCTCAGCAGCTACGATTCCACGGCGCGGGCCTCAGAGAGCTACCGAGAAATAAATTCTATCACGGCAAATCTCGCTACAGCACGGAGCTGATCGACCTCGTAGAAAGCTGCATGAGGTTTCTCCCAGCTCATCGTCCGATGCCTACGCAGCTTTTGAACGATATCCAAACGGATATGCAGGGTAGACTCCAAGGAACCGACACCTATGTACTAAGAAATGGTGTAGACCAAAACCATATGAAGCCATATAAGCTCCGCCGCCACAACGACGATAACAAATATAGGGTCGGTAAGCTTCTCCGAGGAGCATGATAGAGGCTTGAGAAGACGCATTTCTTGCGGGATTGCCATATAGTAGCAGTAGATACAATTAAATTGAACCATTCGTCCTGTTTTAGCCTGTCTGTCACAATGCTGTACCAGAAAACAAAGAATATGTTGTACGACCTTAACCCTGCTTCCGGACAAGTCAACGGGGTACAAAGAAGAAAGGCCACATCGTGTCAGGCAGTGTATCATAGTAAGGATCTTCTGACTTTCTCTGCACCCGTGCCACACATCTCGTATCAAGGTAGAGGATGGCTGCGAAGCCGCCAGCGAAAGGTTACTGGCAAGCACTCCCAGAGTTCATTCAGGCCCTGGTTGCAGACTCATTCCACAACTTCGTCTTCACTGGGCCACCGAATCAAACGATCGACAGGCCCATACCGGTCTCAACAGACAACACAAGATGGGTTCCAGTACCACGCGCATCAACCAAAAAGGGCTTTGCGGAAGGTTCTGAAGGATTAATCAACCTCTGGTGTCTTCTCGACAGTGACGACAAGATAATAGACAGGATCATCATCAAGCAAATCCATCCAGGCTGTCAACGCTACGAAGACTCTTCAAACTGGAAAGACGGAAACGTTGGTGGAGAGCCCAGAGAGTGTGCCATGGCCAATTCTGTCTGGACCGCCCTAGCTACCGACAACAGAAAGCACGTACTCGAGTGTCTGGGATATGGGGATTGCAAAGGGGAGCCACGATGGAGATACAGACTTTACTTCGAGTTCAGCGAGCATGAAGACCTTTCTAGAATGATTGAAGCCCAAAGAGAAGGCCAAAGCAGTACTGGACAAAAGAGAAAAGCCGATGATGGTGACACCTTATTTCCAGAAGCTTTCCTGTGGTATCTACTTGAATCTCTGGCTAAAGTTGTCGTAGCCATGGACCAAGCTGGTGATAAAGGTGGCGTCCTCCATGGGTGAGTGTCTAACTGTAGAATCCGATGTGAATATTTTGCTGATAATTCAACAGAGATTTGCAGGCCGCGAACAGTACGTGTCAAATTAGCCTGGCCTCGTGGTACCATTGCTAATAAGTCCAGTATTCTTCAGTGCACCAGATTCGAAGAGATTTAGCTTGTACCCAATACCAAAGGTAAGCATAGCAATCATCGTCTCCTTGACAGTCGTTCTAACATCACAAAGGTGGCAGATTTCGGGAGCTCGCGTAACCTTGGCGACCCAGGAGTCAGAGATCGATCCGACGTTGTTAGGAGAGATGCATGCTGCATGCTGTTTGCGCCGCCGGTACGTTCGAATCACATAGTCATTAATTATCCTGGAAGCTGACTGCTTGATCGCGATTCAGGAGCTGGCCAGGATCAACGACGGGGTGACGTGGGAGGTCAAGGATGGACCAAGTGCCACGCTCAGCAACAAAACCAACGTTTGGCAGGTCGGAATGCTTCTTGCTTGCTGCATGAGGTTGAGACCATATCTACCAGGTTCTGAATATCCGATCTTCAAGTTGTTGATCCTCACTGACAAGTCGCCCAGAAACCGATTGGCGCGATGTACCTCAGATGCATTGGGAGACGCCCGAGAAAGAGCAATTGCGGTTTGGCAAGAAGAGAGGCAGGACAGAATTGAGTCGCAAGCAGCTGTGTCACGAGAACTCCAAGTACAACTCGGTGCTAATCAACATCGTAAAGCTTTGTCTGCACTTTGATCCAGTTAAGAGGCCATCACCGAGTTCTTTGCTGAGAGGAGTGCAAAAATACATGAAAGACGCAGTCGCTGGTGTTGAGAACTATCAGTCGGTTGAAGGAGAAGCCGATGACGATATACAGCCGTACAAGCTCCTCAAGAAGAAGGACGACAGATACAAGATTGGCAAACAGTTCGACTAGGCTTTGCACTGGGGATCTGTCGCGTAAATTTTACTGATATTTTCCGAGGTTGAAGGAGACTTTTATTCCATGTTTCGTCGCAAGGTCGCTCATCGATACTCTTGTTGGTCAAGAAGGACAGCCCACGCGGCTGGGAAGGTGACATCAAGCGCGGGAGGGCATCTCATACAGTGTATGCCAACTTTGGCCCTTTCCCAGACCAGTCCGTAAAACATTACTATCCATTGAAGTGCATAGCGTGATTAAGACTGCAGAGGGCCCACTGAGAGCTCGGATTTACTAGTTCTCTGCCAGACACCATCAGAATTCATAATGACATTATGTGTCTTCACGATTGCACTCTTGAAAGCATCTGGTGCCCAAAGTAGCCGCGCTGCATACACTGGACAAGCAAATTGCAGACGCTTGACATCAGGTTTCCTTGGCTGGCTGGCCTCAAGAGCCTGGCGTTCCTTCTTTGTTTCGTGAGTCCACCAAACTTTTGCTTTCAGAAGTCTTTGTTTCGATGTTTGCTGATTGAATTCGGTCGGACGGAAAGGGATCGCAACGTGCCTGCCTGGTTTTAGGACAGCCGGCGGCCCCACAACTTTCTTCCTCTTTCCAAGCGTCTTCGAGAGTATACGATATGGCCGAGATGGCAGCAGAAGCGCCGCAAGACTATGCTCCCACGAATCTCGATCCAGGCAACGATGACGAGGCTTTTGGAAACCTTTCTTCTGGTGCACGAGACCGAATTGCACTCAATTTCTTGAGATGGGTCTTTCGTCGTCCCAATCCAAGTCGATCGCCTGCAAAAAGAAGAGGCCTACTCCTAACTTCCCGACGTCGTACCTGGCGGCCGGTTTACAAGAACAAGCCATTAGGACGTGGAGGCAACAGTCTAGTACATCTATGGGTGTGCACAGATGATCAGCAGAGAATCGTTGACCGTGTCATCGTCAAGGAATGTGTCCCTGGTCAGGCCACGTACAACGATGCCAGATTCTGGAAAACTGGAGTCGGTGGTGGAGTCGGGACCGAGCCACGAGAGTGCGTGATGGCGAACAAAGTCTATGACAGCCTCAGGGTCAACTCTCCTGGCGATGAGAGGCATGCGACTCAATGTCTGGGCTGGGGCCATCTACGCAACGGGGGCCCTCGGCTGTGGGGCTATAAACTTTACTTCGACTATTGCGAACATGGCGACCTTTCATCCCTCATATACTCGCAAGCCATAGGACACCGCCGAGATCGAAGGCAAAGATCAAGGATCGATCGCCCAAGAATAATCTACACGACGCCTCCATCCCCCGTGATCTTTCCCGAAGGGTTCCTATGGCATATGTTCGAAAGCCTGGCAAAGGTTCTTGTACAGATGAGAGCTACTGAGACACTCCATGGAGACATGCAAGCAGCAAACGGTAGGTGTCAACTTTGTCACGTCTCTTATGGCCCTTGCTGACAAGTCTAGTGCTCTTCAGTGCTCCCAACCCTGATAGATTCAAGATCTGGCCAACCCCAATGGTAGGACCGGCAGATCCAGGCTTCAATAGGTGCAATGCTGACATGCAACTAGCTGGCTGATTGGGGCACTGCCCGTACCCTCGATGCCGCTACACGCGCACGTACCGGTGCTTTGGATGAGTCGATTTGTCTACCTTTTGCTTCGCCAGAGCAAGCTTGCGATGACACATTCAGCAATTGGGAGGTACCGAATCTGGCCTTCAGTGCCAAAACCAACGTGTGGCAATTGGGCATGCTCATGTGTTGTGCAATGAGACTCACAAGGGTTCTGCCAGTAAGTCACAATTTCCAGTTGGCGTTGCTAGTACTGACAAAGTTTTAGGAAGCAATTTGGCGTGGCGTAGATCCAGAGGACTTGATAGAGCCAGATACCACTGAACATCTCGATTTTTCTAAACCCGACCAACGAAACGTCCGCGAAATCGAGCGGGACGGTGCTGGATACAGCCCCGAGCTCGTCAGTCTGGTGCGAAGGTGCTTGTCTTTTCATCAGATCAACAGACCGTCGCCCGCGAACCTGTTGGCTGATATCCAGCGAAACATGGTCGGGAGACTGAATGATATGGACACACGTACGACCCCAGTGCCCTGGAATCATCCAGCGCGGCTGGTCATGCGTCTGCGGAATGAGTGGTCGATCGGTTCAAGCTTTGATCCAGATTTCCCTGTTCCTCACTACCCTGAAGCTGACTCTGATTCTGATTCTGACTACCAGGTATTTTCTGACGACCAGTTATCTTCTGACGATGGAGCTCAGGCAAGACCGCGAGATCAGTATAATCTTCGAAATTGAGGTTGATCGTGCGGTGAAGGCTCTCGAGGAATGTTTCTCGTCGTTTTTTTGTTCGGTCGAGTGTGTAGTTTGCTTTTTCTTTTCCCAATGAATGCACAGTTCGAAGCTCACTCTATCCAGTTGCTGGTGACGCCGAAGCGACCTGGGGGTAACGATTGTTATATATTCTTGAAGTCTTGTAGCGCTATAATACAGAGTTTATGCGTTTATACCGTTATCACCAGCCGAAGACTTTTGCAAGAGCTTCTTGGAATACTCCAACGTTGTAATCTATGAGTACCTTCTTCTCCATTGGGTTGTCGTCGCCCATGATGCATACCAGTGCCAAATATCTGCAATGTAATCATAATCAGTATAGTCCTCAATATCGAATTTTTGGGATGCAACCGACCTGTTCATCTCCCTCAGATATAGGTAGTTCTGTCCCTTCTTCTCCATAGTAACCATACTCTCACAGGCATGGTTGTTGAACTCGGTCTTCTCGCCTTGCTGGGGTCTTGACCAGCCGTACAACTCGCCGATATCTACCACCACATCAATGAAGTCGGAGCAGATCTCGTAGCTGTTGGTGTCTTGCGGGCTCGTGTCAGACGCAATGTAGATCTTTGTGATGATGTCAAACAAATATGCCTTTTGTATACGACACGTGCTGCACAGGCTGTTGAGAAGACTCTCCAGCGTCGGCAGCTGCGGCAGAAGCTTCTGGATGACTTTACTGATGGACTCGAACACGGAATGGTCGTAGATGCTAGTCTGGTAGAAGCTGACTGGTGCGTTGTCGTAGCCAAGATCGGACAGTTCGTCCAAGATTCGTTGCCGAATGTCGCGGAACGTGTCGTTCTTGTACTCCTCGGATAAGCCATCGACTTTGTGTACGAAGACTTCGACGTTGATGGCAGGCCATGTTTGCGCTAGGTAAGTGATTGTGTCGATGAGTTGATTGAGGGCGTCGAGGTATTGATCTTGTGCGTCGATGACCCAGATGACGGCACCAATTTCGGCGAAGATGTTAGCCTGGTTGAAGTCTGGTGTGAAGTAGTTGACATGGCCAGGGAGTTCCGCTATTTGAAAGTCCATGAAGGAGCTAACACGAGGTCAGGGTTGGCTTCAATCATTTCCGAAAACACAACACTCACTGTGCGGATGATTCTTCAGGTCTCGTTGTTGTCTCCAAGTACAGTGTCTCCGAGGGTGGCATCTTCTGGAAGACCACACCTGATATTGATGACTTGCCGCTCCTGCGACAACAATCAGTATTTTGTGCTTCATTTGCTGTGCCGAATCTGTTACCTTCTCTGACCCATGAGCATCAGCTTCGGTCTATTGCGATTCTTGGCGCCATTGGGTAGTCTGCCAGTATGAAACTGCGAATTGGAGACTTCGGCGGACATGTCTGGGAAGTCGGCTGATGTTTGATCCTGAATGTAACTCATTAACCTCTCTCGGCCTAAAAATTCATCGGTCGGTCCATTGAGAACATGGAGGCCAGGCCGTGGCATTGTAGCAGATTGAAGGACTGGAAGAGGCGGTCTGTCTTGTCTCCTTTTGGCGATGGGTATGATCGATGCCTTGTTTTCCTTCTAAACGCGACCTTGATCAGTGAACGTTCTTTGAAGGTGGAGTCCTTGGCTGACGGCGCCTCTAGACTGGCTGGATGTAGTGCGTGCGGTTGACTGGACCTCTTCGATGTAAATTTCTCCCTGCAAAAGCGAGGCGCGAAAACATCGCTCGGCGCAGTCTAGGGCACAAGATCAAGGTCTGAGAGCCGCTCACAGGCTTGTAGTTTTCGATCTCAATTGACGGGCAGATGGCAAAAAAGGGAACTTGACAATACTCACAATTGTGTCTGGAAAGGTGCTTAAGTACACGCTTCGTGTTTATTGCAAAGACAGTCTTCAACCATCAAGTCTACCGACAGACGCGCATCTTCCAAGCCGAGCAACGACGGCGTTCAACCTCCACAAAATTCGGGGCAGCACTTGATACTTACATCCATCGCGTTAGGCACCTTTGCTTTACCGAGCGAAATAAGTGGCTTGCAAGGGGGAAGCCTTGATCGGTATGCACGATGGTCAAAGTTGTATTTCAGACTGATAAGTCGCGAAGGGGGTGCGTCGGAAGGGGTACCGGCGACCCGGTTTCTTCTTGACAGATGCGGCTTGATCTTTCCCGACCGTTCCGGCTGCAGACAGGTTCGTAGCAATTCGAGTGGCTGACAATTAAATGCAGGATTTCGTAGTTGGGCAGAAGGAGATCAGGTCGATTGCAGGTCGCGAGAGACGGTCGATATGCCAAGTCTCCAGACCCGGGCTGGCTTTGTCGATGATTGGAGTCAGAAAGATATCGGCAGTAGCCGAGGTTAGATCAACGCCTATCACGATTGAAGCATTTGAAACCACGCGTGTACCTGAAACTTGGTGTATGGAGATTTATGATTATTCTAGAAGGACATCAATTACAGGTTATCATAGCGGGTTCTTGACATTCTTGCATCATTTCTCGTCATCTCAAAGACCTGCTATCTAGTCCGCTGTGTTCGTGCTTTGAAGAAGCAAAACGCTATGCTTTCTACGAGTCCGTACCTTGGGGAATCTACTCGTGGTTATGAAGAACTATCAATACGTCTCAGTGACGGAGTTCTCAGATGGGAAAACCAGCACTGTGCGGGCGCTTCTTAGTGATGTTGGATCTGCAGGTTGCACCGATTGTCCATGTTTCACAACATTTCCGAAGTCGTTCTTGGGAAGATCTCTCCTGGCATGCAATTTTGAGCAGGTGGGCGAGATTCGTCGATGCCTCAGCTGCGAAGCGAAGTAGCCTCGGTCGCAAACCAAGCTGAGGTCGTCGTATAGTGATGAAGTGACGGCTGTGTTGACTTGAATTGGCGACACATGGCTTTCTGAGCAGGCGGACTGTCATGGGCGAGTTTGTGTGAGTGAAGGGGGTCAGCGTAGAGCTGGCGGCCTTGCTTCCTTGTTCCATTTGACCCTGCTGCAGAGCCAGTCGACGGCTTCCTTGACACCAGTGCCGGTCAAGGCGCTCAGTGGGAGGACTCTGCTGTCTCTGACGCTTCCGCCTTTTTCACCTTCGACGATTTTACGCACCAGGCCCTCCTTGATGCGGACGACCTCGACGCAGTCCTCGCGATCTTGTTTGTTGGCCAGGACGAGAAGAGGGACGCCTTCAGTCTCTCCATTCTGTAGGATGCTCTCTAGCACCAGCCTACATTCGTCTAGCCTTCCTTGCTCTTCGACGGCATCTTGTCCCTTGCTGAGGTGTTCGAGGTCGCCATCGCCTACATCAGTGCTGTCAATGACAAACACAATGGCATGACAGCTGCTGTAGTATGACTGCCATAGCCCTCTCAGCGAGTGTTGGCCGCCGACGTCCCATATCTTGAGGTAGATGTCGGGCAAGTCGACAGTAGAGACATTTTGACCGACGGTGGGGACCGTGTTGAGCTTCGGGTGGAGATGCGGACTGAACAAGGCTTTGATCTGTTCAAGCAAGGTCGTCTTTCCGGCATTGTCGAGGCCAAGGAGGAGAATCGAGTATTCTTAGTGTCGCGTCAGCCAACGTCAAAAGCGCGACGTCGTCTCGTCTGGTGATGGTACCTTCTTTGCTTGTCGCATGCAGATAGAGCGATTTGACCAGGTGATACATGATTGCTATGGCACACGCCGGGACAGTTTGGGCGGCAAGGTCCTCATGGACGCAGAACAACAATCAAGCCATCAATCACATGCATGTCGCAAGCTCTCGGCCAAAGACGCGACAGGTCACGGTCACATCTCTGGCGGGGAAAGTGCCCACTGCTTCCGCTCGACAAACCTCGCTTTGCCCTCACCATGTTCAATGCAAGGAATGCTGAACTGTCGCCCATTGTGCAAAGCTAAGTCAACATTCGTGACAATGGAATGTAAACGCCCTCTCATCGAGAGCTCGGATAAGACCATCATGCCTCTGCCCAATTCCTCTCCTCTTGTCTGCTTCGCGACAGCACCCAATAAACATGGCCATCCTTCATCTCCTTCTGGATCTTCTGGCCTTTCTGCAGCCCATTTCTTTTGTGCTCGCTATCATCTGGATCTTCTTCGACGTCTTTTGGCTCATCCGTCCAGACAACAAGGCTAGAGGCATTTTCGCGACACCGGGACGCCTCACCAAAGTAAAGCAGAAGGGATGGCGACGAATCTATGCCTGTGTTTACCTGCCTCTTGCTGCCTTCAGTGCTGTGAGAGTCATAAGCTATCAGAACACATACATTGAGAGCGTTGACCTCTTGCACAGTCAGAGAGGTCACCCTCAAGCTTTCTATCCTCGTTTCTTCGAGTTGGTCAATCTGCAACTCCTGATTCCATGAGCAACCCACTAAAACACTGCTAGGAAATGGGGACATTTGGTGCCTCAGATGTTCCAAATGATGCACCTCCGCGCCTGGGCTGGCGAGGTTAGTAAAGATTCGCGACCAGAATGGGCCTACTTTGTTTGGAATGCACAACAATATGCCGCCGGCCTGGTCACCTTCGCCTTCTTCCTTATAGTCCAGTGTAGGTCGAGAATTTGAGCACCCTCTTATAATTTATACTGACAGGTCTGCAAACAGCTCGCGTGCGGCCACTAAAGTTCTTCACGATCCTTACTTTCATCTGGATATCCATGACAAGCTTGAGCTGTGCCCACTGCTTGCTCTTCTACTTCATACTGGTGACTCCACCACTTCTGCACGGGAAACGCTACGTGTCGGATTGGCTGCACAAGATGACTGCGTTCTTGACCATATTCCAGCACCTTGCGGCATATTCACTAATGCACACTCTCAACACCGCCTCCTACCAAAAGTACTTGCTATACATGATGGCTGTTCCTCTGACTGTCCCTATCATTGCATTGGTAAGTGTTCTGCCTCCGTGTCCTCTCATCGTTGTACTCATCTTACACACAGCTCTTGCCTAAACAACCCTCGTACAGATTGAGATTTGTCACCCTCCACGAAGCACAAACCTACGTTTTTCTCACCAGCGGTTATGTTTCTGCCTTCCTGCACTTGTACTCAACCTACACCATCTGGTGGAAAGCCGTTGAGACTGACATCAACAAACCCGATTATCGTCTTTATCTCAACCAGGCCGATGCTATACAGCGGGGAAATGAGTTCGGCTGGTTGTGGTATAATCTTTCAGCTAAAGACCCATCATTCGGTGCTATAACCTGGGATGTCTTGTTGACTCTTGCATCGCTCTTGATCTGGACCTTGGTCAATCGCTCCAGCTATTGGGGAATGGTCAGAAGCTCCTTCTCCTGGTTGGTCAGGAGTCACCAGATGCCAATTTGGGATGGCAGTCAAGATATCGTCGATGATGGCCGGACCAGAGCTGAGATGAGAGCACTTCTCCGCAACGATGACCTGTACCCGGAGTTGCCGAGGAGCCAGATGACAGATGCGGGAATGATCGCGGAATGGGACGCTAGAGCTGAGATAGGACGAGCAGTGGCAATGATTCGCGAACCACCCATGCCTTACGAGCCTAGCAGACTGCCAGGCTGGTTGCAAACGGTATGGAGTTATGTTGGGGAAGTGGTACTTGCCGTCATCTTATTTGGTATTGGTGGACTTGGATGGGCTTCGGCGGCAGTGCTTGGAGCAGGGCCAAAGAAATGGCCTGTACATTGAGGACATCCTTAGAGTACTACACTGGTTCTCGACGTCGGGACATGGCCAGCGTAGCCAGCAGGGCCAATGATGACCAAGCATTTATGGTTGAGGGTGTCACCCTGGCTTTGACATGGAAATCGTCTTGTCGTCTTCTGTCAGTCGCCAGAGCCACATTCAGGTACGACATTGGTATCTGCGATGGCTTCACTAGATTATGATACTGTTTGCAACCGATATCTCATGTCGTCGTCGTGTTACGAGTCTTTCTATAATTTGGAGGCTTGACATTAAAAAGGCTTGGTGAAACACATTGTGTCGGCTACCAAATGTGTCAAACTGCCCAGAGAGTCGAACGAAACCATCAGGGATCTGTACCAAGTAGAGCATAAGAAGCCTCTGAGTCACAACTAGTAAGCTTGTACGGCTGATCTCTAGACGCAGATGCTGCCAATGATTAGTGATGGCCGATGGCGGAGTGGCCGTCTCTATCGCAGCGGGCAGATCCGCGATAAGATCTCAGAGCTATTGAATCCTCGAGAGACAGAGCCAAGGTGAAGAAGTCACACAAACCAATTAGTGCCCTGACAACGACTATTCATTCATCACTCTCACCATATACACAAGCAACGCGATGGATTTTGCATCCCTCATGTCGGCGCAAATCGCCAAAGCAAAGCCTACGCCAAAACCGGAAACGCCGCAGGAAGTGAAACCATCCAAATACATCAAACGCGCAGACGTCGAAGCACAACGGCAAGCAGACTACGCCGCCGAGCAAAAGGCAATAGAAGATGCGCGCATCGCAAGACTCGACAAGAAGCGCAAATTTGAGGAAGATGAGGCAGAGAAGAACAGAGCAAGAGAGGAGAAGCGAAAGAGATTGGCAGAGGAGAGCAGGAGATTGAGAGAGGAAGAGGAGGAGAGAGAAGAAAGAATCCGACGCAAGAGATTGGGCTTGCCAGACTTGCCGCCGAAAGAGAAGGCTATCGAGAGTGGTGATGCTACACCGGCGCCCGAGAACGACATAGCCGACGAAGAGCTCGTGCAAAAGTTGAGGGAGATGAATGAGCCGACGCGCCTGTTTGGAGAAACACATAATGGCCGATTGCGACGCTACAGGAAGCTGGCCGGTCTTGATGCGACAGGCAAGCCGAAAGCAGTCATGTATCCTGGTCCTATTCCTAC
>ERZ794946.816-NODE-816-length-11358-cov-4.533664_pt1 | contig 11358 bp, 11 predicted proteins | sample MGYA00433072_ERZ794946 | MGnify/ENA primary metagenome ERZ794946 (study PRJEB30137, sample SAMN04331413) | food metagenome | isolation source: Y3 must sample point D1 replicate A | place: Australia: South Australia | collected 2014 ...
TCAACTCTGATAGATGCCGATGCATATATGTTGCTAGGTAGGGTACTGTATTGCGGGTTGGCTGAGAAGGGTTGAAGTTGGGATCAAGGTCAACCCCGGACAAATCGGACTTTGTCGGCCGCAAGGGTCTCGCAAGGGCAAGAAATTCTGACCATCAAAAAATCCAAAGTAACTTTTGAAACTTACCATAATCAATCAACGACAGGATATAATGGCCAAAAAGAGAAAGGCATCCTCCGCTGGAGCGACCAAGGACGATGTACCAGATGACTCCAACAAGCGCACGCGCATGCGCATCAAGACGTACGAGGATGTGGCGGGCTCAGACGACGAGTTCCACATCAATCGCGACAAGATTATGCTCGACGATGGTCCGGAGGCAAAGAGGAGAAGAAAGGTCCAGGAAGATGGTACAGTCTCTCATATATATGCGCCAAGACGAACAGTCGCTAATGCATATTGTAGAGGAATTCCTCGAACTGTCCGACGAAGAAGTTCTAGGATACTCGAGCCCTTCGGAAGCCGAAGATGACGACGAGGACGAGGATTTGGAGCAAGCACCAGTCAAGAAGTCAAAGAAAGATGCACAGGATGAGGAGGATGAAGAAGAAGACATGGGCGCATGGGGTGAATCCAAGCAAGACTACTACAACGCCGACGCCATCGAGACGGAGCAAGATGCACTGGACGAAGAGAAGGAAGCTCTGCGCCTGCAGAAGAAACAGCTCCAGGCCATGAGCGCTGCCGACTTTGGATTCGACGAGGCCGACTGGCAACAAGACGAGGAGGAGGATGCACAAGACGGCGAGATCGTCACAGAAGTTCTACCTCAGCTCGAGCTGGACGAGAAGATGACCCCCAAGGAACGCCTGAAGCTTCTCAAGACACGCTACCCAGAGTTTGAGCCTTTGAGTAAGGAGTTGCTCGCCCTGCACCAGACATACCAGGACCTCTCCGCCGTCGAATCGCCATCACTCGCTGTTCACACCAAGCAGCAAGCAGCTGCCGCATATCTCGCCTCTCTGACCATGTACTTCGCTCTTCTTACATCGACCGCCCAGGACTCGCAAACCAAGGGTCTCGCTCTTTCTGCAACCGCCATTCGCGACCACCCCGTTATGGAGAGTCTGATACAATGCCGCGACCTCTGGTCACGCCTGAAGGACTTGCCGGAGGATGATTCAGAAGACGAGTCCGCACTGAATGGAGCCGAAGAGGAAGAGATGAGCGAGTCAGAAGAGGAAGCCCCCGTCACCATCCTCCCCAAGAAGACCAAGAAGACCGCCGCCGAACGCGCAGCCGACACCGTCACAGCAGCAGCCGAAGCCCGCCGTGCCGAACGCCTACGCAAGACCGAAGCAGACTTTGGCGACCTCGACGCCCTCCTCACCTCCCGCCCCAAGAAATCCGCCTCCAAGAAGAAGTCAGCCGCAGCAATCGACGAGAACGACTCTGATCTCGGCGAAGACAATTCGCTCACCGCAGAAGAGCTGGCAGAAAAGGCCAAGCGCAAGAAGTCGCTCCGTTTCTACACTTCGCAAATCGCACAAAAGGCAAACAAGCGTGGTGCAAAGGTTCAAGGTGGAGACGAGGATGTACCGCATCGCGAGCGTCTGCGCGACAGACAGGCCCGTCTCAATGCCGAAGCAGAAGCAAGAGGCAAAAGCTTCGACCGGGACCAACTGGGCGAAGACAGCGAGGACGACAACGACCGTGCTGTTGCCCGTGAAGTACGCGGTGAGAAGGGCATCGACGACGAGGAAGACTACTACGACATGGTTGCCTCGAAAGCAGCCAAGAAGAAGTCAGACAAGGCTGCCGAAGCCGCTGCTTTCAGAGAAGCCGCAGCTCAAGGTGGTAGAGTTATCGAGAAGGAAGAGGTCGGCCCCGACGGCAAACGAGCCATCACATATGCGATTGAGAAGAACAAGGGTCTTACGCCGCACAGAAAGAAGGATGTACGCAACCCGCGTGTCAAGAAGCGCAAGAAGTTCGAGGAGAAGAAGAAGAAGCTTGCTTCCATCAAACCCGTGTACAAGGGTGGTGAAGGAAAGGGTGGTTACGGTGGTGAACTCACAGGTATCAAGAAGGGATTGGTCAGGAGTACCAAGCTCTGATGAGATGTCTGATGAAAAGAATAGTTGTTTCTCTGTTGATAGCAACGTTTTGCATATACTCAAATACTCTTTGTTTCCCCTCTCTGGTCGTTCCTGCTGTTCCAGAAACGGAATCTAGCATTCTCCTCGAGCCATTCGTTATCCTCCTGTTCCGGCAAATTCTTTTCGGGTAATAGGAGACATCGACTCTAACCGGCGCCGCTGAGGCCCATGAGCGCACCGACGGCCATCATGTCTTCGTCTCTCTCCGCTTGTGAAGCACTTGCTTGTTGCGCATTGGCCGTGTGATTTGCGTCTTCAAGCACATCATCCACGCTCATATCTCCTGGGCTTGCAAGATGATCGATCTTATCGTGATCCTCCCTCGTCCACCAAGGAGTACCTGACCATTCCAGCTCCTTTGATTCAGGGCCCCATACCTCATCCTTCATTTCTCGTAGAGTTTCCTCGCCCAATTGTGTATGTGCGAGCTCGCCTTGTAGTACACCCTCCAGCAAAGCTTCCTTTGCGGCCCATTCTTTGCAACGGAGGTCCTCGAGTGCTTCGACTTCTCTTTTTAGCGCATCGCCTTCGCTTTGAGCCCAATGAAGCTGACGTCTAAGTAGGCGCATGAGTTGGTTCGCGGGGATCTCGCTCTCAAACTGCGAGAAGTGGATGTCAGGAGGATATGTGATCATGAAGCCTGCCTGGCCTGTGATAGGATGACGAGCGGGTATGTATTGAATGTTGTCCATAGGTGGTGATGGGTCATTCGGGGCCTGTGTCGACACGGGAACGGGGACGTCTGGGGCGACGGGCTTGACTGTGGGCTTGCCATTCATTGAGAGCCGTAGTTTGGGGCCCTTCTTGGGCTGTCCGGTAGCCGGATCAATGGGGTTGGCGTTTGTGATGGCAGCGCGTGGTGGCTCGGGCTCGTGAACGGTACGCATGTGTTTGGCGAGGGCATCGGAGCGAGTAAAGGAGCGGTCGCATTCTGGCAGAGGTTAGCTGGATTGGTCCTTTTAGCAGGAGCGTGCAAGGTGGCATACCTGGAAGATGGCAGAAGAAAGGCTTCTCCTTGGTGTGACTCCTCATGTGGGCTTTGAGAGCATAGCCGCTGGGATGATTGGTGCCTTTGCGAGCGCAGTCTCCCCATTCGCAGGTATAGCGTGCTCGCTTCGGAGCAATGTGGTCGTTCTGGACGTGTGCAATAAGCTCGTCGCTATTGGCCAAATCTCCCACACTGCAGCCTTCCCATGCGCATGTCGTGACCTGGTCTGCTCTCATAGCGAACTCGTCTGCGCTTGGTGACCCTGGAGCCGATCCCTCGCTGTCGCAACTGATGTCTGCTTCGGATTCTTCCATCGCATCACCGCCGGTTGCCATTATTGTACCGCCATGTGGTGAACCAATGTGTGCCGGTCCGCCTCCGGTGCGTCGTTTCTTACTAGGTGGTCCTGCCGTGTCTGTGTCTATGCTGGGTCTGGCAGATCGGTTCGGTGTGCTGATGTGGTCGTCGGCTTCGTCCGACGACGATAGCGACGACAATGGTGATTCCGGAAGCATATCGCTCATGGTTGATAGTCTGGTGATGGTCTTTTGGAAGAATTACGACCAAGGTTGGTAGATGCTTCAATAGACTTGCGCAGGTCGCATCGAGCTGTCGGCCTTCTCGGCGTTTTGAGAAGGAACGCCAGGGTCGCGCCTGCCGTACTTGGTCAAATCATGTTGTTTATCTTGACTCTTCATTTCGACCAGGCTTGCATTCAATTCGATCAAATCCATTCCGATCGCTAGTTTTGCTTTATGACGCTTGCCCATATACTCTCACATGAACCAAAATCGACTCCTCGCGTAAAGACCTTAATGACATGCCTTCCCCCATCTCCTCAGCCTGTAATAGTTCCACGGTAAAGGTACCAAGTATCCAGCAGCAATGCTCACTATCGCAGCAGTCCAGAATCGCGGATCCTGGAGAGCTACCACACCACCCGTCAAGTGGTAGTCAACGACATTCTCGGCCATTTCCATCGCTAGCATTGAGATAAAACTCATTCCCATTGCTGTCTTGAATGCCATGTTGAGTGGGAACTTGTCTTTGCCCCATCGAAGAAGACCTGTTTCCAGTGCGACTGAGGTGCTAAGACCAGATGCCACTAGTGATTTTCATCAGCGTCTGTTGAAGTGCGCGGTATCGTGATTGCTGTGAGGCACTCTCAAATGCAAGTTTATTGGATCATAACTTACTAGATAGACCCATGATAGTACCCATTCCCAACTCTGGCGCATATGTTTGCAATGCCCATAAAGCAGAGAAGTCACCAACGGTGCATCCAACAAGACATCTAAAGGTATTGATACCTGCTCGTTTCCATGTCCCTCGGCAGGTCCAGAAGGCACGTTCGAATAACGATATTTGAGGCTTTGTAGGCGCCGGCTTCAATTCATTACTCTGCAGTGTACTCTTCTTCCTCCGATTGTAGACTTCAATGGTCTTTGGGCCGAAGGTAAATGTCGAAGTATGCTTTGCTTTTAGGACACAATTGACAGGATAGCGGTGACCGAATCCTTGCAATCGGCATAAAGATGAGGTTGACACATTCATGTTCATTGATCTAAGACGGCAAGTTCTTAGGGTTTGATGGAAAGTGGTGATGATTGCTAGAAGAAAACGGTACTCTACTTGTACTGTAGTCGTCAACTTTGAAAGCCTGGCCGCAGAAACCACGCATGTCTTGGATCATAAGCTTCGGATTTCCAGGTCTCGTATTAACCAGAGTGAAGTGCTGTACATTTTTACACCAAATGTTGGTCTATACGCCTGAGTATCGCACGAACATGACATCGTCTGATGTGAGGTGAAATGGTTCAAGTAAGGAAGTCGAGTGTCAAACCGAAAGAGGAAGTGACAGTCCGCCACCAGCAGAAGCGTCAGTGCGGCGATCATGAGAAACACTACTTGACTCACGACGTCCTACTATCTATTTACAACCTATTACCACCTTGGAATAAATTTACAATCAATCATGCCGTCTCAGTCGAAGTCCAACAATACCAACTCCAGAAAGTTGAAGATTCTTATGCTTCATGGTCAGAGAGATCACACATCTCATCATGACGAAACTCGCCACTAACTCACTCGAAGGCTATACACAATCTGGCCCTCTATTTCAAGCCAAGACCCAGCGTGTGAAGAAATTGCTCGAGAAATCACTTGCAAGCTCACCTATCAAAACCGAATCTCCAATCTCTGGTGTTGAACTCTTCTACCCAACCGGACCTTTCAAAGTCACCTCGGCGGATATGAATGGGGTAGAAGTCAGGGAAGAGGCCAACGGATGGTGGAAACTTCGAGAGCGAGGAGAGATGCAGGAGGGAGTGGAGGAAGGATTGGCTCGTGTGGCAGAAGTGCTCCGGGAACATGGACCAATGGATGGTGTCATGGGCTTCAGTCAAGGAGCCGCTCTCGCCGCTATGGTGACATCCCTACTCGAAACAGGAAGATCAGAAAGCTTCGCCAAAGTCACTGATGGTATGCCTTTCCCTCAGACCTTTGCCGAACTGCAACACCCACCGCTCAAGTTTGGCGTCTGCTTCTCAGGGTTGTTAAACAAGCATGCCAAGTATGCTGCATTCTACGAGCCAAAGATTCAGACGCCAGTGTTGCACGTTTTGGGTAGCATGGACACGATAGTGGAGGAGAGTGAATCACTGGCACTGGCAGATCGGTGTGAAGATGGCGGTGCTAGCATGGTCATCAGACATGCAGGCACGCATACTGTACCCACGAGCGAAAGGGACATTGCAGCAGTCATCCAGTTCATCCGTAACGTATACCCTGGCGGCAACACGACTGCAAAGAAAGAGGAAGAGGAAGACGTATTAGACATGGACATGCCGTTTTAGAAGAAATGTGCTTGCTTCACCCGATGGAAATGATAGAGACGCTTCGATAGAGGTCATCAGAGGTGTATCCGGAAGACTGAAGAGAGACATTACATTTTTCGATCAGGTCTTTGCATTTCGTAAAACGTCGTGACTAAGAAAATATCCAGATCTTCCCGAACCGTCTCTCAACCCACCAAAATCCTCAAATAGCCAAAACACAAGACAGACATTAGAAAGACGAAAAAGCTGTATGCATCTAAAGGGAAAAGGAACAGAAGAGAAAATAAGAACGCACGCATGAACCAGCAGCTTGCAAGCAAGTATATCAAATCCGACCGTCGCCCGTACTTGATTTCTTTAATGGACAACACACAAGACATTTAGTGCTCGTCGTACCTGGCAGAATGGTAGTATGAGTAGTCTCCGTTGATGGCTTGAGCCCAAGCATCCCGGATGTGATCCTTGTCTCCACTCAACAGCATTTCGGCGATTTCTGTCAACAGTTCTCTGCTGACGTCTGGCACGAAGTTTTGCAGCACATCCGAGTGACTCCAGAGAACGATAAATGTCTCGACCACCAAGCCTCTTCCGATAGAGTCAGGAGGCAATGACGGGTAAAGTAGCTCGATAAGCGGTCGGACAATATTCTCTGATGAAGATGCTGAGGGTAGGTCGTCCTTGTTCTCGACCAGAGCAGATGTCTTTGGTGATTTGTTGTTGTGCATGTTTCCGATACATTGCAAAATGCGGTTCATGACCTCGTTCTGGAAATCCGAGTTTTGGACCTTTTCGCCAAAAATGTAGGCTTGCAGTAAGTCGATATATGTATCATAGCCGGCGGATCTTGAGTCCAGAGCTGCATTCGAAGCGGTAAGGTCCAGGGATGTGATGCTCTTCTTGTCATAGATGTAGTGGGCGTATAGTTGAAAGACGATGGGATCATCTTCGGGTAGTTCGAGTGGTGCGTCTTCTTCGATCTGCTTTTCTAATAGCTCGGTGAAGTACGGTGATGAGGCGGCAAGGCGGGCGGAATGAATGTGGAAGTCTTGACTGTTGGTCAAGCTGCCAACACGTACAAGAATAGGCTTCGAGAATGCGCTAAAGCAATTGAATCAGCTCCATACAATTTTTCCGTTGACGTGTATGTTTTTCCGCTAGACGAGTCCAGGTCTTTTCACAACCGGTACTCTCACTGATAAGAACATCAAGATAGGTAAACAAGCAAATAATCACCTACCTTTTCTTAATCTGATCAGTCATGGCCAAAGAGAGTGCACTTTCACGTCCGCGACATATGCGCTTGTATGGCCGGCCACTGTCCTCATCGTCGTCTTCAATAGCTTCTTCATCATCCATGTCCAAGTCGTCGGCGGAATCCATCAGAGCGTTCTCTCCTGAAGCGACAAGCTCGGCGATCTGTTTCTCGCTGGGACTGTCGATTTTCAAAGCCGCATCATCTCCGTGAACACTGCTGTTACTGCGTGGGCTGACGGGCATTTGAGCGCCTGCGGTCGTTGCATCTGCTGATCTCTTTGTCGCCATCTGCGATGGTGTGATTCGTTATCGGTGTCCGGTGGGAGGGAATCGCTCGTCGTCTGCGTATACAATCTTGACAGGTATGTGAAGAAGGCAGAAATATCAGTCTAATCAAAATAACAACACGGACGGACACGGCAGTCACGTCAGACGCTCGCGCACTCGACTAGCCCTGCGCATATTAACCCTTGTCCGTGGCAGAAAACGCCTACGCCCGCCCACCAAAAGGTCAAGAGGACGGGTTGGTGCTCTGCCGCGTCAACTCGCGGGGCAAGATTGCTATTCCGGCGCTAGGTGCGAATGTACATGCAGACATCCTTGTCCCAAGCATGCGCCGTGGTGGTTGGCAGCTGAAAACATGTGCAATTCACGAGACTCGTAAATCATGCGCACAAGCCTTGCGATTTTCACTGAACTTGTCGTTTATTCATATCTGAGCTGATCTCTATTGCGAAAAAAGAGCCTCGATCCCTGGATGTCGTGCAGAGTTACCTTGATTTCGAAACGCCCACCCACTTGGCGAACTCCGGAGCGTTGGGGTTTCATCGTATTAGGTTCAGCATCGCTTAAACCGTGTCTCACAACGTCCGCCTAAAGTGCCTCTTTTTCTGCCTCTCCGGATCTCCATGTGCCTGTTCACATGGTAACAATGTGTTTTGCGAACTCTACTTTTGGACTTCTAATGCCACGCATACAATAAGAACATCGGGTATCGACACTCGGAAAGACAAACAGTGCTAGATGGCGGGAGCATCCCAGGCTTCGCGGCGGATCTTCATGAGGTTTGACTGCTTGTGCGGGAAACTGATCTCGCGTTCTTTGAAGAAGCCGACTTCTTCGCAATACTGTTTCAACCTGTGTTGGTAATTGTCAGTCTCGACTCATCCAGAAAAGAGGATAGATTCTCAACGCCACTCACTTGATGTTGTCGACCCTCGGCTCTAACATCACCGATTCTGTTCTGGCGTCTGCGAGGAAGCAGAAGTGTACCAATGCGCTCAGCCAGACCTTGACACGGTGAGGGCCTCTAAATTTCTGCTCACCAACCAGAACATGCAGCCCGCGATCATAATCCGCCACTTGATATCCCAGGTATGAGCCCAGTCTATCCTCCTTGACCCAATAGATCTCGAAGTAGCCGAAGGGCTTTCCGTCAAAGCAGCCAATCACTGGAATGGAGTGTTTGTTCGTCAATCCAGCCTTCAGAAACTCTTCCTGGTGGGAAAGAGGGCCTTGTTCGCCCCACGAGTATGCAACACGCTCATCATTCATCCACTTATGCAGAAGATCACCGTCGCTCATTTCATGGTTCAAAGTGCCAATGGTTGGGACGTGCGAATCGCTGGCACTGGCAGAAGCACGAAGCGGAGAAGCTCCCGGGGTCGGATCTGACACTGGACCGATGTGCTGCACAGGTCTTTTGGACAATGATGCAACGCGAAAAGAGAGATATTCGCCAAGGCTGGGGATGTATCTTGTGTAAAAAGTCTCGCCTTGACGAGGAGGTTTGGGACGCAAAGGATGGCGAACGTTGTCAGTGAATATGTACTGAGCTGGAGCGGGCGGGTAAAAGGTAGGAAGATGCGAAGATGACTTGAATTGGCCAGGAGGTGTCCAGAGACCATGGTTACCGCCAGTAGCAGTCACAGGGCCGGCATTGTCGACAATCGAATCGGGTCTACTACTAGGCACACCGAGAGCAGGCGAGTCTGGTCTCGAATCAAGGTGGGTATGCGAGACCAAGGCAGAGTTGACCTGCGGGTTGCTGGTGAAGAGATAGATGCGAGGGTCAAGCTGCCAGAAATGGCGTCTGGAAACAAACATGGCCGACCAACCATCCGGAGTATTGGGATCCAAAGAGGTTCCAACTGCAGAATCCTCGGTAGCGATCAAACCCATGCGCTCCAATTTTTGCATCAACTGTTTTCCGCGGAACACACCTTCGCGGTTGATGTTGATGCGCCATTCACCCTTGGGTCTTCCTGCCTCAGCGGTACCCTGAGAGGTAGAGTTGGTCATCTTTGCATCAGGCTCCGGCTGTTGAAAGTACCAGTACAAAGTAGCCCACAGCATCATAGCAATCTGTCGGGTTGGAGAGGATGCGGGGAATTGAGAAGGAGTGCGCTCATTAGGCGGGTTGGAAATACTGGATATGAACAAATGATCACTCTGTAGGGATGGCTGTCTGTAGCTGTGAACGCGGTACCTTGGTGCGCCAGGGAGTTCGGAATCAGCGCCCGGGGTGATTGGATGCTCATTGTCTTCGCTCTCAATGGTGATAGTCCAACCAGGAGGGAAAATGTTTTGGTGGTTGTGAGCATCGACCGACTTGAAATACAGACCGCCGAAGACAGGCGTGACGGACAGGTTATGGCCGTTGGGCAAATGCACAATGGCTGGTGGTGCCATGGTTGGGTTGTGTGTGTGAGTGGATCGTGGATGGTCTGCACGCGGTTGATGGATTTGATGTTGCTGACCAATGACCACCACAACGGCTTTGACTCGTGATAAGAATGCGAGATGAGAATGGAAGATGCCCGACCCTGGTCAATAAGAGTCCAAAATGGATTGCAGCAAGCAACGTGACGAATAAGCTGATGTGGAAGAAGTTCGCAAGCAACACACTACTAGATGCATCTATCAGGCGAGGTTGTTCGGCAGAAGTCACATCGAGGCAGGCGCGACTCGCACGAGTCATCTAGGTGGACGGTGACGAACGACAAGCTCGGGCCCGCACGACAACGAGACTCGGGAGTGGCTTGGGATGGACGGCGGGTGAGCCCAATGAGCGACGAATCTGCTCAAGCAAACCAACTCCGGTCGTATGTTTCCTGGCGGACAAGATTCTCGTTGCGGAATCCAACAACGGTGTTGCGCGTGCCCGTAGTCTTGTGGAGACGACCGTGAGAGTGACGCGAAGAGAAAGAGGACGGAACGTCGATTCTTCCCCAATCCCAAATTACGGTGATACGGCTTTGCTGAAACGAAGGCCCGCGGTCTTGCAAAAGCTTGTCTGTTTGATTGCCCGAGTGAACATCTTCTGTCGATAACTAGACATGATGCCTGTCGAGTGAGATCGCGACCAGACAAGATAGCGACTCCCCTCGACCGAGTCCATCACAGTAGCACCGATCCACGACGCTGCCGATCCATCGAGGATGGGCTCTTATTTTGGTCGAAACCACTCGCCAAAGCCGTCGAGCGAACGCGCCCACTCGTATACACACAGCTACACTTCGTCGTCGCCCGTATCGCAACTAGCCCCTGTCCTGCCGCCTATACCGAGCATTGCTGATGTCGCCGACGATGCACCTACAACGGGACTCGGACTCGATGGCGCCTTCAGCTTCAATCCCAGTCCACAACACTCTACGCCCTCTCCAGCATCAAACATCTCGACGCCATCGCCACTACGAGATGCTGCTGCAGTCCCTGCCGTGCGACCACGAAGTCTACTCCAGGGAAGGGCAGTGACAAGCCCAGTGGGTGCGTTGCCCAACTTTCAGCAGACAAACATGTCGCCCTCTTCCCCTTTGGCCGCTCTTTCCGTGCCCTACTCTTCGACGACCGCCCAGGCCAAACCTCGAGCTGGAAACCGTCCTCTACCCGCCGAGTCAACCGTGAATGGCGTCCCGCAGCATGCAAAGGCGTCTAAGCAGAGACCAGAATTACACTCGAACAAGTCGTCCAAGGGCAAGTTTAATCTACTCAACCCTGTCAATCTGCTTATGCGGAGGCGCTCTGCGCAGGCGGTTGAAACCCTCGAAAAGACGACATCCAAGAATTTGGCCGTACCTCCCATGGACCTTCCCGACGACTACGACCCACGTATCAGAGG
>ERZ794946.817-NODE-817-length-11343-cov-4.113926_pt1 | contig 11343 bp, 8 predicted proteins | sample MGYA00433072_ERZ794946 | MGnify/ENA primary metagenome ERZ794946 (study PRJEB30137, sample SAMN04331413) | food metagenome | isolation source: Y3 must sample point D1 replicate A | place: Australia: South Australia | collected 2014 ...
GGCAAGAATGGATAGGTAGTGAAATGGAATCTAATGATTTCAATTGACTGCTACTGGGCGCCCATCCCCAAATTTCACCCGTTGCCCCCTCTCCCTAAAGCAACGACCCAAGAAATACCATCGAGGAACCGTGCAAAGGAGAGAATAAAAGACTTGGGGGGTCAGAAAACAAGAAAATCGACTTGAGAGGAAAAAAGAAAAAAGAAAAAGAACCATCTCTCCTTGGCCCGCCCCCATGATCGAGTTCTGTTAGAAAGAGACAACACCTGGGTTTGACTGTTCTCATTTGCCATGATCACGTGATCCGCCATTTTCTTTAAAATGGGAGGAAATAGGTATGATTGACTGCGTTTACTCGGAAGCCTTGGTCTCCTCGGTGGCAGCGGGTGCCTCGGCGGATTCCTTGGCCTCAGGAGCAGCGTCACCCGAAGGCTCAGTCTCGGAAGAGGTCCAGAGGGTCTGTGATGGTTTGTTAGTAATTGACGAGAGAAATAGCGGTGCTTCAAGGAATACGTACCAGGTTATCGCGAAGGAGCTGCATGATGAGGGTGGAGTCCTTGTAGCTCTCCTCGCTGAGGGTGTCGAGCTCGGCGATGGCATCGTCGAAGGCAGCCTTGGCGAGGTGGCAAGCCTTGTCGGGCGAGTTCAAGATCTCGTAGTAGAAGACGGAGAAGTTAAGAGCAAGTCCGAGACGGATGGGGTGGGTGGGGGCGAGGTCGGTCTGGGCAACCTCGGTGGCGTTCTGGTAAGCCTCGAGCGACTTGTCGGCGGAGGTCTTGCGCTTGTCACCGAGGGCGAACTCGGCGAGGTAACGGTGGTAGTCACCCTTCCTGTGAGGCGCATTAGTATTGCGACTGGACAGGACAGGTGCTCAGTGGTACGAACATCTTGTGGTAGAAGACCTTGGACTCGCCGCTCTGGGCAGAGGGGATGAGGTGCTTGTCAAGAACGGCAAGGATGTCCTCGCAGATCTGGGCGAGCTCGGCCTCGATCTTCTGACGGTACTCCTTGATGAGAGTAACCTGCTGCTCGTTGCCCTTGGACTCCTCCTTTTGCTCGATGGAGGTAACGATTCTCCAGGATGCACGGCGAGCACCAATGACGTTCTTGTAGGCGACGGAAAGGAGGTTTCTCTCCTCAACAGAGAGCTCCTGGTCGGCGGAAGCGACGTTCTTCATGTTCTCGACCATCTCTGGACTGGAGTCAGCTTTGCGCATGTTGTGGGACAGAGATCGTGAGCTTACCCTCGTAGCGCTCGGCCTGCTCGGCGAGCTTGGCCAGGTAGACAGAATCCTCGTAACCCATCTTGGATGTTGTGTGATGTGAAGTCTGATGCGACATGCTGTTAGCGTTTCTGATGGGGATGGAGTTCATTGTCGAAGTGTGGTAAGGGTTGTGGGTCAAAAGCAGTAGTTAAGGTGAGAACGAGCGAGCCAGGGGCGGTGTGAAAGTAGATTGGCTTTGAAGTTGTTGAATGGCGGTGTTTTGTCGCGGGCAAACACAGTGACGGGTCGCAATTGACGAGAAAGCGCGATTAACACGTGCAGAATTGTTGTGACGGAAGTCGCGATGCTGGTGAAAGCTCTGAGGGCTCGGAGGTAGGCGGGTATTGCGATGAGCGCATCAACCAAAACAGCTGCTGGGAGCGCCTTCCTCTTTCCGCGCATCTTTATTGTCGCAAGATCGTCGGCGGTAGCTGCTGCAAGAGCTTGTGTTTCGCGGTATCTTTGTTTCTCGATGTGTTTGCCCAGCCACGCGTCCATTATACACTCTGACAGAAGGGGTGTCCGTATCCGCATGCATCAAGGCTCGCTCTATGTGTGTATGTGTGCAAGGTACAAAGGGTGGAGTGTCTTACCTTTTGGGAAAGTGCAAAGGTGTGGAAAGGGCGAGTTTTTTTGGCGAAAAGAGGTGAGGTGGTGCTGTTTGTGGAGGGAGCAGGTCGAGGGGCAGTTGTGATGGGCGAAGTTGGGGGAGGAGCGGTTGCCAACCAGCCGAAATGACGGAGCCAATCATCGCTGGAGAACTGGAACTTTCCACCTCTCAGGCGCCATCCCGCACAAACCAGGACACGTCTTTGTTCTCGATTGGGCTTCAATTGAAGGGAGCTATCTTGAATTAGGGTACATGTGTTGCTTGCTTGCTATCCTGTGAATCTCTGCCAACTTCCTCCTGTCACAACACGCGTCCTGACGGCTCCAATCGAGCTGCTGCCACAGCAAGACACGTCGATGAAGATCGACAGGGAAGAGCGTGCATTTTGTTTACAGACACGACACGACTTCTGCCTGACCCTTGACTCCAAGCTCAGGACTGAATAGATGAATCATGCCAAGTGCATCTTTCCTATCATTCTAATATCGTCTCCTGTCTTGTGGTGCGAGGTGATGGTCACGAGATGGATTTTGCTCCGTAGCCAGCCGTTGAGATCCACTTCTAGATCTGTCATGCGTCGTGCATTCTTCCAGGAGCTCAACACTCGACCAACTTCAGAGCAGACGATATGTGTTGGTACAAATGGCAAGTGTTTGATTGATACTACACATGGACCAACGCCGTATTCCCTGTCGTATTCCGTTATCCCCTGAGCCTGTTGCCTGATCCGATGCCCCTGCGCAAGCTAAAAGCCAACACCATAAACGATGCCCAAAATATGTACATGCTCGAACAGCAATATCTACTCCTCATCAATCATAGCTCAATCTGAATCAAGAGCGAGAGTAACTAACTAATTAACCTCCATGCCCTCTTCCTCTTCTTCATCAGCAATTTCTTCCATGAGCCCACTTTCCGAGTTCATTCTCCTCTTTCTACCCTCAGGCCAATTGCTGAGAGTGCTCAGTCTTGCGCCTCCAAGAGCGCCGACAGCTTCCAGCTCATCTCCGCCTACCACTCTGCCTTCTGCATCGACTTCCTCACAAAGCTCAAGCATGGCAGCGCGCGACAATCGGCGGAAGCCTTCAGTACGCACTACACGACCCCAGTGTGTCATGCAAAAGCTGGCTGCACGTCGCTTGAGCCAAGATTCTTGCGCAACGCTGGCGCAGTCAAAGATGAGAGCAGCATGCTGAATGTCGAGTTCGCGAACCAATCGTGCAACGCACAGATGGTGCAGGCGTGGCATGTCATAGATGTTGCTCATGACAAGCATACCAGCAACGTCTTCGAGACTGGGTGACGGGGACGTGGAGTTCGTGATAGATGAGGGGGCGATAGAGTCGGTGTAGAGATAATAGAGGAAGGCACGCACCGCGGCGTATGGTTCTGGGATGTGCATCTTCTTTGTATGGAACTCGGACATCTGAGCACTGTAGAGGCGAGCAAAGTGCGGCCATCGTGCTGAGAGAATGAATCGGTGTACATGGATAGGCTGAGATGCATTTGCAGGCTTCTCGTGAGACCTCACACTGTCACCATCATAGTCCTGGTCGTAGTCATCGTCCGGATTGGCCGTAATGATGAAGTCGGCTCCAGAGCCCTGCTCGGGAGCAACATCAAATGTGCGGGCAAGATCAGCGCCAATAGCGGAGAGATGCGATGAGACCCGGTTATCGGATGTGGGAGCCTGTTGAACGGATCTGGATTCTAGGGTGAGCTTGTTACCAAGGAGACCGAGCTTTCTGAGGTCGAGGTGGAGAACATCACTAAGATATTCCTCGGCGTCGGGAGCATTTCTAGGAAGCGAATTGGGACATCCGAGTAGCCACGCGTGCGTGCCATCAGAATCGAGACAACAGTAGTGCCAGCGGTAATTTGGGTTGAAGATGTCCTTTCCATCGGCCAGCTTCTGCCAACGTAGAGAGTCCAAATCGAAGGCTGACAAGCTTGTCTCTGAAGCAGACATGAGTGTTGCTGGAGTAACGAAGTCGAGCAGACAGGCGGAAGAGAAAACATGGAAATGGTATCCTACATTTTGAACGGGGAGGTTTGGATTTGAGATGAAACGGAGAGAGGAAATGGAGCCCGGGGCAATGGGAGGGTTGCGTTGGACCATGTAGCCGGGGTTTACCTGAACGCTGCTTGAATTCGCCGCGTATGCACCGGTCGGGCCTGCCTGGGGAGTAATGGAAGTTGCAGAATACATGGAGGACCTAGACATGTCGTCACCAGGGTTGGCGCCCTCGAAGGCAGGTATTCCCTTGAGGTCAAGCCACCAAATGTCGCTGGTACGCTCCATGTCTTCGGTCATGCCTCCGGACACCCAGAGTCTGTCGCGCCAGATCCATGTTGAATGATCGTATCTGGGAACAAACTTCCAGGGTCGCGACCACGTCCAGGTCTTGAGGTCGAGATAGCAGATATCGTCAAGTACAGCATTGTCATGGCCGGTCATTCCACCACTGACAAACAACTTGTCTTCATGAATCACAGCTGAATGTCTAGCTCTTCCGCGTGGGGCAGTGCCTTGAACTTCGGGCGAGGTCCAATGAGCCGTCTTGAGGTCGAAGATAATAACGTCGGCCAGGTGAGAGCGGTGTTCATTCTCTCCTCCGAATACAAGAAGTTTCTCGTTCTGCCAGAGACATGCGGTATGGCCTGCACCGGGCATCAGCACAAGCAAGGGGTGTTGTGACGGATTCAAGCTTACCCATTCGCACGCCTGGAATGTCTCCATAGTTGTCAACCAGACTCCACTGCTTGGCCTGCAGATCCAGTCTGAGGACATGGTTGTAGACCTCATCCGTGTATTGGTCGAAGCCACCGAAGGCATAGATCTGATCGTTGCCGACGTACGTCACGGAAGCGTTGACGAGGCAGGCAGGTCTCTGACCAACGGTGGTCATGATGGTAGGCATATAGGTATCATGGTTGCGGCGACGCGACGAGTAGGTGCGGCTTGATCGGGGCGAGGTAGACATGACATAGGTGTTGTTCGAACCGGTAGATAAGCGCGAAGGGGTAAGGCCAGCCGAGAGGGGAAGATGGGAAGCCATATCGTCGTCGACTATTTCATTCCTGTTACTCGGGCTTCACTACTAGAGGCGCGCTGCTCCTGCGACCGGCACAAGAGAATTATGTCTCGTCGCAATGCACAAACAGATTGCTTTGTCGCGGTCTGGTCCTGAGACGCGGTCGCTTGTGATAGATTGAGACGGCAGTAAATTTAGAAGCGCAGTCCGTCGCCGTCGTCGTCCCTTCAACCAAAGCACGGCAGCAAACTTCGTTGCGTCGTCGGCCGTCTCGGCTTTAACCACCGACCACCTTGGTGACGACGCCAAGGGTCTGCGGTTGCTGTGCCAACTTTGTTTGCACTTGTAAGCAGACAGCCATAAAGGGCAGCCTTCCCTCTACCGTCCTCTGAATTTCCTCACCTCAAACTCCAATCCCAAGAACAGCATTACAAGTCATCCAAAGCTTCTCAGAAGCTACTCTTACTCCCCTTCTACCTCTCTACCATCCACGGCGACTGCAAGATATCTGCAACCATACTAACGGAGCTCTTAATTGAGACATCTGTACGCCTTCTCCTCACTCACCCTGTCCTTATCACTTATCTAACGGCTTTGCAGACAGGATCACACCCACATTAACAGCAACACTACACACACACACCGCCGCAGATATGGCAAGCCCTTCGGTAATGACGCCCATCAAGCGTCGTGATGGTCTCTTCTCCACCCGTTTCGCCGGTGGCCGCGCCCCCTTGACTCCTTCGCCTCAGACTCCTAAGCAGCACAACATTGTTCTTGACAACTCGGACTCAATCCACCGTGGCAACCTCTTCCCCCGCTTCTCGCGCTCAATCTCAAAGACCAACGTCCGTGACTCACCCAAGTCAAACATTGCCAGACATGTCTCGAACAACTCACCTCGCCGTCTCGAGCTTGGTGTCAGCGACTGGAACCTGACCGGCACTGGTCCCACAACCACCACCACCAAGGCCACTCCCTCAAGAACTCGCAACCTCAAGACTGTCAAGACTGGCAAGACCAAGATCAGTTACACCTCCGCCGACCGTTTCATCCCCAGCCGCACCAACTCTGATGCCATCACCAACTCTGGTGTCAACAAGATCGAGAAGAAGGAGCACTCTCGCTCAAAGTCCTCGGCCGAGTCTGTCCTCGCCGGTGCTGCCTCTGCTTCGTCTGCCTTTGACCTTGGCAGACGCTCGACTCACGACGATGAGATTGATGCTGCTCTCGGCCTCGATGGCTTGAACCTCGATGACGATGAGGAGGAGAAGAGCTACACCAAGCCTTCGCCGAAGACTGCCGCCTACCAGGACGAGATCGCAAAGGCCTGTGACATCTCGCTCGGCCAGAGAATCCTCGCTTTCAAGCCTGCCGCTCCCGAGTCTTCCAGACCCATTGACCTGCGCTCGCAGTACAACCGTCCCCTCAAGCCCGCTGCCGCTGCCACCCAGTTCCGTCGCCGTGTCGCAACTGCCCCTGAGCGCGTTCTTGACGCCCCTGGCCTTGTCGATGACTACTACCTGAACCTTCTTGACTGGTCTTCCGGCAACCAGGTCGCCATTGGCCTTGAGCGTTCCGTCTACGTCTGGTCCGCCGAGTCTGGCGAGGTCAACTCTCTCTTCGAGTGCCCTGAGGACACCTACGTCTCATCTGTCAAGTGGAGCCAAGATGGTGCTTACGTCGCTGCTGGCCTCGCTACCGGTGAGGTCCAGATCTGGGACGTCGAGGAGGGCTCCAAGCTCCGCAGCATGTTCGGCCACGACACCCGCGTCGGTGTCATGGGCTGGAACAAGCACCTTCTCTCCACCGGTGCCCGCTCTGGTCTCGTCTACAACCACGACGTCCGCATTGCCCAGCACAAGGTCGCCGAGCTCGTCTCCCACACTGGTGAGGTTTGCGGTCTCGAGTGGCGCCCTGATGGTGCCCAATTGGCCACTGGTGGCAACGACAACCTCGTCAGCATCTGGGACGCTCGCTCCCTCAACGCACCCAAGTTCCAGAAGACCAACCACAAGGCTGCCGTCAAGGCTCTTGCTTGGTGCCCTTGGCAATCCAACCTCCTCGCTACCGGTGGTGGCTCTCACGACCGCATGATCCACTTCTGGAACACCACCTCCGGCGCTCGTACCAACAGCATCGACACTGGCAGCCAAGTCACCTCCCTCAAGTGGAGCACTTCCTACAAGGAGCTCGTCAGCTCTTCTGGCTTCCCCGACAACTCCCTCAGCATCTGGTCTTACCCCACCCTTGTCAAGAATGTCGAGATCCCCGCTCACGAGTCTCGTGTTCTCCACTCCTGCTTGTCTCCTGACGGTCAGATGCTCGCCACTGCGGCTGCTGATGAGTCGCTCAAGTTCTGGAAGGTCTTCGAGAAGAAGGCTGGTGCCTCTTCCGCTGGCGCTTCGGGTGCTGCCTCGGCCAAGGCATCTCTTACCAAGACCACCACCATCAGATAAATATCTGTTGTACAGAGTCTGACAAGATCACGACCTTCTTCCTTTTCTCTATCTTGTAGGAACAAAAGGTCAGAGTAAGTTTTGGATATGCCTTGAGCTCTCGTCCGCACATCTTCTATTTTCGTATCAGGGCATCAAAACACACGACTGGAAATCATTGTTGGAGTTTGGGGACATGTTGTTATAGAGTTATGTTTATTGTCATGCGAGTACGCCTTTTGGCGCTCATGTTTTAATTGAATGACTGAGGTCTACTATCATCTTGAACTTGCAGACCTAATACTGAGTGAGACGTACATGGACATGACGATGATGATTGGAAAAGTCTCCTGTTTGAAGTGGTGTTTAGATTGTTGAACCGGACTGGCGGGTATTGGTATGGAGGATCTGTGGACCATCTCCAGAGTCTTGGCGTTTTTGCTGAATGCTCTTGGACGATGATGCGGATGTGGATGATGATGCTGGGGCAGCTCCATTTCTCCGCCGCTGTGCCCGCGTTTGGTCAAAGGCTGGCAAAAAGTCGATAACCCGGAGCCGAGTCTCGTCCTAATCCCTATCTATCTTCCACCATGTCGTGAGGTATACCTGAGTGCCTTGCCATGACAGTATGAGACCATGTTCCATCCCGACACGGTCATGGCGACGCTGCTTCCACGACTATTTTGTCACACACCTGCCGCAATCGTCGTTGCATCCGGACTCCAACCACAAGCTTCCTCGCGAAGTCGCCTCCCCTCAGGACAAGCCGACCGGTAGACAGCCCGCCATCCTCTCGGCCGCAAGACGCGACACCACCGTCGTGCGAATTCCTCTCAAATCTGCGAAACACCATTATGGAGCGACCTGTCTGCGAGGAGGCCGTCCGCGCAACGAGGACACCCATCAAGCCGGCACCATCGAGCTGCCAGCCTTTGCCAAACGACAGCCTGTGAGCTTGACCCGCGCGAATAAGCTATTACAAGAACAAGGTGCTGCTAGCGAGAGCGGCGACCCTCAAGTCTTCTACTTTGGAGTTTTCGACGGCCACGGCGGTGCTCAATGCGCTGAGTTCCTACGGGACCGACTGCATACCTACCTGGAAGACTCGGCCAACAAGTTCAAGATGCAGAGTAGTCTGCAAGAGCCGAAAGAGAGCGACGACGGACACAAGCAGGTTCTTGATCTGCAGCGCAATCTGGTCAATACATGGAAAGACTTTGTGGGCGGCTACTTTAGACGATTCCGTCCACAATACTTCGGCATTTTCAAGCCGTCGGCGAGCACAGATGAGCAAGGCACTGCTGTTAATTCCATTCAGGCCACATTGATGTACTCGTTCCTACACGCCGATCTGGACTTTACCGCTGCCCAGGCTTCAAAACACACGCCCTCTTTGCAAGCCTCTACCGATGACCCAGTCATGAGCGATAGACCGCTCAATGATAACGACATCCTCTCTTCTCCCTCAAGGCCTGCCTCTCAGAACCTATCGAATGTCCTGAACCGTCCTATTGGAGGCCACACACGTTTCCAAGGCGGCTCCACTTGCTCAATAGCTCTCATCTCTACACCAACACCTACACCCTTCTGGAATCCCGCATCTCCGGCCACAATAGTAACAGCCCACTGCGGCGACACGCGCATCCTCCTCTGCCGTGTTAGCGATGGTAAAGCAGTACCGTTGACCACAAATCACCATCCCTCCGCCCCGGTCGAAGCAGCACGTCTCCGTCGTTTCGCCGCAACTTTTGTGACCGACAGCTTCGGTGAAGAGCGCATCTTGGGTCTAGCCAACACCAGGTCTTTTGGTGATATCAGCTCTAAACGCATAGGTGTCTCAGCGGAACCCGAGATCAGGACTACACATATGGATCCCAGCGAGTACAGCTTCTTGGTTCTTGTCTCCGACGGCGTAACAGTATCTCTGGAAGACCAAGAAATTGTAGACATTGTCAAGGAAGCCAAAACACCCGAATCAGCATCGAAAGAACTGGCAGCCTTTGCTACAGAAGTTGCAGGCGTCAGGTCCGATAATGCCACAGCGGTAGTAGTACGTCTCGGTGGCTGGGAACGCAGAGTCGAAGGCGGTGGTGGTAGTATCGGTACCAAGGAGGTCAGAGATTGGAAGAAGGTTCAAGCTGAAGATCCCAGAGCGAGCAGGCAGTAGACATAGCCTGCTCTGGATCTCTGTCCTTATCTTCCCTACCATCCTATATACTACTTCTCGTTGGGTTTGGAGTCCGGTCTTTGCATTTCAGCAACCTTGTTTTTGGAACCGGCGGCATTTGTTATCTTTCTTGTTGGTTACCCTATCGTATTAAGCACTTGCTGGCGTTTCTGGCAGTGACTTTCTTTTCGTGTCCGTTCTTCCTTACCATCGATTTCCATATAAGATATATCGAGATGAGTGTTATACCTTCTACTATGCTGGGAAGCTATGCCTGACCTTTCCAAGGCTCTACCACTTCTTGTCACCTCGGATCGTTCCTGCTTCGAGTGCTTGGATGTACCTTTCTTTTCTGCTCGGTCGTTCCTGCTTCTTCTGCTCGAATGTGCCTTCCTCGTCGTTGGTCGTTCCTTCCTCATCCTCGGATTGCTTCTCCCATCTTCTAGTAGCTTGGCCATTCCCGACTCTTTTGCTCCAATTGCTCCTTGCTCTTCTCCTGAACCACACCCTTCTTCGCTTGTTTAGATCGCTCTTGCTACCTCACCTGTCCGCATCTTGTTTGTTTTCTTCGCCGTATGTATCTATTCAGCTTGTCCGCTTTTCCTTGACGACATTTCGAGTGTCGCATCATCTCTCTCGCTTGTATGTTGATGGTTATCCATGCATCCTGTCTCAGAGCTGATCTCTTTGACCGATTTAACGAGCATCTTGCAATCTCAACACGTATACTCTCATTGCCAATGGCGAACGTCGTTTACACACCCCCTCTTTTGACCATCTACTTCGACGTGCAGTGATCATGTATCCTGATATCCCAGTCTGAGCTATGACATGATGTAGACGTGAGAAACGATCAATCCACATGGAGAGGAAGGAACACATGGACGACTGAGTAAGATGGAAGGAACGATGAACTACAGTAGGAAGGAACGAAAGGAATGTTCAAGCAAATTCAGAAGGAGCGATGGGACGCAGACAAAGGAAGGCACAATCGGATACACACACAGAAAAGACTACGACAGCCAGCAAAGATACAGTGCATTGGAACGAGGCTGCCTGTTGGTCTTGATATAAACGCATGACAGAGGCCTCGGAGGGAGATGAAGGTTACCAAGTTACATTTTATTAGCCATCGCAAGCTATCAGATGGCGACATCTCTCTCAATCACAAGTCATTCCTAATCAAAGGCGCCACAGTTCAATAAAAGAGAGCAAACTTTGGGAAGAACGTAATGTCTATAATCAATGTAGTAACATAACTTTGGGGGTATCGTGAAATTTTCGAGGGTGTTTGGGGGTTATTTGGGTTTTTCTAGGCACTAGCTCATTATCCTTCAAAGGTGTTGCCATGATTCTCCCTCGACAGAAGTTTCGGCCAATAGAAGTCTAGTCCTACCCTTACATGATGGTGCGTATACATGAGTCTTTCATTGGATAGGGGGTACGTGATGATGTGATGATAATGTTGGATGGAATTGGTGATGATGGGGAGAGTGATTATGGGGCGGTGCAATTGTGATATGGGATGGGAATTTGATCGTGCGTGAGCATGCAATCTCGTCCAACGTGTGTTGCGCACGTCGTTGCTGTCATTCCTCCAAGCTTGGTCGTCTTCCTTTCCTTGCTCTGCTGCAATCTAAACGTGGCCCCTATTCTGCTGTGCAGTTGTTTGAGATATTGCGTTTGCCCGATTCGTGCGAAGCACCAGGCTGGAGCTTGATTGGAATGGGATCCGAATGTAGATGCTCTTCTCATCGCCGTCGCGCCGGGCTCTTTCGAGAGTAGCTGATGCAGAAGGCTCGTTGGTGTTGCTCGAAGGACTATGAGT
>ERZ794946.818-NODE-818-length-11339-cov-4.348901_pt1 | contig 11339 bp, 8 predicted proteins | sample MGYA00433072_ERZ794946 | MGnify/ENA primary metagenome ERZ794946 (study PRJEB30137, sample SAMN04331413) | food metagenome | isolation source: Y3 must sample point D1 replicate A | place: Australia: South Australia | collected 2014 ...
CCCTCCATGCCGCCCTAAAACTTATATTTCCCCAGCAACATTTAGCAGAGAGATGATCTTTAATAAAATCTCCTGCTCCCAATATTGAGTTAAAAGCACAACGAACCTTGATACTCGAGATCTCGAAAACGGAAATAAGTACATTACAGACTCGCTATGCTGGTACCAGCTCGGTCTAGTTGCGATCTCTAATACTATCTTTGTACATATTCACGTGAGGAAAAGAAAACGTTGCACTGTAACCACTCGATCGCTAGCATGGTTGGGAAAGCCAATTTTGAATTCTTTGCCCTATGAAGTTTTGAGGTTACGGGCTCTTCGTTCGTCTCATCTTCTTCTCAATATTTCCTCCAGACCGTTCTTCTCCTGCGCAGGCTTGCCATGTTCGTAGGCTGCAGAAATGCACGATCCCTGTCAGAATCGTCGGTGGCCTCCACTGAAAGCGTAATAATGTATGCCTTCTCTCCGGACGACTGTACCAATCTGAGGGATACTGTGCCTTTCTGCAGGCCAGATATTTCTAGGTGTGTTCGCGAATATGGCTGGAGATGAGACATGTTAGGCCTCGATTCTGTACTCGTCCCTCAGGGCCTCTTCTAGCTCAAGTATAGGTCTTTCCTGAGCAAGCCTACCCATGACCGTATGTCTAAATCTATCACACACTTGTCCTCTCGTCCACCCGCTGAAACGTAGGCCGACAGCGTCAGGGTGTTCCAGAGCCAGGTAATCCAGCTTGGGAAATCTGCCAGCCAGATCCGAAGCCAGATCCCTCCATGCCACATCAATGGAGACTGCGGGTATGACCAGCCTCATTTTCTTCGTGCCAATTATCTTGAGGTTAGGTGCATGATGCAAAAGGAAGTCCCGGAAAGAGTCAGGGGTGGCCTGGCAGCCGTCTACGTTGATGTATTCGAGGCTGTCGGAACGGATAGTGTCGAAAAGTTCAGTTCTAGATGGAAAAGATAGAGAAGGTGTGTAGCGCACGAATTCGCGGACTGCGAGCCATGCAAGATGCTTAGCAGATGCCAGAATGGGAAGGAGCACGGCAAAGGCTTTGTCTTCTTGGGACAGACATTGAAAGTACTTAAGCGACTCCAAGAATGCCAAGTTCTCGGAAGAGACGTTGGTGGGTACATCGGGGGTATTGTTGAAGCAGGCGGGCATGACGGTAAGCGACGTGAGACTCCCAGAGGGCCCCAAACAGTTCAGGATCTGCTGGAGGGAAAACCTGCTTCTTGGAGACTTGGAGCTGTACGGCTCCAAGAATGGGGAGAACTTGGTGTAACACTTCTGGCGTGTGTAAGGCAATGCAAAGGCTGCGCCATAGACGTTGGTGATGATTATTTCCCTGAGCCTGGGGCAAGTAGAGAGCAACTCGGTCAAGGTTTCGAGCAAAACAGTGGCAGATGAAGGATCTTTCTGGTAGCACGCCAACTCTTGATGAACCTTGTACCATTTCTAGAGGTCCTCTGCACTACGCTGCGACCTCCAGTCACCCCACGGGATACTCCTGATCCAAGAACTAAAGCACTTATGGTCCTTGATCCTCGAGACATCGACAGCCACAGCAGTGACTGCAATTTGCAGATCGGGGTGACGTGCAATTTCCAAAGCGTCGCGGCAACTTTGCGGTTCGTCGAAGAGATGGATGATTATTGGAAGGTCGCGGGCCGCTGCACTCGCGTAGTGTCTGGAGACGAGTCGAAGCTGCTTGAGATCGCGACCTGGAAGATTGCGGCATATACGCTGTTGCAGCTCCAACGGCAGGTCATTGAGACCGACACGTCCGTGTGCGTTCATCGTTGGTTGTTTGATGGATTGGCGCAGATACGGGTTGAGGAGTTGAGACCTTGAGAGGTCGTGAGAGATCGAAGGCGGATTTATGTAAGTGATTAGACAAGGGCGTAGACTGTAAGCTGTAGATGTACAGTCGATGATGCTTGGAGAGGTAGACTTGTTATTGTAGGAAGAAGGCAGGATTGAGAGCTGTTAAAGATGAAATGATTGCACAGGGCTTTGTAAGTGATAATGAAGCAGTGAGGCATCAGATAACCAGCATTGATGTGATGTGTGAAAGCGGGAGAATACAGAATGGCGCAGTTGTTTATCGACAAGTGATGGAACGCACTCAATTTCCCAGTGAGGAAAGTCCAGAGCAAGTGAGACCTCTGCAGTTTCCTCTTGATAGGGATATCCTCTGTTGAATTGCACGATTGTTGCCTCGTTGGCAGTAGCTTCTACTGGGAAGCTCAATATCCAAATGGTCCCTGCGGACGACTGTACCAGTCTCAAAAACGTTGTGTGTTTCTGCACTCTGAATACTTCCGGCGTGGTCGCTGGAGCTGACTGAATGTGACGGGGTTCAGCACGGTGCCTACTTTTTCTCGCGCGCAAAGTTCTGTCACTTTCGTTCTCCTGTGGCGGTTCTGCAAGACAATGAAGCTATATAGATGCACGATGGTCCCGTTAATCTGGATTCGTTCACTGAGATGAGCTGCTTCATACGCCCTCAATGGGCACGACTCTTATTTGAGAACCATATCATCGCGCATATCAACGGCTATAAGCATGACAGACTTTAGCATTTAAAAAGGCTACTTACACTCATCGAGACTTCTTAGAGCCTTTGCCTCCTCTTCCTTTGCCCTTGCCTTTCTGTCCGCCACTGCTGCTACCATGTGCACCTCCACTCATCATAACTCTGACCTTGCTGACTGGCAAGACACCAATGACCTCGACGTCTTTCCAATTTTTGATGAGTTCGAGTTCTCTGGGCCAGATGCGCTCGACATCGGACATAGACTGGTCAACCCACTTGGTCACAGTACCAGCCTTTGCCCAAGTGTCCATGATTTCGCGGATCGCTCTGCCCTTCTTCTGCGCACCAGGCTGCAACTTGACCTTGTACTTGTACTTTGCCAATGCGGCCCAAGGTGCACAAACAGGAATGGCTTCGAGGAGTTCATCACCAGGTAACGGTGTACCGACATAGGAATCAAGCTGTGTGACAGCGCTGGTTTCCTCCTCATCCAAAGCCTCAATGCCTTCTTCCAAATTCAAGCGACGGATTTCCTCAGCCTCGAGGCCTTCACGTTGTGCTTTTTCGTGTTGGGCGCGACGACGTTCTTTGGCTGCTTCTGCTGATTCGGCTTTCTTGGCTTTCTCTTCTTCTTCGGTTTGACGCTTTTCTTCCGCGGCCTTGGAACCAAGAATCTCCATGGCGAGGCGACGGTCTTCGTCGTCTTGATCGGCGTATTTTTGTGCTGCCTTCTTGGCCTTACCGCGTTTGCCGCGAACAGGCTTGTTTTGCTTTGCTTGGGTCGAAGCAGCTTTGGCGGCTTCGGCTTTAGCCTTGGCTGCTGCCTTCTTGCCCGAAGTCTGAGGGAGCTCGGGTTCGGGCTCGGAGACTTCGGCCTTGGTGTTGTCCTCTTTCTCGTCGGCCCCCTCTTCGCCCTCAGACTCAGAGACGCTTGGGTAGGCATCCTCTTCTGCTAGTTCTGAAGGTTGCTTACGTGACTGTTGTGCTCCCTTGGGTTGTAAAGGGTTGGATCTCTCCTCAGGCGACCTTGCTTCCTCGCTGGCAACAGATGCGTTGTCATCATTCTTTTGTGTCTCGGGGGACTCGTCGTCGTCATCCGACTCCTCGGCCTTGTTCTCCTCCTTGACATCAGGGAACTCATCGTCACTGGCATCATCCTTTCCAGCATCCGGGAAGTCGTCGTCAGACTCGTCATTGGCCGCTGCCTTGGAGTTTGCTTCCTGAGTCATTCCACGGACATCGTCGTTCTGTAATCTGTGCTTGACGTGCTTAGCTTTGCTCTCTTCACTGATCTGCCAGATGACAGCAAAGCCAAGAAGGAGCTGAGCGGGAGGAAGGAAGTTCTTCTTGCCACGGATCATGAAACCACCGGTAGTCAGATACTCTCCAGTAGGAGCAGTCTTTGACACTTGGTCAGCGTTGACCCACCAGGCAGACATGACAGCCTTGGAGTCCCATGCGCTCGACGTGCAGACTGACAAGTTTCCGGCTTGCGACAAAGTGGAAGGAGGGATCTCGAACTCAGCTAGACCTGGGTTGTTCTTGATGATGACAGATGAAGCACCGTGAAGGTCGGCGTGAACGTAAATATCGCCCTTCTTCAGGTGACGACGGTACAGAAGCTCATTCTGCTGAGCATCCTTGCCACCCAGAACCAGGTAGCCGTCAGAAGAGATGAAATAGATGAACTTCTCGAACCAGAGCTGTTTACGGACGGGACGAAGAACTGCCTTCTCCTGCTTCAAACCCTTCCTCAAGTCGTTTTGAATTCTTTGTTCGGTACTCTTGAGTGCTTTAGTGGAAGCCTGCTCGGTCTTTTCTTGCTTGGTAGCGGCAACGCGCTTCTGGTCATAGTACTGTCTAGCATTAGACCAGCCTGACAGACTCAAATCAATGTCGACTGTGAGACGCTTGTCTTCTTTCTGACTTGTCTTGGCCGACTTCTTCTTGCCCTCGTCCTCGCTTTCGCTGTCGGAGTTGTCGCTTTCGGTCACGTCGCCCATCTCTTCCTCCTCTTCATATGAGTAATCAGATAATAGCAGGGTCACGGTGTTCTCCTCAAGCTTGAGGGGAAGCTTGATGATTTCGGCGACAGCATTGTTGCGACTCTGCTCCATCTCAATCAAGCGCTCAATCTCGACCCAGTCCATACCTTGGGCGATGAGGCCATTGACAGCGGCAGTAGCTTCTTCCACACGATCGAGGTTGGCCTCAATCGCTTGGGCCTTGGTGATATTGAGCTCCTGTGTCTGTTGAAGAGAGCCAATGCGACGGGCGTGTTCCTGACGAGCAGCCTCGAGTCTCTTCTTGGCCGTCTCTTCTCTTTCGGACAACTTCGACTCAAGCTTCTGGCCCTCTATGGAGGAGAAAAATTCGTCGACGGTCTTGTTGAAGCCGGTGAACTCCAGGAAGACGTTGTCGGGATTGTTTTCGAGCTGCTTGGGCTTGAATGGATGGAAGTCATCGTACATCAAGCCCTTGGCCTTATCCTCATCGGTCTTTCCGTCTCCACTGCCATCTGCAGCAGCCTTCTTGCTACGTTTCGAAACGATGTATCCAGTGACGGTATCTGCGGCGGTGATATCGGCAAGGACCTTTGAGGCTTCTTCGAAGACAGCCATGAGTTTGTCGAGCGTGTCTTCATTCTCAAGGACCTCCGAAGGCTGAACGGTCTTGTCGAAGCCAGTAACCTCGAAGACGTGATCAAGCACCACCGGAGGGAATTCAGTGATGGAGACAGCGAGGGCCTTGCGGAGAGCATCTCCAGGCTTCTTCTTGATCTTCTTTCCAGATTGGTCTTGCGACTGGCGCTCAATTGCCTTCTCCAGACCAGCACGAACTCTTTCCTTGGTCAAAGGTGGGATGCCTTCGTAGTTTTGACGCAGCGAAAGATTGTACTGGAGGCCTATGCGGTAGCGCTCGTGCTCGGCGCCTTCGTCGACATTTCTGAGGAGGGCGATGATGTTGAGTTCGTTGTCGGTAAGGACGATGTTTCCGCCGGCGTAGAACTCGAGGAACAGGTGGTATTGGCCGTCGGAGAATTGAATGTCGATGATGCGATCGGTACCGATCTGGGCGACAGACGTGACTCGTCGGGTACGAAGGTACTTTCGCAGACGAGCGATAAAGGGCGAGGGAGCAGCGGCCGTGGCTCTAGCAAAGGTTGTAAGGTGGCATCGGAAACCAGAGTCGATAATCAGCTGTTCGCGCTGCTCGGGTTTGGCGAACTTGAACAGGAAGATGCGCGATGAAAGGTCGTAGATGTTGGACACGCGCAGGCTCACAAGAGCGGATGAAAGCTCATGGGCGATTACCTTGACGTCCAAGGACGAGAATCGCTGTTTCATATTTGCTCAATCTGTGTCTTTGGGGTGTTGCAAGAAGAGAGACAAGAGGGCGACGGACTGCTGCCCCACCGAAGAAGCACGACGCAACAAGTCCCCATGACATCACCACAGGAAAAAGGTCCGTCTTGTTGAATAACTTCATGATTGTAAAGTATGAATTGATGGTCAATAGCTGACTCGTTCTGATCGTCTGGTCCGTCTAGCTTCAGTCCGGCCACTGAAATATCCCCAAAAGCATTCGATAATTGGTCGTGACGCTTCTCATGCTGCCGCCGTATAACGCCTATAACTCCTTTTGCCAGATGCTGTGTCGTTGCTACAGCCCTTACAGACCCTGCCGCAATCTCTCACCCAGCTTCATCTTACCAAACTGCCAGGCCTTGAGCAGACCTTCTTCTGAGAGTTCAATGCCCTGGACAGAGCTGATGTCTTGCACAGGGGGCTTGCTGACACGCGACGCAACGATGACAGGATCCGTCTCGAGCACAATACCGTCGTCGATGATCTCGTCGATGGCCAGGGACACGAGGTCGTAGTTCTCGATGATTGTGCGCTTGTCGACAGAGTTTCTGCAATCAAAGTGTTAGTTCCCATGGCCCATCTCGAATGTTGTAGTATGACGCACTTCAAGAGGATGTTGAGAGAGTCGCGCAGAGCCAGAACGACCGAGTAGAGCAGAATCTCATTCTCATCGGCACCTCCAACAACATAGAGCATGACATCGCTCTCCATCTTGAAAACAACAACCCGGTTGTCGTAGAGCACAATGTCGCTGTTCTGCTTTGCCGTCTTTTCCAACAGACCCTTCTCAAAAGCCTTTTGATCCTTGAGTTGAGGGTATGGGTTTGCGCCGGGATAGTCGTTGCCGACGGCATTTGCGGGAGCGTGAGGGGGAGAGTAGTATTTGGCGAGGATGCGCGCCGAGTCGTCGGCGGCCAGGATCAGGACGGCGTTGACCGAGAATAGTGACATGTTGGGCGACATGATGGGCGGTTGGTTTCGTCTTTCACGTATGGAATGGCGAGTCTTGTTGGATGTGTCTGGTGTTTGTTACAGTTGGGTCGTGGCCTCAATTCAGGGAGCTTCGAAGCGTTCCTGACAGCTGTCCCACGCCTTTTGCAAAGACAAGTCCAAGCGAGCGCCCTTCACATGCAACTTGCGGAGTTGCTTCTCTCCTCCGAGATTTAATTGGACATTTTGTTCAAGAGAAATATTCAAGCTTCCGGATATTCCTGTGCCTGCGGTAGAGAAGAGGATTCTACACTCGATGCTGCGCGCGTCTATTCTGCAAAAGGCAGGCGCTCTTGCAAAACATGGACTCGCCCTAGCTGCTCGGCCAACTGCTGCTCCAGCTCTTTCCCGACTAGAAAAGCATTGCGCCGCTCTTTCTCTCTCACCATCCGATCGCTCTTACGCTACAACTCCCAAACACATCCGAAAGCGAAAGAAGGCCGCTCTCGAAGCCGAACGCCCTCCTGTCTTCCTCCGCCACGCCGAACTCTTTCGCGACGCTATCCAGGCAAACAACATTTCGCAGATAGCCTCTGCCTATAACGCTCTACGCAATCAGCTTCCGCTTGGAGAAAAAGATGTTGCAGACATTGCAAAAGCTCTACACACTGCCTTGAGGCTCCTTACACAGTCTGTTCGTCAGACCCGAATTCCTGCAGAAATAATAAATCTCGCCGATCTTCTGGTGCTCGACATTCAGGCAAAGGTCTTGCCGCCCAGCTATGATGCCCATTTGCATCTGCTGAGTTTCTACAAAGAGTCGGCTGCTTTTGAAAAAGGCAATGCTTTCTGGTCGTGGCTGGTAAAGCAGGGCGACGACTACGTCAATGCCAACCTATACGGTGTTGCTCTCGAGTTATTTGCTTTCCAAGGTCGTCCTGCTGAGGATACCGAAGCCCTGTATGAGAAGGCTCTTGCTCGCTTCCCTGGTGTCTTCCTTGAATACCATCTTGCTCACAATGCCGTAATCGCCGATCGCTCTCAGCCCACTGCCATATCAGGAATTCCAAGGGCTCTTCTGCAAGGCATCTTGACCGCCCGCATCTTACGTGGTGATGCTAAGAATGCCTATCTTACTCTAGACACCACTCTAAGGCTCTTCCCGACTCATGTTCCTTCGCGCTTCATCACTCTCTTTGTCCAGGAGCGTCCTCTTGACGAAGCCTACAAAGTCTTCTTCCTGGCTTGCCGAGCTGGTGCCACGCCTGGTCATGATGCTCTGAAGATTCTTCTCACTAGGCTGAGAAAGGTCGCTGCACTTAGCCCCACTGAGAATGCTGCTGTTCTACGTGCGATGGTAATGGCTTGCTACGCTCACACCACTTCCGGTGCTGCTTTGAACAACAAGTCTCTCAATGAACTTGTCATTGCCATTACTGGCTCTTTGAAGGACCACGTCTATACCAAGAAGTCCTCGGATCAATTGAGACCTGTCACGGATGCCATAAGTGCTCTGATCGCTGATCTGTTCGGTGTTTGGGCCGCCCAGAATTCGCCTCCTGGCATTGCATCATTCAACTCCATGATTGCTAACCTTGCGGGTCGAGGCAAACGCAAGGATATCCTCGATCAGACTCTTGAAACCATGCAACACATTGGGCTCAAACCCAACACAGTCACTCTTCGTTCCATTTTAGCAGCCGCAGGTGACATGAACGACGCTGAAGCAATACGCTCCGCATGGACTGACTTGGTTGCCAATCGCATAGCCACAGGCGCTGCTCTTGAACTAGTAGACTGGCAGAATCTGTTGAACGCCGCTAGACGCATCAACGACCCGGAATACGTACAGCAACAGCTGATCAACTTCCAACACATTGTGCCTCATCACATTCTGGACCGCATGAGTACCGCGCTTCAGGGTGAGAACTTCTCGAGGCTACAGAAGGAGAACCAGAATGTCTCACAAGAGTCGACGATGGCAACAGCAGAACTGCTGAAGGTCATCGAAGTACTGCAGCGCGACGTCAAATACATGGCTGAGAATGCGCAATCAGGTCGCAACTTCTATGAAGATCCCTTATCTTTATCTTTGGCCAAGCACTCTGGCGTGTACGCCAATGTACCGGAACAACATATCCGTACAGTTTACGATGAGATGACGACCGATACTCCAGCTCTCGAGATTCTTCCTGAGTCATCTCCAGAGCCTGAGGCAGAGAAACAGCCCGCAGCCATGAGTCCAACAGGTTTCCCGCTTGATGAACTCCGATACGAGAACTGGAAGACAATCAACGAGCTGTTGTTTGATGCAAGACTACATGATCAACAATACATGGATATTGTCGACGAATCCATCAAGCTTGGTACACCACCACCAAGCCGCGACATGGAATTGAGCAACGTGCCAAAGCTTGCAGAATTCGCAGGCCTGAGCGACCCTACTTCGAAGCACGCTAATGATAGGCAAGACACTCTCGATGACAAACAAGTCACACTCGACGAGTTCCGTGAGAAGATCTACGAACTTCGCGGTCGCAAGGCTTGAGAGACAACATGTTGTCATTTATTTTCATTCTCGTCATCTCTGAGTAAGCGGAAAACGGGACAAACATTCAAGTCCCTAGACCCAAAACTCCCAACACAAATGACTGCCATGGACTAGCGTCGAACCCGACGGGAACAAACAAGAAGGAAAGAAACAATCATCCTGATCAGCTCCGCTTATATGTCGCCTTATCGGCTGCTGTTGTACTCCTCGAAACTCCGAACCACTCCTCTCCAAGACCAAGCTCAATAACTCCGAACATTCTGTCGGGTGATGATGTGATTAATTCGGATCGAACATAATGTGTATGCGACCCGATGTTGGGGCCAGCCCTTGATGAATTAAGGACGATGAGAAGAGAAGGCTTCGGTGGGTGATGGTGGGGGAGCAGGTGTTTCGTCCTTTTGTGCGATGCGGATCTTCAGATCCTTGGTGCGTGGCTGCGAGGCTGATGCTGCAAATGCAGCGCTGAGGTCTTCGTGTGTGAAAGAGTCGGAGCGCAAGATCAAGCGCGGACGGCTGGCTGCTTGAGGATGTGCGGGAGTCATGTTGACTAAGATCTGTGTGATGGTTTGTCGATGGTCGACTTGAGGAAGAACACTGGGGTTGGTTGAGTCGCTTATCGCTTCTGACAACAGGGTGCGATATCAAGCTCTGATCGTGATGTGAGAGATGTTGTCGTTTGGCTTTGATGTACGTCGATGAATATCTAGGTGTGTGTTTTCGACTTTGTTGTGATGAAACTGGCAACCTTGATGGGAAATATGGCAGACGAAAAAGACCAGATACAAAAAGAATCCCACGACGAGCGAAGGGAGACAAGACCAGGAATAAATATCCCTGGCCCCCCCTGCCATCATTCCACCACCGCACTCGTCACATTTTCCTGGATGATTGCACACCGGTGTTTCTGGTGGTCGCCGTTCTCACCCTTGCACACCACGAATGGCTGACACCCGTCGCCTCTTTTCCTCGGATACAAGTACCTTTTTGCTATCGGTGCACACGAACCACACACACACACACACACACACACACCACACCACATGCAAGCCTTCCCCTTTGCCCTGATGCAGTAGATATGCATTAGCATCAAACTGGGCCGGAGAAGCCGCGCCCGCGCCGTCCCTTGAACCAGTCCATCGGGTTTTACTCTAACTCTACTCCTGTAAAACGTGAGTGCAGAATCTACCCCATACACATCCCATCCGGTTTTTTACCAGCGGCAGTGCACGCGTGTAAGAGAGCTGTTTTCTTTACTTCGCCCCGGATGATGTGTGTACAGTAAAGGGCTTCGGGACGTCAGGATCGAGGAGATGTGTGTGTTGCGTGTCAGATACAGTAGCAGGGTGTCACCACCCACGGCTTTTCCTGTTTCCTTCCACGATCCAACCATTTTCGCATGATGATTGAAATTATCCGGATCTTTTGTATCGCGTATTTTCTTTGTTCTCTTCCTTCGCGAAAAGCGAATTTTTCCGGGGGGAGGTCTGGATAAAATGGATGATGGGCATTTTTGATATATGATGAGATGATAGGGCTGGGCTGATAGGTTTGTGCTTGCATCTTTCGTCCAAACGAATGGTAATTGGTAATTGGTTTTTTTTTCTTTTTTCTTTTCTTCCTTCTTGACCGCAACTTCCACATCTGCAATTGTTTCTTTTCCGGTTCTGTTTTTTTGATATTGTGGCTTTTGCGGCTTGCGGCTTCTGGTTTTTCCTGAATAGACAGGGGGTGAGTTATGCGCATTGCCGATCTTTTTGGGTGTCTGGAACTTTCTTATGTCGCTTCAATCATTGATCACACCCTGGATGTTTTGGTTGTTACATATTGCGTATCGGACAGCCAACACATCACTGCATTGCTTGTTTGTCCAAACGTTCATGGACCGTGTCTAGATTCTTGATCGAAGCAATACTGCGATAAAGCCCCCTTGCATACTTTCTTGTACATG
>ERZ794946.819-NODE-819-length-11338-cov-3.605335_pt1 | contig 11338 bp, 5 predicted proteins | sample MGYA00433072_ERZ794946 | MGnify/ENA primary metagenome ERZ794946 (study PRJEB30137, sample SAMN04331413) | food metagenome | isolation source: Y3 must sample point D1 replicate A | place: Australia: South Australia | collected 2014 ...
AGCACAGATGATGAAGAACAATCACTGGAAACCCTCACCCAACAAACAAAACCAGAACCCCAAGAGACGATCCGTCGACTCACTTCTAGAGAAACCCTCTTCATGTCACCTTCCAAAACCTGGAACCTCTACCGCCGCAACCCCTGGTACTTAAGCTGGCAACAAGAAACCTGGGCCATGATTTTCAGCTTATCCTGCCTGATAGCCGTCGCAGTAATAATGGCCTGGATAGACGGAAAACGTCTATCCATCTGGCACTGGGCTATCCAACCCAACGCTGTGATTTCAGTGTTGATTGTTTCCAGTAAAGCTGCTTTGATGATCAGTACAGCGAGTTGTGTCAGTCAATTGAAGTGGACGCATTTTCAAAAGAGGCCTAGGCAGTTGCGGGATTTGGAAGGGTTTGATGATGCGAGTAGAGGTGCTTGGGGTAGTGTGCAGTTGTTGTTTAGTCCCTCGGGCTATCTGAACGTGGCTGTCACGTTGGGATGTGCGGTCACTGTGTTGGTGCTGGCTATGGAAACTTTTGGACAACAGTTGCTTTCGTTCCCTGAGAGACGAATCCCGGTTACTAATGAAACAGCTTCGTTTCCGGTCATTCAGAACTTCAATGCAATGCCATCTTGGGGTACTGGAGTACAGCTTTCCGATCGTCTGTTGAAGTCTCGGCTAGGGCTTATGGAGAGTATCTACGGACAGACGACCGACCCACCATTCGACTGCCCTGCTTCTTCATGCTCGTGGGACAGCCATGTAACACTTGGACTGTGTTCACGCTGTGAAGACGTAAGTTCTACTCCAGGAGGCTGCGAAATCAAGATCACCACCAAATCAAACAAATTCGACCAATATAATGAGACAACTCTGGAGTGCGATTACGATACGGGTAAAGGTCGAAATCTTACAACCATCAGAAGAGCACTTGGTGTCGCAAAGGACATTCCCGATCCGAACAATGCATCCGCTTGGACATATAGTACGGCAATCGATATCAGTACTTGGGATACGGACGCGTTTTACAACAAGGGCCAACCTGCAGTCGCGTTCAACTTTAGTGCGATTGTTACAAACGACACATGGGAGCGTCCGCAAATTACCACTTGTTCGCTGTATTTCTGCGCTTGGGTGTATGAGAACTCGACAGCACAAGGCCAAAACTTCAACGAAGGAAAGTTGGAGAAATATATCCTGGGTTATGACTCGATTCAGCGGACGCAAACTGGGCCAGGAGCAAACATGGATACTAGCAACTACACCTTCTCAGCCAATGGGACAGGGTTTCCAAGCGACAAACATAACGAAACATTCACGGTGTACGGCGATGCAGATAGTGAAATGTTCGGCCACCTGACGACCATCCTCGAATCCTCAACTTTCAGTTATGTTTCCGGCTCCAACGCATCTACCGCAGGTCTGGGTGACGCTTTGATGGTGAACCCAAATATAACAGAGCTGGCCGACAGAATGTCCACTAGCATGACGAACGTTTGGAGGCAGTACCAAAGCACGCCAGCAATTGGAACAGCATGGGAATCTGTTGCATTCATCCATGTCGAGTGGGCGTGGCTTGCGTTACCAGCCGCAGCAGTGGCAGGTGCCGGTGCTGTCTTACTCATGACATTGATACAGAACCGACGGACTGTTCTGTGGAAATCATCGGTCCTTCCGTATTCTTTCAGATCGCTGCATGGATGGGAAGACGCGGATTTCGACATGGAGACGCTGGACGAGATCAGAGACAGGGCAAAAGAGATGAAAGGTCAACTGATTGGAGACGAGAACGAGAGAGTGAGGTTGGTCAAATCGTGAAAGCGGGAGAACCTAGCGTTAGAATAATTCGTAGAGCAATTCATGATTTTCGCGACCCTGGCATAACCACAGCCATCGAGATCGTTGATGATGTTTGACCGCTGTGCATAGCACTTGTGCTTTACTCTTGGGGTGCGTCTGTCAGAGGCACATATGATACGCCGTAGAGCTTCTTTTTCTCGACAGAGCCGTCTTCCTTCTTGTCAACAATGTAGATGAACTGTTCACCGCGCTCGCCAACGGGCATGAAAAGCCTGATCCAGGTCATCAGCATACTGTCTCTGACCGGGACGAACCTTCTCTCGACGCAAGCATCAGCTGCTACGATCGAGAAGCTGCGACTCGTGGGGATTGTTGAGAAACCACGTACCTTCCAGGACGTTTGAGCTGGTCAATGAGATCTTGATGGAAACCGACCGCAGCAGCACCCACATGGATGACATCGTAACCTTTTTCGCCGCCTTTGCCTGTCCAACCCTTTCTACCATCGGCCTTCACATAGGTGATACTTCCATTGGCAAGTAGTTGGCGACCTTCAGAACTCTTATCGGTGTTCTTCTTAGCAAGGTCCACAAGCGGTTGGATGTGTTCGACTCCAACTACTGTGCCACCAGGCTTCACTAGTTCGGCCAAGACGTGAGTAAGGTATCCAGATCCCGAGCCAACATCCAGCACCTTGGCCCCGGGTTGCAAGAAATCAAGTACAGATTCGCAGGCGTTCGCGTGCATGTGGGGTGCAGATATCGTGGCTGCATGGCCTATCGATTGGGGACTATCTCTGTATGGCGCTGCTGGAGCGTAATGTGCTCGGTCGACCTGAGATGATAATTAGTAAAGTCGACTGTGCTAATATGAGTCGACCGCCTACACTCTTCATGGCTTGTTTTACACGATCTGTTTTGATGAGACCGTTGTCGGCAAGACAATCGACGAGACCATCGTTGGACGAGCCGTGACTACGCCAGGCCATTGTAAGCTGGCGGCGAGCTTGCAACGCGGTGGCAGTCTGTCCAGTGCGTAGAGAGCTGGAACCTGATGGAATTCTCTTCGGAAACTTGATGAAAGACACGTTGGCGAAAATTCCTAGGTCGAAATGTTCCAGAGTACGATGTGTTCGATGTGCCAGTAGAACTCCGGACTGTCGGAAGCTGCAATGCTAGATAGATGGAAGGAGCGTGGTGGTCTGCGGGGTTGTAATATCGACGTCACTTGACCTCGACTTCTACTGTGTATAAAGTACAGCAGGCACGGCTTTTGAAATATGGCCAAGCGCATGTCGATTTCTATGGCAAGATCAGCACAGTCACAAGTAGAGGGAGGAACCATGATTTGAACAGTGAAAACTCGTAAATTTCCTCCGATAGGACATCGTCATATGCTATGTACAAAGAAGTGTAGAGACCCGCAGACACACTACCTAGACCATTTGACATGAATCTGGAGAAAGGTGCTGATCAAAAGAAAAAGAAAAATCAAATACACGAATGAACTCTTCGTGAAGATAGAAAAGAAGATTTAAGATCGGAACTCCACAGAAATGCGTGCCCACAGAAGATAACCATGACTCGTACAAAAAATTTCCTAAGCGCTTTGTACAGTCTTAGTTGCAGATACCCCAGTACTGCTCAGCGTTGAAGGTGGAAGCGCTGTTGGTCTTCCACATGTCGTTGAAGGCAGTGAACCAGATGACGTTGGAGGTGACAGCCTTCTTGATGGAGGCGATGGCGGACTTCTGGTTCTGGACGCTGGGAACAGCGACACCGTTGTTGCTACCCTGAGTGGGCCAGCCAGTCTCGGTGATCCAGGTCTCCTTACCACCACAGACGTTGGAGACGCTCTGCATCTGCTGAACAAGGAACTCGCCGGAGTCCTCAGCAAGGACGTTACCGTCGAAGAAGGGGTGGGAGTTGACGGCAACGTAGTCAGAGAACTCGCAAAGTCCGGGGTTGGCAACCATGGCGACGAGAGTGTCGACAGCGACAATGCTACCAGTGTAGCCAGCGGCGGAGAGGGTAGACTTGGCAGAAGCGACACGCTTGCCAACATCAGCAACAGTGAGCTTGCCGCTGTTGACAACCTCGTTACCAATGGAGATGGTGTTGAATCTGGACCAGTCGCCGTTAGCGGCCTCGGTCAAGGTCTTCAGGTCAGCGGCGAGGGTCTCATCGGTGTCAACGTTGAAGACACCAGCGAAGATCTTCAGGTCGTACTGCTCGCAAGCGCTGAGGACGGTGGAGACCTGGTTGCAGTCAACACCGTAGGTGCGGACGAAGGCCCACTCATCGCCATTGCTCTGGGCGAAGGCGTGGATGGTAGCGAAGTCGCTGTTGACCTGATCCTGGGACTTGCAGCCACCGTCATCGGTGTAAGGAGAGTAGACAACGCCGTATCCCGAGGGACCCTTGCCGCTGGAAGAAGAGGCAGAGGAAGAGGCAGCGGCCTTGGAGGAGGAAGTCTGAGAGCCGTAAGAGATACCGGCAGAGACAGAGAGGATAGGGGCCTGGGTAGTGGAGGCGGCCTCGGTGGAGGACTCCTTGGAGATGGCAGCCTTGTAGACGGAGGCCAAAGTGGTGGGGGTGGGGGCGACGTAAACCGAAGAGGAAGAGGCCTCAGAGTAGGCAGGCTGAGCAGCGGCCTCGGTGTAGACAGGGGCAGAAGAGGCAACAACGGCAGCAGCGGAGGTTGCGGCAGCCTGACCCTCAGTGGAGGTGGAGTAAGGAGCGCCGTTCTCGTCAACAAAGACGACAACGTTGGGGAGCTGAGTGGTAACGTAGGAGTAGTCGGTCTCGTAGACTACCTCCTGACGCTTCTCGTGGAGCTCCTGGTGACGACGGTGGTGACCAGAAGGCTTAGCAGCAGCAAGGTTGATCAGCGACAGAGCGCCGAGGGCAGCAACACCAGTTCTCATCATGATGAATAGTATAAGGTAATGATAGTTTAGTCTGGCCGGCCAGCGGTGTCAGTGATGTGTATCAAAAGAATGTGCGGAGGGATGTTCAATCCGAAGAATTGGCGGAGGAAGACAAGTTTTGAAGCCTCGAGCAGAAGCCTCTAGCCCAACAACCTGGCCGGTGCTTGCGTGGTGAAAGGGGGCGGAGTGTGAAACTTACGAACTCGGTTCCTAAACAAAGACGAAGGCGTGAGAATAGATTGTCTCGAAATTGACTGACGCAAGGAGTTGCTCTGTGTGTTTGTTGACGTTCAAAAGAATGTGGCAGCTGTCCCGAAGCGCACGATTGAATTCCTCCCGGGGGATTGGTAGAGACGGCTAGTTTAAAGAATGTGGATGACCTTGGAGCAAAAACGAACGATGACCTGGCAAGGCAGTGGGTTGATATAACAGTGAGCAATTGGAAGAGACGAAAGCAAGAGACAAGAGCGAGGTCCACACTCGACTATCGATGGCAGAAACGGCCAACGGGTCGCCGTTGAGTACATAATCAAAGTATGGGAACCACCTAACTCGATATGGGAAGGACGAAGCCAAAGCGGAGGCTTCCCGAAATTGCCCAAGGCTTTAGTGCGTCCTGTACCTGAACATCACCCAAGCCACCCGGACTTCTGAAGCGAACGTGCGAAGTTTCTCTCGCATTTTCATGCATGTCAAGTGGAGAAACTCCGCTGTGCAAGGTTTCTTTTGCATGCAGAGAAGACGGGAAAGGTTGAAAACCAGCCGAAGTCCGCCGCGCAAGAATACGAGATGCTGTTGCGTTTCTTCTATGGATCTCAGGCGGCCAGGTCGTCGTCGCAACAAAATGCGTGGTCTCAGACCACCGGAACAACCGCCTTGAGCGTTCGCCGTTGACGACGGTAAACAAACTGAACTCCAGAATCTCCCTGTGCGACCTGGAGTGTTTTGACTCGAGTCGAGCGCTCGAGCTGCGGCGACCTGCATGACCAAGAACAACAGACGTTGTCAATATGCGGCTAGGCCACGGTAAATATTCAGCATTTCTACACGAACTTACGAAGGTAGATTTACGAAGTCGACGGCCCATGGGTTGACGTCTGGTTTGCCTTTATTCTCCGAACGCCATTCAGCTGTTGAAGACGAGGAAAAGATCGCTGGGCAGAAGACCTTGGCGAGCAAGCAAGGCCACGCGGCGAATGCGCTGGCAACGATGCCACGTCGAAGATGAATAGTGGTAGACGACAAGAGTGCGACTTTGGTACATCTCGAGTCTCGGCTTCCTAAGACAGCTGTCTTCGGGTCTCCGCCCTGCGAGGTACCCAAGGCACCATCTTACGGTACAGCAACCGTTCAGGTACAAGTAACTCAGCAGGTTTATTGCTTCTCGAACGACTCCACATCTTACATCTTATCGGTCAAGGATCAATGAACAAGGAAGAGGAAGACTTCTGAAGCCTTCCGTTGCGAATGTCTCACTCAACACATTTCGCATGTCTCTTTGAGCATCCTTTCTGTCTTCTGCCCATGTATCTTTCTGTCGCAGGACAGGGTTTCGCAGGTGTCACAATTTGCAATTCGACATTGAGCAAAAGACTCTTCCATGAAGTACACGGCACGTCGTACGCTCTCACTTCTGATAGGTTGTGTGCTTTGTTAGTGAGAACATGTCTTTGACCATCGTCTTCGAGACTTGTCCTCGGACTTCGCGTTTCTCGCAAAGTCGCAAACATTACAGCTGGGACCTACATCCCAGTGGGAAATCTTTCTCGTGTCGAAGATCTGTGTTTCCTCTTGACTTGTCCAACCAGATTTTTGTCGGGCTGAGACACAGGAACGGTTGCCCTGGAACGTCTACACGCGTCTACCACGACGAGGATTCAAGCAGTTCGTGCCTTCCTTATTGGGTAGACTGATTCCAAAGAAGGTCAGGATATTTGAGCTAACCACCGTATAAGCAGTCTCGACCCTAAGTCTCCAGACACAATAAGGTAGTGTATCCGACATACAAAGTTGAAGCTGGTTGTACCCCACCCAACTTTCTCGTTGAGTGAGCCCATGTCTGAAGTGGTCTTCTCCGCACGCAACTCGTCTCAACATGCACTTCTGGACTCCATATTCAGCTCCATCTTTTTCACTTCAGTAGCTTACGACCCGATACACTTGCTTCTACCATAAGACAATATTGTCAGGCCATGCATTTGTCAAAAAAGGTTACTCTTGATCAACTAACAACTGACGGCCTCAGAGCAGTCTTTGCCTGAGAGCAAATCGCGACTGTAAAACATCCGCTCAGCCTCGAATAAGCAATGCGACTAGAGACACTGATTCTCGGGTAAAGACTGCAGTCTCTCACGTCTGGAAACCTAACGCGATACACCAGCCTATTCAACCACGACAAATCATATTTCTTGTCTACTTACCGATCAAGACTATCATCCGATCACGACAAGATACGCAGCAGGCAGAGTTTCTACTGCAAGCACTACTCCGGTGTCATGTTCTGATTCGGAAGGCATCGTTGCTAAGAAAGCACTCCACGGAGTCCACTTTGGCAAAACTGCTCGAATCCACAGTCTTGCCGTCTGCTAGATGTCACAACAGTAACGACAAGCGATCGATCTCTTCCGCGCTGCAAAGACAGTTCCATCGCAGCATCATCACAGGCTTTGCAGCAGTGCAAAAACCATCGCTGCCTCCACTTGCGACAACGGTGGTGCAGCTTCATAGCCAAGACCGTCTTTTCTCGTATTTCTCCTCTTCTCCCAAACACGGCCGAGTTTCTCGTATTACTGTACACAACATGACGGCGCCGATCTGGAGATGTCACCTTCCTACAATTCCGTCTCTGTCAGAGTAACACGACTCACGACGACGACAAGTCATTTCTTCGACGGCAGGTGAAATATGACCAAATTGCTGCAGGTACAAAGATTCGGAACTGCAGGAACGCGGAAGCTTGGGACCAAGCAACGACATAAAACGCATAACGGTGAGCTTGCATACGAGGTTATGCATTATTACAGATCTTTGTGGAGATTTGTAGCGGATGCCGAGGCATAACAAATGACCAGATGACTTGTATCCTTGGATAAAGGAGATACGACAGCAGCTATGATGATCTCAAGCAAGGTCAGCTGAACCTACAACGAGGTAATCTCAAGTAGAAGAAAGGTTGTCAAGGGGATCGACAGCAGTTTACTAGGGCTGTATACCGATCAAATCTCCAATTCCAATAGACAGAATAGCGCAAAGCAACAATACGACTATGCTAGATGTCTATAGAGTTGTCGCAATCATAAGATGTGTAGCATCGACTTTTCTTGCGTCGTGAACCACAAAGACCGTCCTGATCCGCAAAGGCACTTGCCTTAGGCATTCATATTGAGACAGGGTCATCCCTTTCGCCAATGAATCTTTCAAACAAACCCCTCTCGACTCCCTCCCAACATCCTGTCGTTCCTGAAAATCATGTTGAGAGATTCATTGTGATTTGTTTGACTTGGTGTGTCAATGCTATGTCGACACGAGTGTTGTGTGGGCTGTAGAAGTCGAAAATCGTAATTGAGAAGGTCGACTTTCGAATCCCTGTGACCTGCACACACTTCTGCGTTCATGTTCGCCGTGAAACCATGTACAGACACGATTCTGACTAAATGCATTCGATTGGAAGCACGGGACCGACAGGAAGATAGCTGTCCTTAAGCTACTCGAAGTCGAGACAAGCGGTCGTTGTTGTCGTCTTTGACTGTGTGTTGGACCAAAACAATAACATCTGAAGCACATGACGTCAACAGTATAACCCATTAACGCGTCATTTGCAAACCGTGTCTTTGTCGTGACAGAGGAATCTCATCCCTGCACCAAACTATAGCCAATTCATATAGGAAAATGTCGACACCATCGAAACGACGCAAGAAGAACGACGGGCAACCTGCACGCGGACTCGACTACTTCTTTGGAAAGCAAGCACAGGTGAAACCACAACCGAAGGACGAACCGAAAATCGAAGCTCAGGAGACGGAGCTGAAGCATGACGACCTCGATCACGATGTCCTCTCTGATGAGGCTCTGGCCCGGAAACTACAGGCAGAATGGGACGAAGCAGACCGAGCAGCGTCAGCACCGGCGCCTACATCGTCGCCTTCGAAGGCAGCACCCACAACCGAAGCACCAGAAGAAGCAGCATTACCGGAACATCTAAAGCAAGAGTCGGACATAAAGGAAGAAACTCCCACACCCATTTCTGCTCCGGCAGCAGCACCTATCAACCCCTTTGCAGGTTTGGGCAAGAAGAACACGCTCTCCCTCCAGTCAGCGACCGCAGACGAAGACACAATCACCTACGACATCCCATTCGACCAAAGCCCCCTGACTTTCGACCCACAAAAGTACATACCTGAGCTGAAGAAGCAGTGGGTCACGGACAACGGCCATGCTACCTACGCCCTCCTCACCCACTGCTTCGTCATGGTGAACAGCACACAAAGTCGCATCAAGATTGTTGATACACTGGTAAACACTTTACGAGTTATAATAGAAGGAGATCCACAGAGCCTGTTGCCTGCAGTATGGCTAGCGACAAACTCAATATCACCACCCTACATCGACATGGAGCTCGGACTTGGAGGTTCTGCTATCTCAAAGGCGCTGAAAAAAGTATGCGGATTGGATAGCCCTGGGCTGAAGAAATTGTTCGACAAGTATGGTGATGCTGGAGACGTTGCATTTGAGGCAAAGAAGCGACAGAGCTTGACGCTGAGGAAGCCTAAGCCTTTGACCATCAAGGCTGTTTTCGAGTCACTAGTCAAGATCGCCAATGCAAAAGGTCATGGTAGTGTCGAGGTAAAGCAGCGATTGGTCGAAAGACTGGTTCAAGATTCTAGAGGTGCCGAAGAGAGTCGATATGTTGTTCGTACTCTGGTTCAGCATGTGAGTAGTCTTGATTCCATGAACAGAACGATATCTGACTTCGGAATAGCTTCGTATTGGTGCCGTAAAGACGACTATGCTTATTGCACTGTCTCGAGCGTTTCTCTTATCAAAACCACCAGGCGCGGACTTCCCGACAAAAGACAGACATGAATTGGCCAAGCTCTCGAAACAACAACTGGCAGAAGTATACTCTCCCGCCGAGGAGATTGTCAAGGCTTGCTTTGCTCGTCGACCAAACTACGTGAGAATACCATCTCTCTGCCTTGTTGAATCTGTGGCTGATGAATTCCTAGAACGATTTAGTACCCACCCTGCTCGAAATCGGCGTCACAGAAGAGCTTCTACTTCGCTGCGGTCTCGCAATGCACATCCCACTCCGCCCTATGCTGGGTGGCATTACTAGAGACCTAGGTGAAATGCTAACAAAACTATCCGGTCGCGAATTCACCTGCGAATACAAATACGATGGTACTTGCACCCAACCACCTTTCATATCCCTTCTCTACTAACACTCCACTTCCCAGGCCAAAGAGCACAAGTTCATTGCGACCAATCTGGCAAGGTAACAATCTTCTCCCGCCACCTCGAAGTAATGACAGACAAATACCCCGACCTCGTCGCCCTGGTCCCCAAGATCCGCGGCGAAGGCGTGGAGTCATTCATCCTCGAAGGCGAAGTCGTAGCCCTCGACCGCGCAACCGGCGCTTTACTACCCTTCCAAACCCTCTCCAACCGCGCTCGCAAAGACGTCGATATCTCCTCCGTCACCGTAGACGTATGCCTCTTCTCCTTCGACCTGATGTACCTAAACGGCGAAGGGCTCATGGACCGCCCATTCCGAGAAAGAAGATCCTTGCTACGGAGTCTATTCGTGGAGATTCCCCATCATTTCACCTGGGTCAAAAGCATCGATGCCGTATCCACCGACGAAGAAGCAATCGCGGAATTTTACAAACAAGCCCTCGCGGACAAATGCGAAGGCTTCATGGCGAAAGTATTGGATAATCTGCCCAACCCTGATTTACTAGATGAAGACGGCATGCCAAAACCACCTCCTACACCATCCAAACGCAAACGTGCCGCCAAACCAAAACCGGGCGATATTCCCTCCTCACCACCACCAGAAGCGGAAACAGCAGCGATTAAAAAAGGAGGAAGGAGGAAAGCGCTCCTCGCGACCTACGAACCGGATAAACGACTCGATTCATGGTTGAAAGTGAAAAAAGACTATGATACTTCCGCTTCAGATACCATCGACCTAATCCCCATAGCGGCATGGCACGGCACAGGGAGAAAATGCAATTGGTGGTCACCCATACTGCTGGCTTGTAGGAATCCAGAGACCGGAGGACTAGAAGCAGTTACGAAATGTATGGCCGGATTCAGTGATGCGTTTTACAAAGCAAACAGGTCAAAGTATGATCCAGATGCCGGATTGGAAGATGAGGATGAAGATGAGGAGGAGGCAGAAGTACCAACCCCCCACCCAACAAAAAACAACACCCTAGGCGCCAAACCGTCATACATATCCTACCGCGGCCCCGCCCCATCAATCTGGTTCTCCCCCCAAGAAGTGTGGGAATGCGCCTTCGCAGACGTGACTCTCTCGCCCACCTACACCGCCGCCATCGGGTTGGTTTCCGAAGAAAGAGGATTATCATTGCGTTTCCCACGCTTCCTCAAAGT
>ERZ794946.820-NODE-820-length-11332-cov-3.884721_pt1 | contig 11332 bp, 7 predicted proteins | sample MGYA00433072_ERZ794946 | MGnify/ENA primary metagenome ERZ794946 (study PRJEB30137, sample SAMN04331413) | food metagenome | isolation source: Y3 must sample point D1 replicate A | place: Australia: South Australia | collected 2014 ...
GCATTAGAGGGGTCGTAAATCACGAAGTGTGGCCATATCTTCTCTGAAGCAAGGGTTAATCTCATGTTTCGGCCAAGCTACGCACCTTCCTTGAGAATGTTGCACAAACATCATGAGCAGAAGGAAACAGCTTCGAGAAACAAAATACTCAAGCATGAACATTGAAAATCGTAAAACGTAAATTTGGACCAAAGACAGTACAACATTGTCGCAATCCTTTGTTGAACGCCCATGCAAGATGTATACTTGAAGACAATGCTCCACCCCAGAAAAATCAATCCTTCAAACGCCATGAACCTCCCAATGCTGTTGATACATAGAGTGTAGGTGGGGGTATAGTTATTACACAAGTTGTCCGGCGAGTCCAATGAATAGTGCTTGTGCGGCCAATTGGATGGTCCATAGACCGACTTTCTTCAATCGTCGAATGCGGGCTCCATCGTCGACGATATCTCGGGCAAAGGCTTCGTACGTCTGTAAATTGTCAGTCTTGATCATAGGCGATGTGTTAAGAACTGGCTCACCTCTTTCGATAAGTCGTCCAACAACCCGCTGTCGAACACTGTCCAGCTTCCATCGAACTCACTGACTCGCTTGACCACGCGACAGTTGATAGGAATGAACGTTCGTTTCGAGTTGATGTATGCAACGATAGGACGGATCAACGCATTATTGACATATGACAAGTCTCTGGTAAAAATGGGGACGGCAGCCCGGACGTCATTAAGGTGGACGCGGAGATCCATGACAATGAAGCGTTTGTCTTCTTCGTTCTCGTCTTCTTTTTGAGGTTCGTCATGATGATCGCTTGTGTCGTGCTGATGTGTCGTGTGAAGGTAGTTGTGAGCAACAGTTGCTTCCATGCGATCATAAAAGTCAGACATGACTTTGGCGATCGAACCGTCTTGGTCTGCTGGGAACATGATGTCGGCGACAATGTCCACATTTCCTTCGTGGATCCACGAGAAAGGACCTTCAACGCCCCTATTGAGATGATCGATATTAAGACCATCGATGCGGAGGCGGCTGTGCTTCTTCCAGGCAGAATGATCGCCGTCTTCCTCGTTGATACTTAGCCCGGTATGGCTATGCGTTTGACGAGGATGAATGGTGAAGAGAGAGTCGTCAAAGGAACCAGAGATCATGTTCGCGGACATGAGGTCGTAGAAGAGCCATTGTTTGCGGAAGCGGGGAAGATCGCATGAGAAGATTGAGACTGAGAAGGGGCGGAAATTGTTTGGCTGGTAGACGGTGAGTAGGACATCTGACACTTTGAAGGAGTCGATCTCGAAGTCACCAGTCGTGTGCTCATGTCGGTACGATTTTGGGTCGATTGACGGGTCGCCAGGCAGTATAGAGGTACGGTCGACTACACCGCGTACACCCTTGATCTCGACATCACGAAGCAGACCCTTGCCATTGAACCACTTGGTGAAAGACAAAGTGACGTTGACGGTGTCTATCGAAACCTCATACTGAGTGTAATTGGTATCTTCGTCTTTCTGTTCCTTGCCAACGGGCTTGCCAGTAGATGCAGCGGCTGCGGCGGCGGCCGCCGCGCTTGCAGAGGAACCTTTGGTGACATTCGAGCTTCCTTGACCCGGACGTCTTGAGACGAAGACGTTCTTGAAGGAGATGACACCGTCGTTCCACTTTGGGACAATGGCAGATTCGAAGACGACCTTGACACCAGAGGATTGGGTCAAGTAGTTGCCGACCCAGCCAGCAAGGGATTCTTGAGCAAAGACGGTGTTCATGGCTAAGATGACAAGTGATACAAATGTGGTTGTACCGAGGATAACCCAGAGGATATGGCCAAACAAGATCCACGATATGAACGCGCTAATGTCATCCGTGTTGAAAGGACGGGCGCTTTTGATGGAGAACCACTTGAAGCGGATACCAAGCCTTTGCCAGAAACTTGTCGCCGCGGCTAACAACTCTTCCTTGGTCGGGCGGTGCAAGTGTGGGAGACGGTCCATGAGATGATAATGATGGTGTGTTTGTTTCTCGGGACGAGCATCTTGCGGCTGCGCGGGTTGGGGCTGGTCGTGTGACTTGTCATTCTGATCCTTGTCCTGGGGAGCGGAGTGGGAACCATGGCTCTTCGATCTATAGGTGGATGTATGGAAAGTCTCCTCGAGGTGTCGATGCCGTAGAGTCGAAGGGAAGAAGTGGTTGTTGCGTGACGTGTGCGTGTGTCGTTCAAAGGCCTGCGCGCACTCTTGGACGACATTGCGCGGTGCTGTAGTAGGTCGGGCGCACGTAATAATAGAACGAAGGCCGACAGGATGCCTGCTCTCTAGCGACGTGCTATACCATCGCGTCAGAGGGACTGCACCAGATGCCGCAGAGGTTTCGGCGACGCGCCTTAGCCAACTGATGCTGCATGTGGCCGTCGGTGCGGCGGTCGATCGTCCGAGGGAGGAGATGGCGGCAAAAGCATTGCGAGCTACATAGTGACCCATCGTCAACTCTCTGCTACCGACTCAGCATTGTTGAAGTGCCTCGACTGATTTCAAGAACAACGGCACACGCAAGCCATCACCTAGAAAATCGTCATAGAAAATCTTGCTTGGCGTCTGCACTTTCACATGCAAGAGCAGGGCACGGGCTCTTTGTTGTCCCGGACGACTGCGACAACGGCCTCTTCAAGATGGTATCGTGCCTTTTCGACATGGACTCCTATGTAGTGTATGAGTATATGTCGAGTAGTGTCTGGCTATTAGATGGACCATGACATCTGGTCTTTACCACAGTGGCTGGTAGGGATTGTGCTGGTCCAAATCATCTTGCGTTCGAAGTTGGTGGTATCGCCGTGTGATGGTTGCTGCTGCAAGTTGCAGGATTTCCATGACAGGAGATATACGACCGTACAACCAAACAAGAGCTACTGGTCTGGCACATTTGTATCGCCACTGTCGTTAAGAAGGCTTTATCGACATAAGAATATTCTATAGCTCCAGTCCAGTAACCCAGGGCCAGACAGAGATCCGGACAGGGTGATACCATCAGCCAAGAGAGTCAGGTGTGCTTACTAAGCTCTGAGCACAGGCCAGCGCAGTTTCTCACCTAAAACTCTTCTGCGTCTCCCACTCTTCTTTTCTCCTTCATGAACAACGCAAGCGCGAAAAGCGCATAACACTGACTTTAAAAGCATTTTCGATTTGAGACGCCTCTTCGTGATGGCTCCATGAAAACGAAAACCGTCTGTACAGTGGAGAACAGAGTAGTATAGGGTTATGGGTGACGTTCTCTCCTGCCTTCGGGCCCATGGGGGGAAGGTCAATGACCTTTCGCACATCCTTTTTCTAGATCAAAGGAATTTCTTATCTTGTAGATCTGGAATCCTTTGCGTACCGTGCATGTGTCGTAGCTCCATGGCTTCATGACTCCATGACCATTGGAGATTATGCGCGGTGACTTCTACGGCTGGCTGTAAAAGTCAAATGTCGTTTTTTGAGAGTCATTCATGACTTTTTGGCACGCGCAGGGACGCTCAAGGCACAGCCACGAAGACTCGTCGTTACTCGCGGAGTCGGTCGAAATCTTGAGCAGTCCGGAACAAGTGAACCATGGACCTCGAAATGATATTCTAGCCGTTCGGCAAGGGCTCAGTCGGCTTGATACGCAACCCTCGCATCCCATACGGATGTGGTAACCGCCGCTCCGAGCGTGCCTCCAGAATCCAGTAAATGGTCAGTGATAAGTGGACACCGTGAATGCTGGTGTATCGCTCCGAAGGCGAGTGCTTCGACTTGAGCATCGACAGTTCCACATGACCGTCCTCGGACTTGGAATCCGGTCACTATCGACTGTTCATTACAATAATACCAAGGTTGTGACGAGTCTCACAATTGCTGGTGCACGGCTGCACCGTAACAGCATGTAATCCGTCGATTACCTATTGTCTATGCGCATCATCTACAATTGAAGAAGATGGGAAGGATTCCGGTTCGTCAACGTATAAATGTCGTAGACTTTTCAGCAAAGAGCAGATTCAAACCCAAAGGACGTTTCAGAAGTCGAACCGTTGTAGTTGAAGCTCCAAATTCTAGGCGAGTGCAGGCAAGCAGCGGTCTCCCCCATTCCGACCTCAACCGAAGAATTCTCTTCACCCAAATAAGCCTTTCCGCATGCTGGATCTTCATGAGGCTGTCTTGGTTGGCGCAGTCGAGATCTCATAACGTTCAGCACGAATCTAACACTCGGCTCCTTTGTCCATCGACGAGCCGTCCGCGGGTTTTGGCCCTACCATACTGCTGGGTCATTGGCTGCCGGTACTTCAGGGCCCGGTCCTGCTTGCGAGCCCTGAGCGACAATCTCTCACTCGCCATGCGAATCCTCTTGCTGGAGTTGGGCATCCCGTCGATCTGGGATCTGGGGTCCTGCACATTCGTCATGACTTCGTCCTCCACGTTGATTTCCTTCAATTCGAACCTGCATGAGTACCTTGGTACCAGCATCTTGTGAAACTCCCCTTCAACCTTACTTCAGATATTCACGAGTTGTGTAAGCTCTCGTGACCCTTGACCCCCTTCAGGTCTTACTCTCAGATCACACATCGCTTCCATATGCCATCACTAAACATCATTGACGTGGGTGGTGTCCGGCTATTTGGAAAGAACCACATCTGTCGGCCTCCGGAGGCAGATTACGGTTCCGAACGTGCTCTCACCGGGCCGAGAACCACACCTTGTTTTATCTGTGATTATGCCCTACGCCGACGTTTCAGCCTCGAAGATGCACAGGTCCAGCCCGACATGGATGTACATGTGCTGTGTGCACGCAGGGCTCGTGGACATGACTTGGGAGACTTCTCACACCCTAACGACTTTGTCGAACTCTGTGCTCCCCTCCTCGTACGTAAGTAGATCTACAGTATCATTGGTCTCTTAGCGCCTCACATCTCGATATTTTCAGCCTGGGCAGTAGGCGAATAAGGTCCTTCCTTGGCTCAAGGAAATGATGGACAGCATGTACATATTCTGATACTACCCCAACTGCGGCGGGCCCTATCCGGTTTTTTTCTTTGTCAATTACATCTTGCAACATGAGGACCTTTCTATCAGATGATTTCAGGTTGCAGGAGGTGACTCGGGATGACTTGACTATTGCTAGTATATGTTGGGGGTACGATCTGGAGTATGACCTTGACAGAGAACCAATACTGACTCGTTGACAGCTTCACACTCGGTTTTGGTTTCTTGACAACATGGAAAGCTTTGAAGCAAAGCTCGGCTATGTATCAGCGTTATGGCCTTCGTAGGCTAAGCAATGCCTATGTCTGGATGATCTGGTCAGAGATCGCAGTTTGTCTTGCTTTCAGCGTCGTCTGTTGGCTATACCTTAGAGGCATAATTGCTCCTAGGTAAGAACACGAATCAAGCGTATTCCTGTTTCGTTCCACTGACCTATGGATAGCTTTGCATTCTATTTCAGTGTCTTGACTCTGTGGGCTCTGCAAGTTCAATTCCTTCTGCAGATTATCATCAACCGTGTTGGCGTTTTGATGCTGGACCGCAAGAGAGCAAAGAATCTCAAGTACGGCGTCGCCATTCTCATTACCCTTATTAACATCTCGGTCTACTGTATCTGGGTTCCGGCCAGACTTCAAACCTCCAAGACATACATCAAGCTCAACGATGTATGGGACAGATGCGAGAAGGTCATCTATCTCGTTGTGGATGCAGCTCTCAACTGGTTCTTTGTCCGCGTCGTCCGTCGCAACCTTGTCAAGCCTGGTTTGAAGAAGTATGAGTCTTTGGTCAGATTCAACCTGTATATCATCGGCTTCTCTTTGGCCATGGATGTCCTTATCATCGCCATGATGTCGCTCAAGAACTCCTTCGTCTACAGTAAGTCATGTAGCGTATCGTCTGAGCAATATCATAAAGACTAACACCATTCTAGTGCAATTCCATCCCTTGGCTTACATTGTCAAGCTGAATATTGAGATGACCATGTCGGAACTCATCTCCAAGGTCGCACGAGCCCAGAACAACCCTCATGGCGCTGTCATGCCAAGCACTAGCACTGGCGACCGATCAGGAGGACGATCCCGTATGACCAGAACAGGAGACGACAAGACTTTGACCCAATCAAAGATTCACGCTTTTACTGGTCGTTCGGAAGATATGGAGATGGGCATTCTCGAGGACTCAGGTCCGCCGCACAACAACCTTCAGACTCAGATTGAAGCAGACAATTCTTCGACAGACGGTTCTGACCGTGATGATGAGTCCATCGACAAGTCAGGTGGATTCGTGGTCCGAAGAAAGCAAGAGTTTCACGTTCGTGTAGAGCAAGCAACGCCATCGCCAAACGCCGATACAGACAGACGTCTACATGATGCGGCGGAATCTTCAAGAGGAGCAGAGCCAAAGGATGTACATTGGAGATCATATTAAGACCACAGCATAGTCAGGTTTTGGTAATAGGTGCACCAGGCCACCGCACACACAAGCAACACGCATTTTTCTTTTGTCAACTTCATGGGATACCCAACTTGAGAGAGAAGTATATACGACAGATAAATGATTGGAACATGTTCGATATGATTTTGACTGAGGCTGTGCCAGGTGAATAATTCTCACAATTCTGAGGCAGCGCTCAATATTTCTAATTGCGGATCTCGGATTATTAGAAAAGTCGTGAGAAACCGCTAAACGACGCCGAGTCAATGGCTTGCATGGATAAACCCCGGCTCCTTCGAGATAAACTATGTGGCTGTCACTGGCTGAAGATCTGCTGCACAACGGCACAAATCTGGGGATAAGCTCTTGCGGACTCGACCGATTGAATAATATGTCGTGATTTGAAGAAGCGGGTGGATGAGGATAGAATTGGCCCGCCAAACTGCCAGTTTGCCAAAAGTTTGGCTCCAGAGTCGAAGCACAACCACAGCGTCGAGACATACCAACAGTTTGTCCGACCTCCCCCACAAACCCTCCCCCTCCATTCTCCCCACCACAAGCCGGCATCATGCCTATCATCGATACTGGCAAGGATCTTTCGGCACTCTTCACACAACAGGTGAAGGAGACGCCCGATACCATTGCTCTTGAGGACGAGTCAAACACATATTCATACGCCGAGCTCGACCAAATCGTTGAGACTCTCTCTCAACGTCTCCGCAACTACGGCGTCAGTCGCGACAAACTGGTCGGTGTACTACTCCCTCGCAGTGCTGACTATGTGATTGCCTGTCTTGCTTCGCTTCGTGCTGGAGGAGCTTTCCTTGTGCTCGAACTCGCATACCCTCCGGATCTTTTGGCCGACGTCATTGACGACGCTAACCCGGCTGTCGTTATCACCCACAGATCTGAGGTCGGAAAGATCCAAGAAGGCGTTCCAGTCCTCGCCCTTGACGAGGAGACACAAGAAATTAATGGCGACCAAAAAGAGCCAGCTCCGCTACCTGCTGACGATGACCTCGATCGTCTTGCCTTTGTCGCTTACTCGTCAGGTACTACCGGAAAACCCAAGGGTATTGCCAACCCTCACAGAGCACCTGTACTTTCATATGACTTGAGATTTGCCGTCGCCGACCAACAACCTGGAGACCGTGTGGCATGCAATGTCTTCTTCATCTGGGAAATTCTGCGTCCCCTACTACGTGGAGCCACTGTCGTTGCCATTCCTGATGAGGCCAGTTATGACCCCCTTGCCCTTGTTGAATTGCTCGCGACCAAGAAAATTACCGAAACTCTTATGACCCCTACTCTCCTGGCGACCGTCCTCTCCCGTCATCCTGACATTGCTCAACGTCTCCCCGACTTGCGTGTTCTATGGCTTAATGGCGAAGTCGTCACCACCGACCTCGCCCGCAACGCCCTCAAAGCCCTCCCCAAAGCACGCCTACTCAACTGCTACAGTGCTTGTGAAACGCATGAGATTGCCTGCGGTGACATTGGAGAGATGCTCGAACATCTCGATGAGGCTGCCCTTTACTGCCCGGTCGGCCCCTCTCTCGACCCCAAGCACACCTACATCGTCAATGACGCCGGAAACAGAGTTGAAGATGGTGTCAGTGGTGAACTCTTTGTTGGTGGTGACCTTTTGGCTCGCGGATACCTTAATCTGCCCGAAACAACTGCCAAGGCCTTCCTCAGAGATGAATATGACTCTACTGAAGGTGCTCTGATGTACAGAACCGGCGATCTGGCACGTATGCTTCCTTCCGGACTTCTTGAGATCACTGGCCGTGTTGGAGCCATGATCAAGTTGCGTGGTTACTCTGTCGTCCCTGCCAAGGTCGAGAACTCCATTGTCACCCATCTTGCCGTCAGCCAGTGTGCTGTGATCGCTCACGGAGAAGGTCTTGACCGTCAATTAGTTGCATACATCGTGCGTGACAAGGAAGAATCCAAAGATCGTGCCTTCCCTGAGATTCTTGAATCTGGTCATAGTCCTGAAGCCCGCAAAGCACTTTCTGCAGCTTTGGCACAGTACATGCTGCCCTCATTATGGGTTGTGCTTGATGAGCTGCCGCTACACGAGGTATCTGGAAAGGTTGACCTCAAGAAGCTGCCTGCACCCGTTACCACCCCACCAGCCAACGGAACCAAGGCTGCTCAGGCCCAGGATCCTATTGGCGTCAACGATGTTGCCGAAATTTGGGCTGCCACCTTGAACATGCCCCGAAGCCTCATCTCTCCTGCAAGCAACTTCTTTGATCTTGGTGGTCACTCCTTGTCGCTTGCAGACCTTGCTGCAAAGTTCTCAAGAGCTTTCGGCTTCCGTGTCCCCGTCGCTCGTCTCGCGGACCCTCCAACTCTTGCTGGTCATGTTGAGACTGTTCGTGGTGTTAGAGATGGACATGCCGCTGCGGTGCAAGCAGATCTCCCTGCCGTCCTGCGCAAGGATTCCAACCTTGACCACGACATCCAGGCCAACGGAGCCAAATTCTGCCCTCTTAACAAAGCCAATACTGTGCTTCTGACTGGTGCAACTGGTTTCCTGGGTGCTTTCCTTCTGAACGACCTCCTGGAGAACACATCCGCGCAGATTATTTGTCTGGTGCGCTTCAATAACCCTGAAGGCAGCGACTACTCTGCTGGTATTGCAAGACTGAGAAGACATCTTCTCGATCTCGGTCTGTGGCGCGATTCGATCATGGAGCGCGTTGAGATTTTGCCCGGTAACCTTTCCCGTGAGCGTCTCGGTCTTTCTCAGGACCTTTGGAACGATATGGTCTCTAGAGTCCAAGTCATTGTCCACGCTGGTGCTACCGTCAACCTGATCTACCCCTACGCCTCGCTGCGTGGAGCCAACATTGAAGGTACCAGGGAGATTCTGCGCCTAGCTTCCCAGAGCAAGGCTACCGTCCAGTATGTCTCGACAAACGGTGTCTTACCTCCTTCCAAGCACGGCTGGCCCGAATTTGCCATGCTGGATGTAGACTCTGTCCAGGACAAGCTTCTTGACGGCTACGGTCAAACCAAGTGGGTTGCTGAACAACTCGTCCACGAAGCTAGCCGCCGTGGCTTGCCAGTAAAGATCTTGCGTGCAGGAACCATCAGTGGTCACAGTTTGACCGGCTCTGCTAACGCCTGGGATCTGGTATCTGCTTTGATTGTTGAATCAATTCATCTTGGTTTCCACCCTGACGTCGAGGGATGGCGTGCTGAGATGACTCCTGTTGACTTTGTCAGTAAGGCTATCATTCATCTCGCCAACCAATCTCAAGCCAAGCAGCTTGTTTTCCATCTTGGTGATCCTACCCCTGTTGATATGAGCTCTGTCTTCCAAGACCTTGAGAAGCTCGGCTACCCTACCAAGCCTCTGGACTGGGAGGAGTGGGTCACCATGTGGACTGAGAAGAGAGGAAACGTCAGAGGCGGCGATGGTAACTTCACTGTTGATATTCTCCGCAGTGGTATGCCCAGCGTCGAGTTCCTAAGGGGAATTGTCGTTCTTAACAACGAGGCCACAAGACCTTTCCGCTCTGTTGTCGAGCGTCCCAAGGTTGATGCCGTTCTTCTCGAGACATACACTCGCCACTGGTTCGCTAGAGGATGGCTGCCTAGCCCTCCTTCAGGTTTGAGCTCTCTTGGCGGTGCCGCACACATGCCTCGTAGAGGTCCCCTTAGTGGACGTGTCGCTATTGTTACTGGTGCTTCGTCTGGTATTGGTGCTGCCGTTGCTGTCGCACTTGCAAGAGAAGGCTGCCATATCGCTCTCGCTGCCCGCCGCACAGACGCCCTGGAGGCCCTCAAGCGTAGACTCACGGTCCGTGAAGGCAAGGTCATCGTCCGTCAGACCGACGTTACAAACCGCCAGCAGGTCGAAGCTCTTGTGCAAGCTACCGAAGAAGAGCTGGGCCCTGTTGACATACTTGTCTCATGTGCCGGTGTCATGTACTTCACCATGATGGCCAACGCCAAGGTCGACGAATGGGAGCGCACCGTCGATGTCAACTGCAAGGGTCTGTTGAACTGCCTGTCATCCACCGTGCCCGGTATGCTTTCTCGCGGCGCTGGCCACGTCGTTGCCATCTCATCAGATGCCGGCCGCAAGTGCTTCCCTGGTCTTGGTGTCTACTCAGCCAGTAAGGTCTTTGTCGAATTCACCTTGCAAGCTCTTCGTCTCGAGACCGCTGGCAAGGGTCTTCGTGTCACCGGCGTCCAGCCTGGTAACACTCAGACCGACCTCCTCACCATGTCTAGCGACAAGGAGGCCGTCGAGAAGTACGGCGAGCCTTCTGGCGCACAGATCCTGGACCCTGAGGATGTCGCCAACTCGATCGTGTATGCGCTCAAGCAGCCCGCACACGTTGCCGTCAACGAGATTTTGATCGAGCCTCGCGACGAGCCCATCTAAGGAGAGAACTAAAAAGGAGGGAAATGATATTCGCGATCGTTTTTAGCTGGAGGGTGTTTTTCTACGCTGTCATTGTAACACACACACAACATGGTTATCACTAGTTTGCTTGCTTGCTTGCAGGAGTTGACATTTTTTCTTCAGTTTGTAATATATAACAAAACAACAACGACAGTTCTGGGGGTGTTCTTTCTTTATCGTAGTAGTTTTTACTACAAACTTCGTACTAACTGGGTGATAGATAGACCCTACGTCGAGGACCCGACGCGACCGTATACCTTTGTGAAGTCCCATTTTATATATACTGACAGCGAGAATGGTTAGTGATTCTGACTGACACTTGTAGTTTCGCCTGCTGAGATTCACATCCGTGACTAAGGTAAAAGATGAGCGCAGATGATAACAGTAGTATCTGACAAGACAGCAGAGGAAGAGAAATACCATCTCATTGAATACTGATTGTCTATAACCAAACCGTATAGCTCTTCAAGAACTTTCTACACAGCTG
>ERZ794946.821-NODE-821-length-11312-cov-4.282846_pt1 | contig 11312 bp, 8 predicted proteins | sample MGYA00433072_ERZ794946 | MGnify/ENA primary metagenome ERZ794946 (study PRJEB30137, sample SAMN04331413) | food metagenome | isolation source: Y3 must sample point D1 replicate A | place: Australia: South Australia | collected 2014 ...
GCGGTGAGGCGACGCCCCTTGCAGTCTACTGCCCCGCAATGGACCTGCCTGTAACCCCAGCGTTCGTCGCCGCCATATTTGTCGGCCAACTGCTTGTGCAGCTTGTAGGAAAGAGGCACAATAGATGACGGATAGGCCCACAGAGCCAACAGGCCACCTGCTTTGCCACTTGCGCCGCCAGCAATTTTCGTCGCTTCCAGCAGGATGACCTTGTGTTTTTCCGGGTTGTATGAGGGGTGATGTGTGAGGAAGTATGCAGAGGTGGCGCCGATGATACCACCTCCAATAATCACAATGTTCTTTTGCTCGTCTCCGGCCATGATGGAATGTTGATGGAACAATGTGGTCTTTTGCGAAAGTCGATTAAGTCTACCTGGTAGGCTCGACGACAAAGTTCTTTTTACAAAAGCCAGAGTGGCGATATAAGTATTCCAGCAATTCCCAACAGAGAAGGTGGACGAAAACTTGCGAATCGCGTTTCGCCTTACTATCACCCGAGGGATTGTGACGTCAAAGCGGGTCTGAATTTGAGCAGGGTCACCCCGCACGACTTGCCCGCAGCCGCATCCATGACATGTCGTGAATGTGAAATTCCTTAACCAGCTCTTAATGAAAACCGCCTTAGCGCAAAAAGCGCCTTGAATGTCGACAGCCGCAAACATACTACCGGGAATGTGAGATGCAAAATTAAGAATCAATAGCAACTGTATGTACGATCTAGATGATGGATGAATTCCAAAAAGGGTATCTAAGCATCATGAGCGACCTTCTGTAACCATGCCTTCGTCTTTCCCCAGGCTCCCGTTGCCATCCTGGCCTTCTGGTAGTCCTCCTCCTGAACATTGTGCTTGCCGACAATGGAGAGGAACACCTGATCAAGTGTCGCCTGACTGACAGCATAGAACTCCATACCAAGCTCCTCCTTACTAGCCTCCAATTTCTCAAACAGCGAGCTGATTCCAGTACGTTCAGTTGGGGCGACAGTAGCTTTAGCGCCCTTCTTGTCATCAACTGAAATACTCGAGTCGTCCATGCTTGATCCTGGTCGATTTGGCACTTCAAAGCGGATCTGACCATGGAAGGAACGATCCTCGATACTTGCAGTGGGGAAGTTGAGCTTGATCCAACTTGTAATCTCCGCAAGTTTGGCATCAGAGGTATGTGGTGCGTCTTTGTGGACGAGATGAACATAGTAGGCATCGCCGTGCTTGCGACGCAGAGAGTCGCTGGTGCCGATTGCGAGCATACGTCTGGCCATGATGCCCACGCGATCACCAAGTGCATCTGCTTCTTCCAAACTGTGAGTAGTCAAGACTAAACTGCGACCAGAAGAGACTGCGGCGAGAGTCCTCCACATGATGCGCTTTGCACCAGCGTCCATGCCCGAACTGCCTTCGTCGACCAGAAGAACCGAAGGATTTCCGATGAGAGCGATGCCAAGACTGAGCTTGCGCTTGTTACCACCAGAAAGTTTGGAAGCCATACGATTGCGGAAGGCACTGAGTCCAACGGCGTTCATGACTTGTTCGACATTGTGTTCGATATCAGTAACACCGCGAGCTCTGGCATAGAAGTACAAATGCTCAGAAGCTGTCATTGCGTCCATGGCGTCAAACTGCGGGCATACACCTTGGTGCAAACGCGCTGCAGCACGCTGCTTGACAATAGACTCGTTCTCAAGGAGGACGTCACCACCGCTTGGATGGACGTCTCCTCGTATGACTGATATCGTTGTCGACTTTCCGGCGCCGTTGGGGCCGAGTAATGCAAAGATCTCACCACGGGGCACGCCAAATGCCACACGATCCACAGCAAGATTGGTTCCGTATGTTTTGCTGATGTGGGAGACGCGCAGCTCGTCCTTGCAGTCATTGACCCGCTGTGCCTCGTGATAGACGTCCTCGTCAGGGTACTCGCTTTCTTCGGCATCCTGGGAGCGGCTTTTTCTGCTGAGGAAGGCAAACCTATATCCACTATCGTAATAGACCAGGAATGCCAGTAGGAGCAAAGCCTGAACCGTCATGTACAGTATGGGGCCACCATAAACAGTTATATCCCCGGGGTATGAAGCTCTCTCATTACCGCGACAGAGGAGCGAAAATTCATTGAACGTCAGCAGGAGTGACCGCAAAAGGTTGCCTGATGGCGTGACGAGACCGATCGTGAAGTGGGCGTAGTTGACATAGCTATCAATCGACTCCGTAGGTGCGTAGGTGATGATAGCCATGTACGCAAGGAAGTAGATCAAGAAGAAACAACATTGCATACCCGCGGCAAAGGCGAAGGAAGCCAATTGACTCGTGACAAACAACGATACCACATAGGAGCAGAGCAGAGCTGAGAGACCATAGAGGAAAAAGACGACGAAGAGGTAACCGGGTGCGTAAAGAGCACTAGAGACTCCCGTAAAGATGACAATGGCGACCACACTAACGAGCAGCACGAACATGAAATCGAAGATGGTGTAGGCGAGCCAGAGAGGGAGGGCTCTGATGCCGTTCGAATAATGCAGTGCTCTCACCTTTGCAACCCGCTCACTGGTCGGATACAAGGCAAAGAATCCAGGATAGGCGGACATGGCCAGGCCGAAGTAGAGAATGAACTGGAGGGTGTCTCCGGCCGAGGGAGCCCACGGTCTTTGGAACGCCTGGTAAGCTGTGATAATCGGAGATCCAAGCAGGCTGCTATCCATAATATTTTGGGTCAGGATAGCGTACGTAAGCTCGTAATTACCCCTCCAAGCAAAGAGAGGGGTACCTCCCTCGGCGATAAAGTAGCCACCTGGGAAGACACGGCTATAGTTCGATCGAACATATGCGTTGAGAGCATCTGCGCTGGCTACCGGCGCAATAGCGTTACCAAGTCCAGGGTAAACAGCATTCAACAACGCGTTGGGGACCTGGGAGGCTGGTCCGGCAGGGAAATCAAGTACATCGTTGAGACTGGCGAAGGAAACAGTGTTCTCGCTCGAACTAGAGTCTTCTGGTGAGCATGAAAGTTCACTGAAGCCCTGCAAGAACAGAGTGACAAGGCCTCCGGCGATGATCGGGATCAGAACAGCGGCGAGGTAAGGCAGATAGTTGCGACGCAGAATCGTCAGACGCTTACGGAACAGCACCCATGTCTGCGCGCCGAGCGAGATTCTCCTTCCCTTGGCTAGTTCAAGGCCCTTCTCTGATTGGAGAGAAGTCACATTGGTCAATGGCGTGGCATCGTCGTGGAGAGTATGGTCGTTGTTGAATTCTGCCGACAGCTTGAGGAAGACATCCTCGATACTGGGTCCGCTGACTCGGTAATCCGTGACACCGAGTTGTTCCAGACGGGTGACGAACGTGGCGGCAGCGCTGGAGTCGTTCAGGTTGTAAACGACATGATCTGCATGGTTCCGACGAGGTATGGACGACCATTCTTTGGGTTCGTCAAACTGATACTCAGTATAGATCTTGACACGGTATCCACCACCAAGTTCATGTTTCAAGGCGACGGCTGTACCTGTTGCGGCTAGGGTGCCCTTCGATAGGATTGTGATATGGTCCGAAAGCAAATCTCCTTCATCAAGGAAATGTGTCGTGAAAAGCATGGCTCTGTGCCCTCTTTCGGCTAGAAGAATGTCCCAGACTTTGCGACGTGACAGAGGATCAATACCAGAGCTGACCTCGTCAATCAAGCAGAGGTTACTGCCACCTGTAAGCATCATAGCCAACTGAAGTTTGCGTTTCTGTCCACCAGAAAGTGTCTCCGAACGAGCTGAAATCTTATGGTCGAGGTCACATTTAGACAGCAGCTCTCGATGGTCGGCTGAAGTGCCCTTGGTCCCCTGTGCTTTCAGCTGATGGAAGTAATATACGTGCTCAGAGCAAGTTAGAACATCCCACAACACGTTTTTTTGCGGGCAAATTCCGACACCACCAGTTCCGTCGATATCAATGGTTCCACTTGTCGGAGACTGAAGCCCTGCCAACATGTCCATGGTCGTCGACTTCCCTGAGCCATTAGCGCCTAGCAGAACATGAATCTCTCCAGCACGAATTGTGAAGTTAATGTCGTTGACAGCATGAACTGTTTCCCGCTTGTTTTTGCTAAACCTCGACCAGAGCTTCTGATATAGCCAGCTAGGAGGGTAAGACTTCTGTAGGTGGGTGATACGAGCAGTCTCGTTGTCCGCAGTGTGATGCATATTTCTGGCCTTTGATGCAGTGCCGTACAGAGCTCTTTCGATAACCGCACCAACCAAAGGGTAGACGACGATTTGAATGGCACATAGCACAAAGAATACGGTGCCAGACACTCTCCATGGTGCCCCTGGCGGTGCCTCTGATAGCACAGCTGCCAAATTATCGCGCTGCCAGTATGCCATATAGATGATGAACAGAGTGAAGTTCATGGGCGGGAATAGAAGAGCGAGGATGACGATTGGGCCAGTTGAATCGGGTGTCTGCACCTGGACGATGATGGCAAGAACGATGCTGACGATAGTCACAGTGATACCCGAGAGCTGAGCCTTTCTGAAGAGACTAGCAAAAGCGATAGACCATGAACTTAGGGCCAGTCCGGCCAAGATGAAGTAGCCAATCAGAATTCCAGTGTCCGAAGAAGGGTAATTGAGTCTAGTAACAATCGCAGCTGATATAACCCAACCAGGGAAATACAAAATGTCAAATGCAAGATGACTGGAGAGCAGTCGAGCGGCCTGTGGTTGCCACCTGCGCTTGTTAGGCATCATAGCCTCGATGAGCTGAGACATGCCAATCTCACGTTCAGTAGCCATCAGACCAGTCAATTGGTAGCAAATACCAACGAAGCCAATGAAGTAAGCCAGTCCGAGGATACTGATAAGCGTGCCCATGTATAGGCGGGTAATGTTGCGGTCTCGTTCCTCGGGAGTTGCATCCGTATAGGGGTATTGCTGAGGTAGGGGGATAGAGGAGCCATTGCCGGTAGCGATCAAGGCATCCACTGCATGTTGTATGGGAAGAGCGTAAATTTCGGCATCATTATTGCCAGTATTGACGAAGATTCTTTCACCAAGATTTCCGTCTGTCCGGATTGTGTAGTTCCAGACACCGCCATTGCTAGGGGATCCATGAAAGCTGATGGCAGCAAAACAACCGGAGACTCCTCTTACGGAGCTCCTACAAGTTTGTAAAAGTTCGACCTCGCTAGAAAGTGTGACAGCCGTTTTTCCTTGCGTCCGGACAGTATTCGACAATTGGTCAATGATGTCGGTAACTTCGGTAGCAGGCTGACCATTGGTGACAAAAGCTATAGTGGTACGTCCGGCTGTTCCAGCACCGAGAGCTTCTTCGAATGTCCTGAGGGTTGAAGGAGATCCAACACCAAAGTCCGATGGCGGTACGAAGAAATTTTTACAGTATGAGATAATGAAGAAGAATATAATGGGTGCTAGGAAAGCTCTCACGGTCGTGGAGAACCAATGTCTGCCTAGTACGATTAAGAGGTTTTTCTTGGTCAAAGTCCATGTTTGGGCGAAGAAACCCATGATGACGGCGATCGCCCACAAGGGCAGGCGTTGTTTGCGAGGATATTAGTGGCAACGAGAGCCTGTTATAAGATAAAATTAAACAGACATGTATTAAGCAGAATCGAAATGAGGTCAAGAGCGACAGCAATGTATAAAGTACAAGAATGGGAGCCTGGTCATTGAAGACATACAATCACCGAGCCCTTGGGAGGCGATCTCCAAGATGTTGACAATGTTTGATTGTCAACTTTAGGCATATGCTAAACTATTTCGGGATTAGCCTCCTCGGCGGACAAATGCCGAGAGGCTTGTCGTTTTTTCTCCACGCCTCCATGTCATCTCGCTTAACACCTATCACTTCACGACAGCAACCACAAAGAGCGAGAATCCATGGAGAATCACAACCAGGGAGGCGCATACCTGCTGGTCGCAGTAACGCACCTGATGAAGTGGTCGCTCTCTCTCCGTAAACGACTGAGCAGTATTTATCCGAGGCTTGCCAAGTCGTTATGTCACTCGGCGTACGTACCTCCTCGTTCCTCGTATAGATCGCGCGCAGAAAGCCAAAACCTTCGTTCCAACGAACTCCTCATGCCGAAATGTTGTCACCCGCGCAGCTGTGAATATCCACAGTACTTTTTGGAACACGAGCTGTGTCTGATACGAGAGATCAAATGGTCGCTTATCACTGATACGACACTCATAGCCATAAGTACGCATCTTGGATGATCACTGCGTGTCACTAGCGGGAGGATCGAAGTATGCTTTAGCACACGAATTGACAGACGCCACATCGACGTAACTAGCAGGTCCTACAAGATGAGGGATAGGAAATGTTCTGCAATGCGGAAAACAACGATTACACACCAGGAACACGACACTTTCATTCGAGTCAAAGACTCACAGGGTGGTATAGCGTGAAGAAGCAACAACTCCTAAGACGTATGATGACCATAATAATATCTTATAGAGGCTTCTTTCCAACCATCAAATACATTGGGCTAAACAAACCGGCCTTTCCGCCTGCGACCAGAGCATCAGCGCCAGCCGACAGTTCTTTGGCCGTTTCCGCCGTACCAGAAGGTGCCAATCTGACAGTCTCGAGTGTCGTAAGCAGTGTCTCCATTGCAAATCGCCCGAACTTTGTCATGCGAATTGCGCCCAATACATCCCAAGCTCCAGTTGCATAGTTGATGTTACCGCTCAAGGGTGCATACCATGGTCGTGCGTCGCTGCGCTCTGCCAGGTCCTCGTCATGCAGTAGTTCGAAGCCTGCATTCTTGAATGCCCGCTCTGCTTCTTTTCTGGTGACCATGTTGGAGATGCCGTTACCTCTCTCGATGCCATGGCGAATTTTACGATGTTCCGGATTGGCCTCGTCGTAGCGGTCCGTCATGACCCATTCATATATTCCGACTGTTGCTCCTGGTTTGGCGACACGGTACATTTGCGAGTAAACGCCTTCGAGGACTGGCGCGTGGCAGGTGGCCTCGATGGCGTAGACAGCGTCGAAGGTGTTGTCTGGGAAGCTCAGATGCTGCAAGTAAGTAAGTATGTTGTCAAATTCGAGATGGGAAGAAGGAAGACACACCATGAAATTGCCTAGAACAAAAGACACCTTTTCCGAGAGACCTCGCTTAGCTGTGAGTGCAGTTGCTCTCTCAATCTGGTACCTGTTGTTGTTTACCCCAACAACTTTGCAGCCAGCGAATGTGGCAATTTCTCTTGCAGGTCCACCGATACCGCAACCCACATCGAGTACTGTGTGGTTTTCTTTGATGTTGATCATATGGGCAAGGTAGTGCTCATGGCGGGCCAACGCCTGTATCAAGGACTCCTTTGGAGCAAAACGGCACAGATGGAACGACTCTCCCCATCCTTCGCAGTACAGATCAGTTGCCAGATCGTAGTAGCTGCGATGTATTAGCATTTGTCCCAACGATCTTCCGTACGAATACCTTACTTGTTGACCAAGGACATATATGAATCCTGTCTGGACTTCCGAGCTGCATCGCTGTCCTCGGTCCAGCGTTGAACATACTCGTCAGTGATCAGGCGATGAGCTTCTCCATCTTTGCGCAGCATAGAGATAAAAGCGTTGCGCTCAGTTGCTGATTTTCCGTGCATCAGCTTCGTGAACTCTTGTTCGCTCGTTGGTACTGCTGTGACGGCCATTGTTGATTTCGAAGTGTCGAAGATATGTTGAAGAAGTAAGAGCTGATATTGTTGCAGTGATCATTGTCGAGGCAGCAGATGCTGTTATTTAAACCAATTCTGATAGATCCTACGGCTTCATCTGCCTCAATATCCTTTCACAAGTCATCGTACGACAATGTAGTGTTATCTGATGGCCACGGTACACAGGTCGCTGGCGAAGACATGTTTGGAACAATCAACAGCCTGCATCCGGAGTCCAAGGGATACTCGAAGGTCGTACGATTTCTCTGATGGGAACGTTTCGTGTGTGCCTTTTTGATGCAATGATCATTTCATGCGATGCACGTTTTGTTAATGACGGAGTCCTCATGGTCCCTGACGAGGCTGGAGAAGCTCGCAATAAAGCAGAAGCTCATCCATTTACTGTAGCAGTTCATAGAGAGCGGTTTTATCGGTGGTAGATCGTATATTTGTTGCCTTCTCGTAGGTTTGGTCTTTTACGCAGGTTGTCCTCTTCTTTGCATTCGATCGCACAGAACATCACGACACCACAAATTACTGCAAGTGAACGTTCCTGAAGCGATGAATGTCCAAGCCTTTGCATTGAACCTTCAGGCTTCAACTGAAGATGGTTGTTTTGTGTAATGATATGGGCTGAAATGTTGTTGGGAACAAAGATGTGTGACGTTGGCGATGGGCAATGCAGAGTCCGCGGAAACCGCGGTGTCCGGTGAAACGATGACCATCTGCCGCCCTCATCTGATTGGCTAATGGTTTCAATTCAATCTTAAGTGCACCCTGACGGCACGATTGAAGAAAGCATATTATTCAGGAGAACAGATATTTCTGTTCTATACAAAGGCATGAAAAGCCCAAAGTATTTCGTCCCTCGATTTGCTGTTCAGTGATTGGGTTTGTTGCGAGTATTTTAAGATGGAATTGAAGCATCTCATCATTGGCTTGGCAATTGCCTTTCTGAGCTACATCTTCGTCGAATCAAGACGACCAAAGGCAGGCGTCCAAGAACCTCCTGCTCTTCGCACAAGAATTCCATTCATTGGACACGTTATTGGAATTGCTATTCATGGACTTCGTTACTTTGGCAAGGCCTGGTAAGTCAACTCACCCACGAAATACACGCCGCTGACCTCTTTACCAGCGAGGGATCTGATGAGCCCATTGTCACAATCGATTTTCTTGTCTCCAAAGTATACTTGGTCAACAAGTCGAGTGCTGTTGCCCAGGTCCAGCGAAATGCCAAAGTCATAACTTTTGATCCTTTCCTCGACTCTGCGGCAGAGCGTATGGTCAACGTCTCGAAGAGAGGTCTGAAACTGCTCACGGGCAAAGAGAATGGTGGAGGCGACTTGAACCGAAAGGTATAATCTGTTCCATTATTCCGTTCCTTTTTCGAGAACTCAAACTGATAAATGAATTGTACAGATCGTCAAAGCTATGCACCCTGCACTTCTAGGTCCAGGTTTAGATGTAGCGAACCGAAACATGGTCAACAACCTCTCCAAGTCTGTTGATGAGCTCGCCTCATTTAGTGGCAAGAGCTTCGACCTTTATGCCTGGGCTAAGCATGCAATTACCATCGCCAGTACCGACGCTGTTTGGGGCCCGAAGAACCCAATCAAGGACCCCGAGAATGAGGCAGCTTTCTGGGACTTCGACTCACACCTACGCCTGCTCGTATTCAACATTTTTCCGTCCATCATAGCCCGCAAAGCTTACATTGGACGCGAAAAGGTCGTATCCGCATTCGTCAAATACTACAATGAGGGTGGCCAGCATGAAGCCTCAGAACTGGCCCAAGCACGTTGGAGAGTTCAACACGAAAGTGGTGCAGCCACCGAAGATATTGCCCGCATGGAGACCGCAACTGTACTTGGAGTGGTGTCGAACACAACGCCATCTTCCTTCTGGATGCTCTACGATGTATACTCACGACCTGCTCTGTTGTCCCAGCTTCGTGACGAAGTACGCGAGCACGCGCTCAAGAAAAACGAGTCTGGAGAGATGACCATCGATCTCGCCGCTATGAGAGACAACTGTCCAAACCTCTTGGCTACCTTCCAGGAAGTCCTTCGCACACACTCGAACAGCGCTCCCACTCGTTTCGTTACCGACGACGTTGTGCTGAACGAAAAATTCTTGTTGAAGAAGGGCCGTGTTCTTCTGATGCCCGGAATGAACATGAACTATGAACCTAACATCTGGGGAGATGACTCGCAGAAATTCGACCCTACACGCTTCAAGAAAGAGACCTTGAAGCAACGTCCTACCAGCTTCATGTCGTTCGGCGCATCACCTAGCTTGTGCCCGGGTCGTCACTTTGCAAGCGGAGAGATCCTTGGTATGGCAGCCATGATGATTCTGCGCTATGATATCACTCCAGCAAGTGGAAAATGGACCATGCCAAAGTTCTGGAAGGGTGCTATCGCCGCTTCTATGCCGTTCCCTGCAGAGCCTTTCAACGTAACGATAACGCCTAGGGATGAATTTGCCAACACGACATGGTCATACAAGTCGACTGATGGAAAGGGCAAATTTCCGCTCATCACTGGCTAAACAACCTTCATATATACACGCGTACATGACAAGAGTGGAAGCCGTTTGTGAAATCAACATCTTGAGTCATCAGACAGACACGCGCGCAGAAGCCCTGATACTTACTCATCGCTAAGCGAGGAAGCTGGAGCAGCCTTTACGACTTCCAAAGCGCGAAATCTGCCTTTATCTCTATCTCCTTATCTCACAACCAGAAACTCATCGCGTGTCTTGATTTTAAGAAAACCCTGAAGCAATACCAAAATCACCCACAATTCCAAACCACCAAACACAACACTTGCGAACCGCCAACATATCTTGAATAGTCACAACTATAATGGAGCAGAACATCCTCGGCGAACTTCCACTGGAGCTAATCCTCGAGATAAGCGACCATCTTCCAGCGCACAGTGTCGCGAGTCTTTCCCTGACCTGTAAAGGCTTTTACACCAACGCGGTACTTCACAGGGTTTGGGCTCGCGGCCTCTCACGTCCAGAAGAGGACCCAAGTCGCCTTCCGATCAAATCTCTAGCCATTCTGAGACCAGACGTAAAAAATCATGGAATTTTACTTCTCCTCAAGCTTTTGCAGAAGGACCTACCGGGACTGTCGCTCTGTGACTTATGTCAGAAGCTGCATCCCCACCGCGAGGTTCCCATAACGATGAATCGTGAGAGTTGTCCAACTTGGACACCATGCTCAAGACATCCCTCAGCCGGGATGTGGCTGCACTATGACGACTGGGACGTACACTTATCTTCCGAACATGTACAACAATTCGTCCGAAACTATCATGAAAGCTCGAAATCTCATACTCCCACCTCTGGGATACACATCGACTCGAAATGGGAACTCCATAAATACTCGGACCGTGCTACGTGGATGAGGAAGCTCGAGATCAAGTTTTTAGTCGTTGGAGGTCGCCTGATCTTGCACGTGTGCCAGAGACTGATGGTCACTGAGGATGATATCCAGTCTCTTGGCATCCACTCCATAGGAAGTCTGGCAAGCCGTTCCTTCAAAGTCTGCCAGTGTCCTGTGGATATGAGCGATACCATTTACGTCGAGTTCATGAAGCAGCGGTGCAGACTTAGTCAAGGTTATCTGCAATGCTGTCAC
>ERZ794946.822-NODE-822-length-11308-cov-3.802364_pt1 | contig 11308 bp, 10 predicted proteins | sample MGYA00433072_ERZ794946 | MGnify/ENA primary metagenome ERZ794946 (study PRJEB30137, sample SAMN04331413) | food metagenome | isolation source: Y3 must sample point D1 replicate A | place: Australia: South Australia | collected 2014 ...
GACTGCGCACGTGTTAAGACCACGGGTGTGTTAACCACTACACTACCACGGCTGAATAACTTACAAGGGACCTAAAGTAAGTAGTATATAAGGGTTGATGAGATGCACGTGGGATCGAGAGAGTTTGCGGAATCAGCAGGCTTCGATTGGTAGAGACTCATGACGACTAACTAAGATAAATCTTTCGCCATTCTTGCGTCCTTCTCTTCCTGTTTTTGTTTCTTCGCTCGTCGCCATTTGACGCCTGACTTCATGGTCAGTAATAAGGCCGGCGAATAAGCTAGTAGTATGAATGCAAGCAACGTATATGCCCATCCATTGCCCATAGCCTTAGCCATAGGCACGATAGCTGCTGATGTTGCCGCTCCCAGCTCGCATCGGACTATGTTGTTTGCTGCCGATGCGACTGCTGGACGCCCGGGGTAGACATCGAGCATGATGATATTCAAAATTTGGAATGCCGCTGTGAGAGCGTACCCCATGACGAAGAGTAAGATGATAGGACCGGCCAGAGATACATGCTTATCCATAACCCAGCCATAGCCCAGTACAGTTAATGCTCCGAGGTAGAAGAGTGGTAGCGCAACCTCGAGTCGTGCTTTTTCCAGAGGGAACTCGGTCATGTCTTGTTGCTTGTTCTTGACGAAGGGGAAGCCGTTGATCTTTGCGTGTCTCCGGTAGTTCCAGTCGACTGCTTTGCCGGTTGTAAATGCTGAGACGATGCCGCCGACTCCGAATGGAATGAACATGAGAGCGACTTGCATGTCGTCGAAACCGTACACGCTTCTAAAAGCTGTGGATGCGCCAGTGCTGACGGCATAGAAGCAGGCTAGCGTCAGCCCAGAAGCGATTAATATTAAAGCGGATTCCAAGTCGGTAAGAACGACGAGCGTAGATAGAGGATTCGGGAAAGTGAGGCGATAGTTTTTGCGCAGCTCTTCTTGTTTTTTCTCATCAACCTTCAATCCAGCCTTCTCTCGGTTGGCGTGTCTGATATTATCCGTGATGTTCCAATTGAGCTTAGGCGCAGGTATAGACCCGTCACCAACGACATTTCGACATGTCTCCGGGAAAAACAGGAACAGGGGAATGAAGAAAACTCCACCAAAGGCCAGCAGAAACCAGAATATACCATGCCAGTTCCAGTATTGACTGAGCAGACCACCAAGGATTGGAGATAGAGTAGGTCCTAAGATCGAACTGACAGAGGCAAATGCGACATAACTTCCTCGCTCAGCTGATGTGACTATATCGCCTACGACTCCATTTGCCAATGCGATGGTACCGCTACTACCACCACTCTGAAGACATCTCAGGACTAGTAACGCGGCATAGTTGTTTTGTAAAGCCAGTCCAAGATTCGCAGCCAGATAGATGACGAAGCAAGCAATATAAGCCGGGCGCCTACCAGCTCCATCACTGAAGCCTGCAGTCAACATAGGCGCTAAGCCTTGCACAATCATATAAGTTGTGACTGTAAGGTTGACTTTCGTCGCTGTGATGCCAAGATCTTCCGCTATCGTGTTTAAAGAAGGATAGTAGATGGATCCGCTTAGTGGGGAGAAGAAGCCAGCCAGTGATGCGGTGAGTACGATCAACTTTTTCTGTGTTGGTGTGAACACAGAATAGACTTCATTGTCGTCTGTCGGCTGTTCGATTGTTGAGACCACATTCTGTTCTGTTTTCTCGTGTGATCCTGATGGCACCACTGGAGCGGCGTCCGGGTCCGATGATATCTTGAATTCTTCTTTCAGGGCGTCCTGATTGCGCTGCTGTTGTGTTGTCGTCATGAAGAACGGATGCTTAGACTATGGTCCATCAGGAAAGGTTGAGCTACGTTCGAGGAGAGAGCACCGAGGAAGAAAGGTATACGGCAGAATTGGATGCCGATAGGCCTGAGAAAAACAAAAGTAGGCAGCAGAGTCGACTGCTGATTTGAGAATCGAGGTGATGAGCACTCGCGAGCCAGATCGTCCATCCGAGGACCGGTCGGCAACGACTCAACTGTCAGTCTAGAAGTGGCAGGTGCATGTCTGCAGCAAACTACTGCTGTATTTGAGATCAACGGGGAAATTTGCCGCTTAGTAATTCAGTCGCATGGCATCGTTATCGTTAGGTGGAAGGAAAATAGCGGGCATGGGTGCCGGGATCCGAGTCCGAAACCGCGCTGCTTCTTGAGCGTCCAGCGTTTCTCTCGTCTTGCTGCGGAAACACCATCGCCGGCAAGATTCAGATGTTGGTCTGGCTTGCCTTGATGATCCAGGAAGACGACACAATGACATCCTTTTGTTCCACTAGTTTTTCATCATCCATTTCCATACAACGGTCAACGGCTGTCTTCCATGGTCACGTACGTAGCATCTTCTCAGGCAAGATATACCACTCTATGGCAGTCACCGCTTAAATACAGTCAGTCTGACCATCTGAGATACTCTAACGAAAGATGTGTTTGTTGCCCTGGTTCGCTCATCAATTGATGGATCTGTTCAGACAAGGATTCAACATTGGGTTTAGAGGCCTGTGATAATCAGAAATTACGAAACTGTGCAGACATGTGTTTCACATATTCACGTTCTCAAGAATCAAGATGCCATCATTGAGTACAGTATGAAAGAGACTGTGAGCGTTATTGCTGAAAAGGTCAGCTTATTAGTCGGTCAGGGTTGTACTTTGTCTCTGCCAAAATTAAAGGACACATGTCGTCATGAGAAGGTGGAGAGGAAGCCAAACCACAACCGAGGGAGTACATAAGAATGATTTTATCTTCCAAGCTTCCATCTTTTCTTTTATGAAGAGCTTAGAACAATTCAATTGAAACAGATTTTATCGCGTTCTTTTTTGAAGTCCAATATCACTACGATAAGTCAAACACAATGGTCAACGGAAGCTGTCTTTGCGGTGATGTCAAGTTCGAGTACCAAGGCGAGCCAGCAATGAAGGTAAGGTGCCATGAGAACGTCTCGCGGATGTACGACCAACAGCTAATCAATTCAAACAGGCTGCCTGCCACTGCCTTCCTTGTCGCAAGACCTCTGGCACCACAAACTCTTACAACTTGATGATTCCATCCGACAAGTACAAGATCCTCTCGGGTTCATTGAAGTCATTCACGAGGAAGGGTGATAGCGGCAAGAACGTCACATACAACTCGTGCCAAAACTGCCCCACCGTCCTCTACGTACAAGCAGAGGCTCTTGAAGGCCTGAACATCGTCAAGGCTGGAACTGTGGATGATGAGGATGTCTTTAACAACCTCGGAAAACCCAAGGCCGAAATCTACACCAAGAACCGTCCGTCGTGGTGTGATGCTATTCCTGGCGCCGAGCAGAAGGAGACTTCTTAGGTGATGACTTGGAGGAGCTTACGTTGGACAGAGCGAAGCGTTGTGCTTCACCTGATTTTGGACATCTTGGAATGGAACAATTTTGGAGCTAAGTAGGGTATTGACCGAATCAGACCAAATTCCCAGTGTATGAGGAGAACGGTGTATCCCACGTCTTGGACGGATTTCAACCATCCTGGGGGCGGATTGAATGGAGCTTCTTTGGATCGAATAACTTCGAAGTCTTCGCATGTATGAGACCACAGCGCGTGTGACATGATACACGGTAGCAAGAAGTGCCACGCCGACACTTGGCCTATGATGGTCGTCGTTAAATCTCTTCTGGCTCTTAGTATCTCAGATGCTATTTCTACAAGATATCTCAAGGTGAGACCGAACTCGGAAGGTGGACGGACCTTTGGCTCACGATTGGTCATTGAGAAGACCGACGGAGACTCCGTTTGGCGTCAGCCACCTTCAGCTAGGTATCGGGCAAGATTGAGCAACATCGCGTACGTGAGAGACGGATGACCTTGCTAACAATAATGTTCTATGCATATCCGGAGCTATACTGAGGAGGTTCTCCGAAGACTACTCGGTGGACCAGTCGTACATGTGCTTCTGTCACACTCGGCAGGCGTGAGGAAAGGCATGGATTGGACTGGGCTCCCTGCATGACAGTTATTTACGCGTGCCGCTTCCCGCTTGGATGAACCACGAGTCTCAAGAAGACTCGAGCTTTCGACAAGGGCTTGTCACAGAACTGCCGTTCTTGAGCTTGTTCTCCTAAACGATAGGGAGCCAGCTCTTGCAGCAAAACTCTCTGCCGTGGAGTTGCAACTTGCCAGCGCAGACTTTGGGATTGGCGGAAGTGCCCGCCCGCGCGGCCAAACGGGACAACCGCACTCGTTGAATTGTGATGTTCAACCCATGACTGGAACACAGGAGATGAATCTTGGGGAAATGGAGATGCTCCCAGGAGCTCGGTCAAAGTCGATATAGCGCTGTCTTAATACTTCTTAGGTGGGATCAAACAAGATTGGTATTTACGACCAACACCGGCCGCGTGCTGTCCATGTGCTGCCACGTCTTCTTCTCCGATGTCTCGTCGAAGGAAAGAAGAGTCGCCGTTTGTAATTTTGTCAACCCTCGTCCCATGCGGGGCAAGCCTCAAGAGTCAAAGTTGGAGCCAGCCATTTCAGTTTTATCGATTTTTTCCTCGCCAGAGCCAGCTGGGCCGCGGCTTTTCCCCTTTCCGGACCTGCAGATACGGACGCATCCTGGATCGCTGAGCACGGGAAGCTATAAACTCCACAGTCCAGTGTTGCAAAGTGAGACGATGGCATGTCAAAGATCTTCACCGCAGCGTGACAGAAGTCGAGTATCATGTAAGTGGTAGCTCTGTGCTACAGAGCGTTTCCTTGGAAGAGGCTCCTCGACCGGAAGACTGGTACAAGGTAATGCAGGGCAGTTGATGCCCCCCTATCGGTCGGGATTTTCTTTTGAAGATGCCAGGTGCGCGACTCACGATTGAGGGTTAGAGTGACGGGCCGCGATGCGCCGTCGAGAGCGAGAAGGTGGCACCCGATTTTTGGTGGCCGATCTAGACGCAGAGCACGCTGCGTCGCGCGATATATAGTTTTGCTGATCCGCACCGCTGGTGACGCACGTTTCTGTCTCCAACTTATTATCGGCCTTGTGCTCTTCTCCAACCTCCTCCTCCCTTCTACCTCCTGCCCATCCATACTCCTTGCGTCCGCCGCTATACGTAACGGTCATAAGAGCAAGCCTACAGCAGCCACTACTCAAAGCAACGCCATCTGAAGCCTTCCCCGCGACAGATCTGAAATCTGAATCCTTCGAGCTTGTGCATCATAATTTAGTGGTCTTGGATCGCGGAGCCTCAAAAATGCCATCAGACCACGACGTGTCCCCCATCTCGTCGCCTGCTCTCTCGCGCATCAACAGCAGAAATAGTGCTGTTTCCTCTTTGGATATTTCTCCTATCTCTTCGCCTGTCTTCTCGCCCACCCAATTATCCAGCTCTGGCCATGGAGCTGCCACTTCGGATACCGCAACAACCAACTCGTTCGAACGTTCGTTCACCGACGCAGATGACTGGTTTGGCCGTTTCCGTGAGGATCTAGATATCTCCGACGAGTGCCCCGATCGAGGTCAACTCGCTGTTGCCGGACAAGTCCCTGTGTATGACGCCAATGGAAACTCGCGACTTTTCAGCACCTTCTTCACTGGCCTGGATGCCATTGGTGACAGACAGTTCATCATCTTTGTGCGACACTTTTACTGTGGTGTAAGTATAATGAGCATAGGAAGACCCAAAACACACACTAACTTTCGTTCCTGCAGGCTTGCCAGGCTTACATGAAAGCGATCGCCGAAGAGATCACCATGCAGGCTTACTACACCATGGCTGTTCCCACAAACATCATCGTCATTGGCTGTGGCTCGCCATCCATGATTCCCTTCTACAAGCAAGCCACTGGCTGTCCATTCCCCATCTTCGCCGAACCCAGTCGCAAGCTCTACAAGGCATTGGGCATGTCAATCACTCTCAACATGTCCGGACCCAAGAGACCGGAATACATGAAGGACATCCCTCTTACAAAATGGCAGATGCAGCAATGGACAACAATGGCAAAGCAAAAGGGCACCTCGAGATTCAAGGGCGGCAACTTGCTCCAAGTCGGCGGCGAGTTCCTTTTCCAGGATGGTCAGGTCGTCTGGTGTCACCGAATGAAAAATATGCGTGGACATGCCGAAGTTTCCATCGTCAAGCGTGTCTTGGAGATGGAGGACTAGAATGCTGCAAATCCACCACATCGAAGCAGCGACCCACCTCGTCAGAATTGGTCTGCTCTGCTTCACTTCCAACGCCCTTCCAACACATTACAACCAACTACCAAGCAGATTCAGGCCCAGCAAATCTGAGCACATCAAGACCTACAACACACAGATCTCTCCATTCAGCATCTCCTTTGTTCCGTGGTGGCAGCCACATCTTACGAGAAATACGCCTTTTTTGTACCTTACTCAGGAGAGACCCAGCGAGCGCATCCGTGCCACGGCTTCCTTTCTATTTTCTTTCTACTTTGTCGATATTTTGTTTCCACCCCAGAGATACCATAGCTATTTTTTCACCCAATATACTTCACTTCTTTTTCGCTTCTACATCCGCTCTCCAGCTATGGATCTGCTTTTGTGTGTACTTGTTGCCCTAATAATATATTCTTGAGCCCTGCCCTATATTTGTTCTTTCTGGAAGAATAGATGATGTGTTGCTATATTGCTTTTTTCATACATCGTGTCTCGGCCATATTACTTCGCTTCCAAGGTACTATATAGTGTCTCAGAGGCTTAGCAAGCAGGTATGTCAACGTCCGTCTGCAGATCGATCGTGGAGGACATCCGGAGCTCGTCGCAGACATGGTTTTAATCTTCAAGAGAAGCAAGGAGCATGTTGGCAGAAAAAGTAGTCAGGTCATCGTAACTTTGGTCAGGCGTTTATGAAGTATTATGCCTGCTCTAAGAGGGTTGGGCAAATCGCTCGTTACAAGCTATCTGTTTTTGCTGTTCTTGAAATGTGTGTCATCAGAAGTCGTCACTGTCCCTTCTCTTCTTTCCTCTGCCACCGCCAGCTCCTGCGCCGGCCTTTCTTCCTCTTCCTGCGCCCTTCTTGGGTGCGCTTTCTTCGTCTTCCGAGTCGTCGCCGTTGGCTCCCTTGGCTGGTGCGTCTGGGACTCTGCCTACGATGTCTCTGAGATTGTCGAATTGTTCGTCTTGCATTACGGCTGACTTCATGTGTTGGGATAGGACGCGCTTGGAGCCACGATCCTTTGCGACGCCTGCGCTGGCGGAGATTAGGCGGATCATAAACAGTTCAAGTGCTTTCGCTGTAAAATTTGTTAGTAGGGCGTCCACAAACAAGGAAGAAGAAATTGACTTACCCATTACGACTGGGGTGACTTGAGCCACTTTACCCACATCCTCGTCGGCCTGCATGATGCGCTTTATCCGCGCGGTCGGGAACTTTGTCTTTACTTCAACGCCGCCAGTGTCCATCTTCTTCATCGGTGTCGGGGGAGCAGCACCGGCCTCGCTTTTCGGCTTTCTGCCACGGCGAGCGGGTGTGGGTGCTGCCGGTTGTTGTGGTTCCCAGGCCGGTTCCTCCTCCTTAACAGCGCCATTGTCATAGTTGTAGCTTCCAACCTCGGCGGCCGAGCGCACACCCCTGTTACGGGTCTGGACAGGCATCTCGGGGTATGCAGAGTACTGTTGCGGGTAGGCAGGCTGTTGAGCTCCGAAAGCGAATTGTTGTTGATACGGATCGGACTGGAAGGATTGCGAGGGAGAGTGATGAGCTAGTGTGTAACCAGGCTGCTGAGGGGGATATGTTTGCGGAATGTGCTGCTGTAGTGGTTGCTGTTGGTACTGATCTGAGCCAAAGCTAGGCAGAACAGGTGTTTGCTGCACGTAGGCTTGCTGAGGCTGTTGCAAGCCGGAAAGATCGGGCGATTGAGGAGCGTACAGATCCTGGCCTTGAGGAGAGACAGGTCGGTAGGCGGCCAAGTCTGGAGAGCGAGGCGCGTATCCGGACAGTTCGGGTGACCGAGGGGCGTATGACTGGTCCATGTGAAGAGTGTGATGGTGAATTAGGTGACAAGCAGCAGCTTGATGTGTTACCGAGCCCCAGCCACAAGGGGCTCCTGAGCGATAGCAATTGGTTTGCTAGGGGGAGTGACGACTAGAATTTGTTCACAGCTCCGACACGCTGTTGCTCAATCGGGTAAGGTCAAGTACGGATAGCAATCGATATGCGGGCGGATCTTCTTGGCGCGGGGATGTAGCTGTGATGCTGCGTTTTCGACAGGCCAGACGAATATTTGAGAACGTAGATTGAGGAAGGTGCGCGAGCCGGGCGAGAAAGGTGCGACGAGGACCTCGCTCCTTCTTGTAGACTGAGCTGAGTCCAAGCCACTTCCGAGCCACTAAAAATTGTTTGCTCATCACACGTTCCTCATTCACACGCGTCAACCAACGCGCTTTTTGGTATCTTGCTTTTTTACTATTCGCCAACACAACCACTTTTTGAAGCCAACGTCTCATGTATCTTTCACATTTATCACATGTGTCTCGTTCTAATATATAATACAAATCTATCCTGTGAAAGAGTGGTAACCCAACATGTGTTACACCGAGCGCGCAACGTCCAACACTTGAGCATTTTACGTGTCTTTCGTGTATGACCCATCAGCCATCCTGCCTTCGCCGGTGCTCTTCTCCATAGCCCAGGTCTCGATGAGTCCACACTTAGGGTCCTCATCAGGTAGACCTCTGGTTCTTCGTACAGCCAGGACTGCTTCTCTGACGCGCATCGTACATTCCTCTCGCAGTCGCACAGCTTCTGCTCCGTTCATCAACTGCTCGTCACGAACAACACCAAGTTCGTCGCTTTGTGCTCCTCGCTGTACTGCTTGTTGTTTCAAGGCTGCCCATCTGTCTCTCAGGTCGCGGAATGCATCTCCAGTGTCAATTTTGTCGCCAAATGTAACAGTGACGTCTCTTCCAGCTCGTGGAATAGGTCTTGGGAATCCACGGCTTTCGTGCATGATCGAATCGAAACCCTCGATGAACAGAGGCACAAGATCTGGTGCCGGTTCCGATTCCAGAATCAAGCGTGAAACACCCCATTTGAAGTAGCGCATAGTCTTGTCCTCCTTCTGATGAACTCGGCCTTCTGGGAAGATGTGAACCCAAGCGTGTCTCCTTGAAGCATAGGCCGAAGGGGCGGGGAAAGTGTCGACACCATCGGTGCTGTAGGTCAAGTGCCCTCCCGAGAAGGGATCAGAGATATCAGGGCTTTTCAGAGAGCGCGATGCGGGAGTAGCGGTAGGAGCGGGAAACGGGCCTGCTGAGAGGAGACGGATGGCTTGTGTCATGGTGGGTTGGAACAGGCCACCATAGGGAGAGTGCTGCAATCTGTGGCATGGCAGGGTGTTGCCGAGACTGAAGAACAGGGAAGTGAATCTAGATGGGAGTATTAGTCGCTGCTTAGAAGGTGGAAATGGCAGTCGCACTTGTTCTGGAAGGCCAGGTCGTGGCTAGCAAGACTCCAGCGAACGTTGTCGGGGTTCCAGTGGTATCTGTAAGGCAGAACACCCCATAGAATCGGATCATCCATACTGTATGCTGCTGTCAGAGCTTTGGTCGCAAGCACTCTCTCGCAAGTATGTACGTACGTACACGCTAGTATGGTTGGAAACTGGATACAGTCAGTCTTGACCTTGTCGCAAAGCGATTGAACGGGTACACACCAGTAATGAGACCCTTGGTTCTGCCTTTTACGTCTGCTCGCTCATCGAGCAAGCGCATAAACTTGTCGTAGCCATTCACCTCGAGCCTGTTCAGGCCTACAAGAAATGTGCGACAGAGAAAGCCAGTAGCACCTGTGATGACTGAGGAACCAGTTCGCCACAGCAGCGATGGCTGTTCAGGGGCATCTGGAGTGGCCATTGCTACTTGTCACAAGGCAGCAGTGCATAACAGTGGGAGCAGTCGACGAGGGAGAAACATTATTTAGCATTCCAAAGTTAGATCAACTTTTGACCCACGTGCTGCCGTCTCTCGCTCCGCATCTTCGCTTGTCGCCCTATGACCGCATGCAATTCTCATTATTCGCTAAGAGAATCTCGACTACTGTTCTTCTTCCAACTTGACACAGAAATCATGTCGCACAGTATGTCGGCGCATTGTTCGTTTGTAGATCTCAACTGATTGGTTTGAAGGTAAGCACAATACATCGCTAGCCTTCTTCACAGCCCATGAACGCGCCGAACTACGCGATCGCTGGGGCTCGCAATCGACCCGGCTCACTCGCGACTCTTTTCTTCCATTCGGTTCATGTCGTCTTTGCTTGTTACCTGCCCGCGATCCTGTATCATGCGCCTCTCATGGTCACCTGTTCTGCCGAGAATGTGCCCTCTCGAACCTGCTCGCCCAGAAGAAAGACATCAAGCGCCTGGAAAAGGAATACGTCCAGAAGAAGCAAGAGGAGGCTGAAGCTGAGGACATCAAACAAGAACAAGAGAGGGAACGCGCTGTGCAAGACTTTGAGCTCGTTCAACAAGGTTTGAACAGTAAGCTTGGCCCTGCTACTACACGACACATCGTTGGCCGAGAGGCTGGCAAAGTCATTGTGGAAGAAAACAATCCTGATAAGCAAGGAACCAAGCGCAAACTGCAGATTGATGAAGATGAGCTCATGCGCCTTGGTGGTCAAAATACCAGGCTAAAGAAAGACTCGAAGGACTCTCAGAACCCTATCGACCAAAAGGCTGCTACTTCTTTCTGGATCCCTTCCTTGACTCCTTCAAGTACAACCACGGCGACGAAGCCTACCAAGCTGAACCCTCAATGTCCGGCCGCAACTCCTGACAAGCCTCACGACTTTTCATTAAAATCGCTGGTTACGGTTCAGTTCACCGAGGAGAAAAGCGAAACATCTAATGAATCTGTTCGCTCATGTCCTTCATGCAAAAAGGCACTCACCAATTCGACAAAAGCAATGTTGGCTAAGCCCTGTGGTCACGTACTCTGCAAACCTTGTGCTGCTAAGTTCATGAAGCCATCTGAAAAGGATGCTCACGATGCAACGGCAGAGGTTGGTATAGTGAGATGCTATGTCTGCCAGGCCAATGTCACTGAGAAGAAGCGCGAAAAGAAGGAGGGCAAGGAGGAGAAAGACAAGGTTCGACCAGGCGTGGTTGAGATCAGTTCAGAAGGTACCGGCTTTGCTGGAGGAGGCAATAACATGGTGAAGAAGACCGGTGTAGCTTTCCAAGTGTAGTCAATTCTCTTGACTCGAGCACAACAGACTGGATCGTTGGCCATCACGATACGCAAAGTCATTCGCATGCTGCAGTCTCGCATTGCAGACTCAACATTCAATCTGAGCACAACGATCAGGAC
>ERZ794946.824-NODE-824-length-11301-cov-4.835497_pt1 | contig 11301 bp, 6 predicted proteins | sample MGYA00433072_ERZ794946 | MGnify/ENA primary metagenome ERZ794946 (study PRJEB30137, sample SAMN04331413) | food metagenome | isolation source: Y3 must sample point D1 replicate A | place: Australia: South Australia | collected 2014 ...
GGACTGGGGTACGGAGTGCCAATTGCGCAATGCGAACGCTGGGCTGGCATTCCCAAGCAGCAGCTCAATTCTCCAGAGACAACACCAGCCCGGAGAGCAGCGAAAGAAGCGATGTTGGCCCATCATCTCAGGCGAAAAGGAAGGTGGTATTCGGCTACGTCATCCAGAATGTTCGCTTTTGCGGCTAAAGTTTCACACAGGACGGCACGGGCGCCTCGCACCGGCTCCGGCATAGCACGGCAACACGTGGTTGCCGCCTCTAGAATCTGAAATTCAACAACGTTGTATCCCTTCGCGGATGTGCTTGCTGGCGTGGTTTGGGCGAATATCGATGGAATGCGTGCAGCCGAAGATGGTAGCAGAGACGTCTGGAGTCGCGCTTGAGATCCTTGGGACTAGGAATGCTCCGGCGACAGCGGTCTCGACGGAGAAGGATCTGGTCGTGGTGGCGGACCTGATAGGAAAAGTCCAAGTGAACTCACAGGGATCTTTGATCCATTAAGAGAGGGCGTCAAGCGGTTCCTCTCCGTGGTAGGATATCTGAGCGCCCAAAGGGCCAAAGAGGTGGAGAGAGCCTGGAATACAAGAGTGCTAACCGTATCCTAACAAGCGATTGTCCTCCCTATACTCTATCGTGCTCAACTTATCACCAAGCCATCTGCTCCATCTGCGCAGGCTCGACCGCATTCAGACGCTTTCATGGGGTTTCAACCCTCGTCACCGCCGACTTTCAAGTACCTAATCAGAAGCCCGGGCAACTTTAGTTACATGACTGCACATCCAGTCGGGGCACGATTCTTCTCGACTTTGTTCCATTTACAGTACCGCAATCATGTGAAGTCGTTGGATCTTTTCTCATCGTTCTATTCACTAACGGCCACGGTCAAAGGACAGAGTGAAGCGATATGATTACTTCCAAGAGTTCATCAGATGCTAGACTTATCACCGGACAGAAGCAATTGGAAACTCCTGTAGGCCCAATATGTCCTGGACCTGATGAAGAGGGAAACAAGCATTCGATCGACTCAGAAATCTCTCCGTCTGGGCCCTTCTTCACTGGCTGCATGGATGCACAGTATCTCTTGCTCCTTGAATGCATCGATATTCGGAGCGGCTTCCAACGTGCCCGCGCTGGATGATAATACCAATATCACAATCTCCTCGCTTCTTGGAAGCTGTCACTAGGAAACTCAAAGCCAAGAATGCTTGCGGAAGGTGCCTGATCGTGCCTGCTGCAACTTGCACGGTTGTCAGACCAAATCTTGGATCGGTTCCATCCTTCGTGCTTGCCTTCGGCTTTCAAAGTCCATCGCCCGATCGTTGCCAGAATTCAGATACCAAGACAACGCGACTGTTTCGTCTTCCTACAAGATTTGTCCAATACCTGCAAGTTCCCATCATCGATCCATACTCTACTATCACTCTCTGCTATATCTACCAATGGCCGCACCCCTTAGTCCTCTTCCTTCGCCCATCGGCATCGTACCTTCCTGCATCGCTACTTCAACTACAACATTGTCTATCGGCCCAGACGTCCAGCGGATCGACAAGTGGTTTTGGAACGCAAACGTTGTACCTCCAGATCTCGACTCATCCAATGAACCTGTTATCGAGAAGCTTACGTCTTCACCCGAGAAAGCGAAAAGGTCTCGGCTATTCCCACCGAGTCGAGTGTACGTCAAAGACAGTAATGGCATCGTCCTTCTCCAGATAAGGCGATCAAGATGGAGGGGAAGATGGGTATACAGACTGAACGTATCTATTGAAACTGGCTACAAGCTAGTCGGAACTTCCGCTTCGGCCACGTACAGAGTAACGACCTTTTGGAGATTGAAGTTCGACGTGACCATAGACAACTTGGCTGGCGATGGCAACCCGGTCACCCTTGAGATACGTCGGCCGAACAAAAAGGACAATCCCGCCAATAGTTACCTACATGTCATAGTCGCCGGAAACATCGCCATGAGGCTGACGACGACGAGGCATCCAGGCTCCTTTCTGGTTGGGAGATGGAACGCTGAGGTTGCAACAGGGTTCGACATGACTTTGGTATGCTAGCATACCTCTAGATCGGATAACGAACCTTGATACCAACAAGAAGTGGCTTACTGACTTGAGTTTAACAGGCCGTAGTTATTGTTACTATACTGGAGATCTGGCACGGAGAACGACAATCAGCTACTCGCAACTCATCTCTCAACACATCTCTTACCTTGACATTGGCCGCGTCCATGCTGCTCATCTGATAGTGTACCGAAAAAGGCCGAAGGGCTTCCGTGGTCCTTATATGCATCTCTCTCGCCGCATTCTGCGTCCACCTCTGGCAAGATTTGGTTGTCGTTGGAGGCATAAATTGCCTTGTAACAAACGGTCATCTTCTCAGGGCGCCCTCGAGTCCTCCCTGTGACTTCACAATACAATCTCTCTACCTAGTCAAACTCAGTTCACCTATGTGTGACTGGACTTCTCCAAAATAGATTCAAGCATGTGGAAACCTCATATTCAGCTCCCAGACAGTGATGCTCTCGAAATCGGGTTTCAGGAGTTATCTGTAAAAAGACTGACAGCTTTTATGCTAAGGAGCTTCGACGTTGGTTTAAGGCCATACCAAGTCTACTGAGACCATGATCAAAACATACTCGGCATGCTAGGAAACCAAACAAGTCGTGTTTAGCAAGCGAATAGCACCCGCCTTGATTGTTGGGTGTCATCTAAACACGTCATGATATGTTCCGCACTCAAGATCGACGACCTTCCCGCTGTGGCAGTTTACAGGGCCATGTCAGATGATTGGTCAAGCTGACATGTCATCTTGACGCCTGAAATCATTATGTTGCTGCCTAGATTGTGGCTTGGTAAAGACTGTTCATCAACTCCATTGCGCCTCAGTTTTGAGTTCAGTAACTTCAAGCCTTGCAACTTCAAGTACTACTGTATTCCAGACTGTGACAATGGTCAGACGAGGATTTATCAAATCGCCACCGCCAATTCCAAATACTCGCATGCGGATACGTGAACTCCTGCCAGATATCTTCCTTGGCGACCATTTTCCTGGTTTTCTCAATTCTATAACAGACGTACCTGGGGTCAGCGTCTCAACTCAAGATATTACATCATATGACAAGACAGTTAACACTGGAGTAACCTGCATCATACCACGCGAAGACTGGTATCACAAAGCCTGTTATGCAGGGCTGTTCAGCTTCAATGGGCTCGGCGAAATGACTGGTACCCACAACGTTGCAGAGAGTGGATTGCTACATACGCCTATTGTTCTGACTGGTAGCTTTGGTATCGGAGCAGCTCATCAAGGCATTTTGGAGTATGGTGTGCGGACCATTGACAGGAAATTCATGGCTTTACCTGTTGCTGCCGAAACATACGATGGATACCTTCATGACTGTGCTTCCTTTGCTGTCACGCCCAAACACGTCGTTGAGGGGCTGCAGAAGGCAAAGTCGGGGGAAGCGGTGGAGGAAGGAAACAAAGGGGGTGGATGTGGTATGATCTGTCATGGCTTCAAGGGCGGAAATGGGTCATCGAGTCGGCTTGTTCAGATCCCACATTCTGACGAAACATTCACAGTCGCTTGTATGGTGCAAGCGAACTATGGGATCATGGATGGTCTGCGAATTGCTGGCGTGCCCGTGGGCCGTATCCTAGCTGCCGAGACAGAACGAGACAAGAAGAGAAAGAAAGCAAAGGAAGACCTAGAAAAGGCAAAGGAGGAGAAAGACGGCAGCATCATCGTTATCATTGCTACAGACGCTCCTCTGCTGCCGCATCAACTCACGAGAATCGCCAAACGCGCCACTGTCGGTCTTTCGCGCGTTGGGGGAGTCGGATACAACATGTCTGGCGACATCTTTCTGGCTTTCTCGACTGCCAATGAGATTTCTATCAACCAATCAAGACCAGCAGAGGGAGTTTTCATATCTGCAGTCCATCGAGTCGAGGCGGTAGAAGACTCTGCATTGAGCAGGTTGTTCGAGGGTACTGCTGACTGTGTTGAGGAAGCAATTTACAACTGTTTGTGCATGGCCGAGACGATGGAAGGGCTCGACGGGCACAAGGTGGAAGCATTACCCTTGCAGAGGGTTAAAGAGATCATGCAGGAGTATGGCAAATCTCAGATGGGCTGAGTGCGTCGTGCAAAGATATGATACTTTTGAGATATGTAGAGGTGTCTTCCGAGGGCGATAGTCTTCCATAAGAATTTGCCCTTGACTCTACGCTTACTTGGATATTTGACCATGGTGCTTCGAGAAGAAGTCCAGTCTGCACATATCATTGCTGGAATGGAGAGGCCGGTTTGCGACAGGATTCATCTTGGGTTGAGGCAGAATGGTCTAGCTGCTGTTCCGTGACATAAAAACAATTTAGAAGTGGGCAGTCAAAAGATCGGGATATGCCAGCACTGTTTGTCTTTTTCGGCAGCCAATAGTAACAAAGATCTGATCACAACGCTTTCCATACGCTGTAGAGAGTGAGAAGTTATGTGCCTTCAGATGTGAGGAGAGCATCGTTGATGCCGCAGACAAGTCATAACTTCAACCCTCCATGCGTCTCTATGGACATGTGGGATAGAGCTAACAATGTGGTCCAGTGTGTCGAAGATTGAACTCAAGAGTTTGTCAGACAATACTTTGTTTCACCAACCGGCAGGCATGCGTTCTTTCCGAGTTTCTGCTTTACCCGTGGGTCGCTTGGAACAATTTGTTGACTCTTTGTCTTTCAAAATTCTCATCACCTCAGCGCGCGCAAGTTGTCTTGCTTCATAATTGTGTCAGTGGTATGCGTGATGTATCATGTTTAGATATGGTACTTCTTTGTTACCCTCTCTGTGCTCTCTGGCATGGACTATGCGTCATGAGCCTCGAGCAACAGCGCGATATGGAGGAAAAGAATAATCGCATCCCTACCTGCCGAGAGGCATGGAACTTTCAGTATTCATGTAGGCGTTCTAGGTACAGCCCTTTTTTGATCAACGATTGGAAGCATCCTGCATTTACAGCCTTATTTCTCCTGCTCCTGCTCTTCGGAACCGCCCTTCTTTGCTCTAGCCTCGCTGGCAATACCCGAAATACCCAAACTCTCAAACTCCTCCTCATATTTTCTCCATACAGCAGCGTCACGGGCCATGACTTTTTGACGCCGTGATCGTTCGCCGTAGATTCGTAGGCGTTCGTCTGCTTCAATAACACTGCCAAAGATCATGCCAGACATCTGGAGGAAGCTTTGTAATGTCAGTCAATGGTCTGTGTAATTTTATGCCGGGCCATTGGCAATGCTCAAAATCAATACGTTAGGTCGTGAAAGGGAGGCAAGCATATCAAAGTAAAGCATGTGTTTGTGCGCCTGCAGAAAGTGCGATATGACATGCCAGGAGTGGCCTCCAGCATAGCTTGTAACCTGAGAGAAAAGGAGGAAAATAAACACGTACACTTTGAATTGGATAGTCAGGCCACGATATACTGGCGAGTATGCATAGGCAATGCCGGCCGCGACTGCAGAATAGATGCCCCACTATCAGTCGAGTCAGTAAAAGAGTCACATATCCAGGTCAAAGTACCAGGCACTCCGATGCTCAGCAAGGCTGGTAGTATGGAACACTGATTTTACATACCCTCGCTGCTCCTGTCACAGCACCTCTTGTGGCCTGCCACGCTGCCGCGTTGGTCTCCTCGCTGTCTAGCTTGCCGTGGGCACTGTTTGGCGGCATCTTGGTCCTTCCTTGTTGTCAATAATGGGTTGGTAGTATAAACACAAGGCAGACTGTATCTTTTCTCGTACTCCCAGAGATTGTTTCGACAGTCGGGATTAGGACCGGGGTTTGAAGGTGAGCTCGATAGAAATGGTTACGTCAGATTTGTTTCGCGCCAAGACATATATACCGCTCCTACCAACTCACTCTCGTCGCGTCACGTCTTCACTGTAACACATCCGTGGGTGGACTTGAAATGGAATGCTTCAATTATCTATGGCTGCAAAAGCAATGGTAGCTTCCTGCTACTTGAATGATTTATGATACAAGAGCAATGGTCTCTCCCCAATCAAGCTACCTCAACTTCCTTGGCCATATCGGATCCGCGACCTCTCTCAGTATCTTGTAACTATTCTCTTGCCGGGTGTTGGGGGTGATTTAGTCAGGTCGGTGGGTTCAGATGATAACGTCTGCCAAGCATGGCGTTCGTGGGCGGCAGGGACTGCTTGTTGCTGTTGTTGCGCATTGAGACGTTTTTGACTTCCTGCGCGGAAACCTGGCTGAGTGATAGAAGGTGGAGTGCCGAAGCCTGGCAAGGTGAAGTTCATACCAAGGTTGTACGGGAGTGGCTCATTGGGACCAAAACCAGGCGGTGGAGGTGGTGCCAACGTGGTGCGGTTTTCAAAGCCACTGATCTTGCGTGTCTGTGCGAGCAATACCTCGTTTTCAACCTCTTGCATCTCTTCGGCAGTCAATGCTTCGTCCTTTGACTCCCCCATGAGAGTCTCCATGGTCTTGATACTACGAATAAATTCGTCATGGCCTCCACGTTGACTGGCGATAATCTTGTCCATCACGTTCTCATCCTTGCCAGCCTCAGCATTAATGTCTTGCTGTGGAACGTCGAACGGAGGCTTCATCCACTCTGCAGGCTTTTTGTTGGCATTTCGCATTGGGTTCTTCTTGTCAACAACACGCGAGGAGAGACCGGTCTTGAACAGCTGTTTGTCGTACAGCCCAAATTCGAAAGTACCACCGGCGACAAAACGGTAGACGAAGACAGGTTTGGTCTGACCCAATCGATACGACCTACCGATTGCTTGCTCTTCCCAAGTCGGGTTGAATGAATAGTCGAAGATAATGACACGGTTGGCTTGTTGGATGTTCAGGCCAAGGCCTCCGGCACGAGTCGAGATTAGTAGCACGTCGAGCTTATTGTTCGACATGGCTTTCAAGACCTTCTCGCGCTTTTCTTGGGCTACGTCTCCTTGAATTCGGCCATATCGAAGGCCCATGCTGGTCAACATCTTATCCAGAAAATTCAATGACGGGATGCTTTGCGAGAAGATCAAAACTTTGTCACCTGCTTCGATAGAAAGGCCCATAATCTTTCGGACTAGCAAGGTCTTGTAGGACAGCTCAATGGAATCATCGTCCGGCACGACCTCGAGCAAAGCATCCACTATCGCCTTGTTGATGTCATACTGCGAGATATGAACGTCAGCATACGCAGCATCTTCCTCGTTCGCAGGCGATTGTCCCTCACGCAGGCGAGCAGTTCCAGAAACTGCAATCGCTGTCGACGATGGGGCGGTAGACGAGCCTGCGGTGAGGGTGTCCTCGGCCACTTCAGTATCCGCAGCAGTAAGTGTAGCCTTCTTGCCCTTTTTGCCAGTAGTGATAGGTTCAAGCAATTTACGGCGGAAAACAACGGGATGATTGCATAGAAGCTGGAGAATGGAAAGCCATCCGAATAGCTTGACTTGTGAGATCGTTGAACCTTCCTCGCCAGCCTTGCCTCGAAGAATCTCCCTGACATACGCAGCATAGCCGAGCTTCTGCGGCTCGGTCAAAGGAATTGTCAAGACAAATTCCACCTTGCTCTTGAGAGAGCCTTTGAGTACTGTAATGTCGGCACGATTTAGCTTTGGCGAGATGATCCGTTTCAGAGCCGCGAGCTTCGTCATAGACTTTCGAATCTCGGCTTTGTTACTGTCGAGGTAGGTACCTGCTTCAATTGGCTCCTGGTAATGCGCCTTGAATTCGACCTTATTGCCTAAAAACTTCGGTGCCACCCAGTCGATCAAGGCAAAAATCTCGGAGGTGTTATTGGACATTGGAGAGCCAGTCAGTCCGATGCGGCGATGGGTCTTGATCTTGTGAGCGGCCAAAGAGCTCTTGCTTATGTCGCTCTTGATTGAATGCACTTCATCGGCGACGACAATGTGAGGCTTTTCAAGTAGAATCTTCTCAACTGCCTCTTGCTCTTCCTCTGTGAATGGCTGCAATTTGGTGGGCTTGCCGTTGATTAACCTGGCGAACATGGTATACCCGCAGAGCATGATACCACCATGACGGCGCCAGTTCCTAAGTTCGTCCAGTCTCAAGGCCTTGCCTGGTAGATCGCTACTCAGACAAAAGACATTGAACAAGTTTTTTGGACACCACATTTTGATCTCTTGCTTCCAGTTCGCCAGAAGAGATGGCGGGCACAATATGAGCGCTCGCAGCCTGTTTTTGGCCTTTTTCAGGTCGCTAGGGAGAGCATCACGCTTCTCATCATCCTTCGCAGTCTCAGCCACGGCCGTGAGAAGTGCTAGACTTTGCGCTGTCTTGCCCAACCCCATGGTGTGGGCAAGTAAACAGCCTTGACCGTCCTCATCCACTGGTGCGGTGATCTCCCTCCACATAAACTTAACGCCTTCGATTTGATGTGGCTTCAAGCGTTTGGCGATATCAGGGTTGAGGTGCACCCACTTGGACGGATCCACGTCTTCGGGTGCATAAAGTGGTACGATACTTTCTCCATCTTCGCCAGCCATGAAGGACGTCGTCTGGCTGTTTTGTTTTTGCGACTCGTATAAAGCTGCTCGCTCAAGTGCATTCGCACGTTTTCGCACGGCTCCTTGATCTTGAGCGACCGTCTTCTTGCGGGCGCTAGAATGGCCTGGCTTGTCCTTGTTGATGTCGGCGGGGACGTCTTCCTCGTCATCCGAGATTTCGATCACCGCAACCTCCCCAGTTGCGTAGGCTTTCTTGACTCTCTGAAGCGCCTTCAGGATGAATCCGTGCCAACGCCGTAAGTCGTCGGCATAGCCATCGGCATCGCCTTCCCATGGCCATTCATATCCAAATGATGCAAGCTCTTCAAGAGGCGCGCTGAAGAGGAGGTGGTTTGAATGGACGTAGCATAAATAAAGCCGGGCGGCGTGTTGCATGGCTTTTGATTCTTCTTCATTGTAGCCGGAAAAGGCCTCTCTGCCTTTATTGATGGCTGATAGCGCAGTTCTAATCTTTGTCAGGCAGGTGGTCATGTTGCCCGTGAATAGGGGGTAAAGCGGGTCGCGGGTTTCGTTCTTAAGGTTGAAGATCATTTTGATCAAAAGTCGCCTCCGGTCTTCGTTCTCTTCAAGGTCTTCGTACTTCCAACGCATGATCTCCGTGAGAGGGTCATTGTCCGGGTTATCTGAATACACGATCTCTTGCGGCTCTCCCTTGATAGGCCTTTCGAGAGCACCCGGTTGAAGCATTTCGGAAGTGGCGGTAGGCCGTGTAGGGCTGGATGAGATAGTGATGACTTCTCGTCTTCCCTTGCTCGCGGTCGAACGATGAGAGCGAAACAGGGGCGAGAGCGAAGGTAGGGCGGGTGAGTCCGGATCGTCTTGCAAGTTTGCAACAAACTTGTTGCTCTTAGGTGTCTGCACATTTTCCTCGAGAGTTTCGGCGGATGGACGTGACGATGCATTTTCATCCAATTGATGGCGGGGTTCCTCGTCGTGCTCCAAGTCAGCCGGTATTTCAAGAGCATCGGGAACGCTGTCGTCTGCTGTCGCGGCAATGTCTTCGTCGACTGTCATGTTTGTGTCTTCATCGAAGTTGATAGGCGACGCTGCTTCATTCTTTGCAGCACCGGGAGATGGAGACTCTTGCGTGTTAGCATCAGAATCATGACCGTCTTCTGAGAGACTCTCTCTGGCATCTTCAAAGTTGTCATCTTCAACAACAAAATCCTGCATCTCGTCGTTCGAAGTCTGGTCGTCAAGCGCTCCTGTTGGAAGGCCCTGCTGGCCTTTGGTGAACAACTTGCGATGTCTTAATGCAGAGGGAGGCTCCTTCTTCAATGCCCAGATCCGGATTCGCCATTCCTCGTACTCACGGTCACTGACAGTGGGTTCCAAACTCAAGCAAGACTGTTTGATCTCTTCCTCGGTATCCCATGTACGGTCCGCAAGATTATCCTTCAGTCTCTCGAGTCTGGCATTCAAGCGCTCGATTGCCTTGGCTGCTTGCTCTGTCAGAGCACGAGCCGTCTTCTTGTTGCCTTTCACAAAGCGCCAGACACTATTTGCTTTGCTCTTGTCTAGCTTTGGTTGCTGATTGGCTCGCCAAGCTTGGGCCTGCGCATCAATCACCTTGTCAATCAGAGACAGGACCAGCTCACGGGATAGATTGCGAGCCTCAATCGCAGAATCTTCTTCGGCCATGTCGTCGTCAGAACCATTCTCGGAATCATCAACGTCGCCACTTGATTCCTGCCCCGAGTCTGAACCGCATTCCGACTCGCCATAGGCCGGCAGAATCTCGTCGGTTCCTCTGTGATTGGTGAGGAGGTAGCTAAATTCTCCCGGGCTCACTTGCGTGTCGATGATCTCGTTCTTCTGAAAGGGCAGAGTCTGGGCTCTTTCGCGGATGACCTTGATCTGGCCATGGAAGGGTTCGAATACGGTAACAGATCTAGTGTCTTTGTCCTTGATCATATGCTCGGGGTATGGGTAGATGGCAAGGGCGGAGTGCTGGTGATAGAGAACAGGTTCAGGATCGGCTCGCAAAAAGTGCTTGAGCCGGGTCGAAACAAACGAAGCGTTGCCAGGAAATTGCGAGCTTCCAAATATAGTGAAATTGTCATCGGAATTGTTGTCCTGATCTTCAGCGTGCTGTATTTCGGAGCCGTAATTGGTGTTGCCATAGAACAGATCGTCGACGCTGAGCTTAGTGTCCGGCAGATAGCCGGTAGGGGTGTCAGTAGCAGTGTCAGCGTGCTTGAGCTGCGTTGCATCTAGAGCATTCACAGCCTTCGGCTGCGGCGTCTCATCCAAAGCTCCAGGCTGTGTGTCGCCGTCAAGGAAAGGCACAAGGGTGAGTCTGCGGCGCTTTCTGCCACCAGTATCTTCAACGAGGTCTTCTCCCTTACGGATTCTGGCACCAGTTGGTTCGATGGGCGTGCTTGGGCGAGATGTGTGAGGGGTGAGCAATGAAGGTAGAGCAGTGGGACGCGTGCTCGCAACATAACCTGCGGAAGAGCTGCGAAGCGTACGGACGACTTGCATGATGCCAATGCGCTCTCTTAGACCGAGAATATCGAATTCCTCTTTCAGTAAAGCAAGGTTCACATCTTCGAGGAGCATTCGACCATTGAGATCGTTGGCCAACAGCTGATCTGCAAGTGTACTGAGTTGGCTTCCACGTAAGAACTCGGCCGCCTCTCGAGAGGTCCAGAGGTAGGGATCGCTTTCATGCATTGCGATAGTTGATGAAGTTGATGAAGTTGATCAAGTTGATGATTGAAAGTATGGGAGCGCAGAACTATGAGGTATCGG